>Ga0207906_1000018_pt1 | contig 295921 bp, 270 predicted proteins | sample LinPmetageLP37_FD_184050 | JGI IMG/M metagenome (GOLD analysis project Ga0207906, IMG submission 184050) | Marine viral communities from the Pacific Ocean - LP-37 (SPAdes) | ecosystem: Environmental > Aquatic > Marine > Oceanic | place: Pacific Ocean | collected 2010-06-16
CGAAGGTGTTCTCAGCGCCGAGCTTAATCCTCGCCTTCTTGCGCTTGCGCTCCAGCATCGGATCGATGCCATCGGAAACCTTGAGCCGCGCCCGATCCCGAAGCTGGCGCGCTTGCGACAAGCTGACTTCTGGGAACGCGCCGATGGGCAGCTTCTTTTCCTTCCCGCCGAAGCGGTACTTGAAATACCACAGCTTAGAGCCGTTAGGCTTGACCAGAAGCAGCAGCCCTCGCGAGTCGTATTTCTTGTACGACTTGTCGGCAACCCGGAAGCCTTTGATTTCCTGCACATTGAGGCTCATTTGGGGGCCTCACTTTCATGCCATTTGGGGGCTTTTAAGCTGGAGCCCCCAGCCGAGGCCCCCACAGACGTTGGAACAAAGCGGAACAAAACAAGACCTCGCTTTCTGCGCTAGAGGTCAAGAATGGCAGAATTCCGCCATTTCTGCAATGTTTTGGAACGTTCTGATGAGAACAAATGGTGCCCAGAAGAGGACTCGAACCTCCACGCCCTTGCGAGCGCCGCCACCTGAAGACGGTGCGTCTACCAATTCCGCCATCTGGGCACACTATCGATGGCCGGTCTTCGAAGCACGGCCATGGGTAGGGGCGCGCCACTAGCGAAGCAGGAGCTTACCTGTCAACGCCTTTCGCACATGCTGGAACGCTTGCGGCGCGGCGGGGGTTGAGGCTAGGGGCGGAGCGACACTTCTCCCTTCGAGGAATCAGGCGAATATCATGGCGAAAAGCGGCGCGTTGAACGGCAAGCTGGTGGTGCTGATGGGTGGCAGCGGCTTCATCGGCAATTACGTGGCGCAGGCATTGCTCGAACGCGGAGCACGCGTGCGGATCGCCGCCCGCCATCCGGAAAAGGCGTTCAAGCTCAAGCCGCTCGCCAATCTCGGCCAGATGCAGTTCGCGCGCTGCGATGCCAGCGACCCGCAATCGGTCGACCAGTGCATTGCCGGCGCGGATGCCGTGGTGAACCTGGTCGGCGCGTTCAGTGGCAATCTGCGCCGCCTGATGGGCGAAGCGCCCGGCTGGATGGCCGAAGCCGCCGCCCGCGCAGGCGCGCAGGCCTTCGTCCATGTCAGCGCGATCGCCGCCGAACCCGAGGACGAGACCGAAATCGAATACGCCGCCGCCAAGAAGCTGGGCGAGGAACGCGTGCTCGCAGCTTTCCCCAAAGCGACGATCCTGCGCCCGAGCATCCTGTTCGGCGAGGACGACAATTTCATCAACATGTTCGCGGGGCTGATTTCCACCCTGCCCGTGCTGCCGGTGTTCGGTCCCGATGCGAAACTGCAGCTGGTCTATGTCGACGATGTCGCCGAGGCAGCGGTGCGCGCGCTCGAGGATCCGGGCAAGCATGGCGGCAAGATCTACGAACTCGGCGGCCCGGAAGAGCTGTCGATGATGGAGATCAACGAAGCGATCGCGGCAGCGCAGAAGCGCAAGCGCACCTTCCTGCCGATGCCCGACGGTCTGTCGGCCACCTTCGCGGCGCTACCGGGAACCCCGATGGGCAGCGACCAGTGGAAGCTGCTCAAGCAGGGCAATGTCGCCTCGGGCGCGTTTCCCGGGTTCGACAGGCTGGGTATCGAGCCGAAGCCGCTCGACCTGTTTCTCGACCGGTGGATGGTGCGGTATCGCAAGCACGGCCGCTTCCACGCCGAATCGGCGGTCTGAACCGCGGCTGCGCAGCGCGTCAGCCTTCGATCAGCGCGACCGGTTCGACCAGCAGTTCGCTGCCGTCATTGCCGATGATCCGCACGCGGGCGCCCGCTGCGGCATCCGCGCCGCGCGCGATCCATTCGCTGTCGCCGACCTTGACCCGCCCCGACCCGTTTTCGATCGCCTGCGTTACCAGCGCGGTCTGGCCGACCATCCGGCCGCCGCGATTGTTGAGCAGCGGGTCGCTGGACACGATCGGCCGTTCGCGCAGCCAGCGGCGCGCGGAGAAAACGAAAATCAGCGATAGCGAAACCCAGGCGATGATCTGCAGGGCGAGCGGGGGGACCGAGACGAAGGCCAGCACGGCCACCGCCAGCGCTGCCATCGCCATCCAGATCAGATAGACCCCCGGGACGACCAGTTCGAGCGAGGCAAGCGCCAGCCCGATGATCAGCCAGATCCAGTAGGTTTCGATACCGTCCACGGCCCCGCCTAGCTGTCGCGCGAACGCGGCACGCTGGGCCGCCGAACCGGGGCCCGGTCCTTCGGCTCGGGCACGGGTGTGCCCGTATTCCCCGTGCCTTCGACACCGTCGAATGTGCCCTTGAGCAATTCGCCGATCCCGCCGAGCGAGCCGATCAATTGCGTCGCTTCGACCGGGAACAGGATCGTCTTGGCATTGGGGCTTTCGGCGAACTTGCCGACTGCCTTGGTGTATTCCTGCGCGATGAAGTAATTGATTGCCTGATTGCCCGAGGAGGCAATCGCATCGGACACCATCTGCGTGGCCTTGGCCTCGGCTTCGGCGGCGCGTTCGCGCGCCTCGGCATCGCGAAAGAGCGCCTCGCGCTGGCCCTCGGCCTGGAGGATGGCCGATTGCTTGCGCCCTTCGGCGCGCAGGATCGAACTGGTCTTGTCGCCTTCCGCCTCGAGGATCTCGGCGCGTTTCAGCCGTTCGGCCTTCATCTGCCGCGCCATCGCTTCGGAGATGTCGAGCGGCGGGCGAATGTCCTTGATCTCGACGCGGGTGATCTTGATCCCCCAGGGCGAGGTCGCGTGATCGACCACGCTGAGCAGGCGGGCGTTGATCTCGTCGCGCTTGGACAGCGTCTCGTCAAGATCCATCGAGCCCATGACCGTGCGCAGATTGGTGGTGGTGAGTGCGAGGATGGCGTTCTGAAGACCCGAGACCTCATAGGCCGCCTTGCCCGCATCGAGAACCTGGAAGAAGACCACCGCATCGACGCCGACCATGGCGTTGTCCTTGGTGATGATTTCCTGGCCCGGGATGTCGAGCACCTGTTCCATCATGTTGATCTTGTGCCCCACCCGGTCGATGAACGGGATGATCAGGTGCAGCCCGGGGTTCGCGGCGAGCGTGTACTTGCCCAGCCGTTCGATGGTGTAGACATAGCCCTGCTTGACCACGCGCACGCCCATGACGAGGAACAGCACGGCCAGCAGGACCAGCAAAATCAGGACGAGCGTACCGCCTAGCATGTAAAGCCTCCTCTAGCTGCAAGGCATGGTAGCGCCCGCGGGGGTGGCGGCAAGCGAAAGCGTGTTACAGCGCCTCTGCGTAGGTCGCCAGCAAGCGTCCCCAGGCGCGCTCTGCAGCGGGCTGGTCGTAAGCGGGCGAATCGGGCACGCACCAGCCGTGATCGGCAGGATAGACCTCGATCTCGGCAGCGGCACCGGCAGCATCCGCCGCTTCGCGCAGCGCGGTCTTGGCTTCGGGTTCCTTGGCATCGTCGTTCTGCGCGATCGCGATCAGGTAATGCGCATCACCGCGCAGCATCCGGTGCGGACTGTCCGCATCGTCGCGCACCAGCCCGCCGCCGTGGAAACTGCCCGCCGCGCGCATGCGTTCGACCGCCGCAGTGCTCCACACGGTGAAGGGGCCGCCCATGCAATAGCCCTGCGTGCCGATGCCGCGGGCGGTGTCGACCCCGTCCTGCGTGTCGAGCCAGGCGGTCGCCGCGCGGGCATCGGCCTGGATCGCCGGGGCATCGAGCTTGGCGCGCCACGGGCGGACCGTCTGGAACCCGTCGGCGGCTGCGAAGGCAGCAAAGTCGGCGAACTGCTCGCCTGCGACATCGCGGTAATAGGGATTGGCGACGAACACGGCGTAGCCTTCGCCCGCCAGCCGCCGCGCCATCTGCCGCTTCGCTTCGCGCAGCCCGGCAATGTCGGGCCAGAGCAGCACCAGCGGGCTGGCCCTGTCCGCGGGATGCACGAAGAACCCGTCCATCGTCCCGCCGGGTGCGGCAAAGCTCACGATGCGCTCGGTCAACCCGCCCGCCGCCGGACGATCGACATCGGCGTTGACCGGCGCGCAAGCCGCCACGCCCGCCGCCATCGCACCGCCGCCGAAGGCCCGGCGCGAAACCTTGCCGCGCGCCCACCGCGCCAGATCCTGTTCATCGCACATCGCTCGTCTCTCCTCGCAAACCCGTCCGCGGCGACCCTTGCAGGGTGCAGCCTTATGGACAAGCCCGCGCATCGACGGCAGGATAGGTTGCATAGAGCGACGCAAATGTCGCCGGGGAGAGAAAGATGCGAGGGATCGGTTGGGCGGCAGTGGCCGCGCTTGGCCTGGCAGGCGCACTGGCGGGCTGCAGCATGGCAGCGGGCGAAACACCCGAAGGCGGGATCGACACCGTCCGGCTGGTCAATGCGGGCGAGGACCCGGCCAACTGGATCACCCATGGCGGGACCTATTCCGAACAGCGCTTCTCGCCGCTGGCCCAGATCGACCGCAACAGCGTGGGCGACCTCGGGCTCGCCTGGTTCGCTGACATGGACACCGCGCGCGGGCAGGAAGCGACCCCGCTGGTGATGGACGGCAAGCTCTATGTCACCACCGCGTGGAGCAAGGTCTTCGCCTATGACGCCGCGACCGGCGAACCGCTGTGGAGCTACGATCCGCAAGTGCCCGGCGAAACCGGAGTGAAAGCGTGCTGCGACGTGGTCAATCGCGGGCTGGCGGCTTGGGGGGACAAGCTCTTCTTCGGCACGCTCGACGGGCGGCTGGTCGCGCTCGACCGCGACACCGGCGCGGTGGCGTGGGAGAAGGTCACGGTCGACCAGGACAAGAGCTACACCATCACCGGCGCGCCGCGCGTGGTCGATGGCAAGGTGCTGATCGGCAATGGCGGCGCCGAGTTCGGCGTGCGCGGCTATATCGCCGCCTACAGCGCCGACGACGGGGAGGAGCTGTGGCGCTTCTACACCGTGCCCGGCGACGAGGGCGATGACGCGCCCGACTACCTCAAGGCGGCGGCAGAGACCTGGAGCGGCGATGCGCTCGGCAGCGAAAACGGCATCGGCGGCGGCGGCACTGTGTGGGACTCGATGGCCTACGATCCCGAGCTCGACCTGCTCTATTTCGGAGTCGGCAACGGATCCCCGTGGAACCGCGCCTATCGCAGCCCCGGCCCCGACGGACGCGGCGAAGGCGACAACCTCTATCTGTCGAGCATCGTCGCGATCCGGCCCGATACCGGCGAATATGTGTGGCACTACCAGACCACGCCGGGCGAAACCTGGGACTACACCGCCACGCAGCACATCGTGCTGGCCAATATGGAAATCGACGGGCGCAGCCGGCAGGTGCTGATGCAGGCGCCCAAGAACGGCTATTTCTACGTGCTCGACCGCGCGACGGGCGAGTTCATTTCGGCCGAGCCCTATATTCCGCTCAACTGGTCGACCGGGATGAGCGAGGATGGCCGCCCGCAGATGAATCCCGAAACGCGGATCGACATCACCGGGCAGCCCGCGCTGGTGATGCCCGGGCCGCTGGGCGGGCACAACTGGCACCCGATGGCGTACCATCCGGGCGAGAACCTCGTCTATATCCCCGCCTTCGAAGCCGCGATGCTCTATGCCCCCGAGGCCAACTGGAAGCCCGACCGCGCGCGCGGCTTCAACATCGGCTTCGACCTCGGCGCGGGCGATCTGCCGCCCGATCTGGGCATCCGCCGCGAGGTGCAGGGCACGATCAAGGGCAAGCTGGTGGCGTGGGACCCGGTGGCGCAGGAAGCGCGCTGGAGCGTCGAGCATCCCGGGCCGTGGAACGGCGGCCTGCTGGCGACCGGCGGCGGGCTGGTCTTCCAGGGCAATTCGGGCAGCGAGTTTGCCGCCTACGACTCGGCCACTGGCGAGCGGCTGTGGCGCTTCGCCGCGCAGACCGGCGTGGTCGCCCCGCCGATCACCTACACCGTGGACGGCGAACAATATGTCGCCGTGCTGGCCGGCTGGGGCGGGGCCTTCGCGCTGTCCGCCGATGGCGCGCTGATCGACAACATGCACCCGGTGCGCAACATCAGCCGCCTGCTGGTGTTCAAGCTGGGCGGGACCGCTGCCCTGCCCGAAGAACCCGATTTCGCGCTCGCGCCGCTCGATCCGCCGCTTTCGAAAGCGAGCGCGGAGGTGATCGAACTGGGGCGGACGAAATACGCGCGCTATTGCGCGGTGTGCCATGCCCCGGGCGCGGTCGGTTCGACCGAACTGCCCGACCTGCGCCGCTCGGGCGCGCTCGAAAACCGGACCGCATGGCTGCAGATCGTCCATGGCGGCGCGCTGAGCGACAACGGCATGGCCAGCTTCGCCCCCTCGCTATCCGAGGACGAGGTCGAGGCGATCCGCCAATATGTCATCAAGCGCGCCAATGAGGACAAGGCGATGGAGGCGGAGCGCGCCAAGACGCGCATCACGCGGCGCTGATCAGCCCCTGAACACGACGGTCCGCTGGCCGTTGAGCAGGACGCGCTCCTCGAGATGCAGGCGGACCGCTTCGGCGAGCACGCGGCTTTCGATATCGCGGCCCTTGCGCACCAGCGCATCGGGGGTGTCGGCATGGCCGATGCTCTCGGCATCCTGGTGGATGATCGGGCCTTCATCGAGGTCGGCGGTAACGTAATGCGCGCTGGCGCCGATCATCTTGACCCCGCGCTCATAGGCCTGGTGATAGGGCTTGGCGCCCTTGAAGCCGGGCAGGAAGCTGTGGTGGATGTTGATGCAGCGCCCGGCGAAATGCGCCGCCTGCTCGTCCGACAGGATCTGCATGTAGCGCGCCAGTACCACCAGCTCGGCATCGGTATCGGCCGCGATGGCGCGGACCTGCGCTTCCTGTGCCGCCTTCGTGTCGCGCGTGACCGGCAGGTGGTGGAAGGGGATATCGCCGAGGTCGGTGTGGCCGATCGCTTCGCGCGGGTGGTTGGACACGATCGCCACCGGCTCCATCGCGAGTTCACCGATGCGCCAGCGATAGAGCAGGTCGGCCAGGCAATGGTCGAACTTGCTGACCATGATCAGCAAGCGCCGCGGCCGGTCGCGCAGCGCCAGCTTCCAGTCCATCGCGAATTCCCCGGCCAGCGCAGCGAATTCGCTGCGGATCGCATCGCGCGTGGTGCTGCCGGGATCGAATTCGACGCGCATGAAAAAAGCATCGCTCAGCCGGTCGTTGAACTGCTGCGCTTCGAGGATATTGCCCCCGCGCTCGAACAGGAACGAGGTGACGCGCGCGGTGATGCCGGGGCGGTCGGCGCAGGACAGGGTCAGGACTAGCGGATCGGCCATGGGTCTTCCATGTGCCGCAAGCGCCCCGCCGCGCAAGCGCAAACCCGCTTGGCCGCGCGCAACGCAGGCTTGGTCAGTCGATCTCGAAGACCACGGTCCTGATGCCCGACTGGTGCAGCGCGGTCTGCACGATACCGCGCTCGAGGTGGTTGAGCGGGGTTTCGCAGCCCACCACATGCGCAACCGGATCGCACAGCATGAGGGCCTTGTCTCCGTGCGCGATCTGGCGGATCGCGCGCACGATCGTGTCTTCGAAACGCGCCGGTTCGGCGACCACGGACTGATCGCTCGAAAAGCTGCGATAGGCACGCTGGTCGGCAAAGGTCGTGGTGGCGCGATTGGTAACCTGGACCCGGTCGCGATAGATCGCGACGTCCAGGTCGAGCGGTCGGTGCTTCATGTCAGCGGCGGGTTAGCGCCTCTTCGCTTTGCGACATCAGCTTCTCGATGATGACCGCGACCGGCTCTTCTTCCTTCAGCATGCCGACCGATTGCCCCGCCATCAGGCTGCCGGTCTCGACATCGCCATCGATCACTGCGCGGCGCAGCGCGCCGGCCCAGTAATGCTCGATCTGCAATTGCGCCTCGTTCATCGCGATTTCCTCGCGGTCGAGCGTCCCCGCAACCTCGCGCTGCTTGGCAGTGAATTCCTCGCTGCCCTTGTTCTTCAGCGCGCGGACCGGGATCACCGGCAGGCGCGGATCGACCTGGACGCTGGCCACCGCGTCGCGGGCACTGGCACGGAAGAAGGCCTTCTTGAAATCGGGATGCGCGATGCTTTCCTGCGCGCAGGCGAAACGCGTGCCCAGCTGGACGCCCGCCGCACCCATTTCGAGATAGCCCGCGATCGCCTGCCCGCGGCCGATCCCGCCGGCAACGAAGATAAGGTGGTCTTCGGCCAGTTCGGGCAGCATTTCCTGCGCCAGTACGCTGGTCGATACGGGGCCGATATGGCCGCCCGCTTCCATGCCCTCGATCACCAGCGCATCGGCGCCCGAGCGCAGCAGCTTCTTGGCCAGCGCCAGCGTGGGCGCGAAGCAGATGACCTTGGCGGGGTTCTTGCCGCCCTTGATCGCCTCGACACTGCCCTTGGGCGGAATGCCGCCCGCCAGCACGACATGGCCCACGGCGTGCTTCTCGCACACGGCGATAAGCTCGAACAGGTCGGGATGCATGGTGATCAGGTTCACGCCGAAGGGCTTGTCGGTCAGCGCGCGGGTTGCGGCGATCTCGCGGTCGAGCAGTTCGGGGGTCATCGCCCCGCAGGCGATCACGCCGAAGCCGCCGGCGTTCGAAATCGCCGACACCAGATTGCGTTCGGACACCCAGCTCATCGCGCCGCATAGGATCGCGGTTTCGCTGCCGAGAAAATCTGCGCCGCGCTGCATCAGGCGGGCGGTCTTGGGATAGGTCGTCATGATGCGGCGCTTACGGCGCGCGCGGGGCAACGGCAAGATGCTTAGAACCAGCCGGCCGCGCCCAGTTCGCTCATGCGGCTGCGCGCGACCGGCGCCGCGATCCCCCGCGGCAACAGCAGCCGCAGCTTGCGCCCTTCGCGCTCGACGCCTTCGACCGCATCGCGGGCCACCCACCAGCTGCGATGGACCTGCGCGCCCTCGATCCCGTCGAGTTCCGCGATCGCATCGCGCAGCCGCAGCAGCACGAGGTCCGAGCCGAGCATGGTATGCGCGCGAACGTAGTGGTCTTCCATCTCGAGCGCGATCAGGTCGCTTCCCAGCTCGGCCGGCAGGCGCTGCAGGAATGCGGAACGTGGCTCGCCCTGCGGGGCATTTTGCACGTCGCTAGCGGCGACGGACCGGGCCATCGCGTCGTGCGCCGCCGCCTTCGGCCGGCTCCGTTCGAGCAGGTAGAAGACGACGGTGACGCTGGCCCCGATCGCCAGCACATTGAGATAAGCCAGCAGCGCCTGTTCGAGCGTGGGCGCGGGAACCGGCCCGGGAAGGAATTCGATCGTCCAGATCGCCGCCGTCAGCGGCACCGTTGCGAGCATGGTCAAGCCGATCCACAGCCCGGCCCGGGGCAGCTCGAGCCGCGGGTGCAGCCAGGCGACCAGCGGAGCGAGCGGACGGTAGAAGGCATAGCCGAGCCAGGAGAGTCCGATCCAGCTCACCAGCCGCCATGCCAGCGGCGCGGCGGCCGTCCCGAAGGGGCCGATAATCGCCAAGACCAGCCCGACCGCGGTCATGACCGACAGGTCGATCACCAGCTTGCGGGCGATGCGCGCTGCAGCGGGGCGGGCCTGTTCCATATCCTGCAGACTAGTGCCCGTTCGCGCTTCGTAAAGTGGTCAAACACCCGATTTCCCGTCCTTTCGCGAAGCGATCGGCCCCTTTGCGCAAGCCCGCTTGCCCGCCAGCGGCGCGCTGCCACCAAGGGGGCGAAACCACCCGCCTGGAGACCCGCCCATGTTCGCACTTCCGCTGTCCGCGCCGCCCGCCCTCCGCCGCCCGGCCGCATTCGATATCGGTCCGGCCAGCCGCGCGCTGGTGGCCACCATCGGGACCGTGATGACCTTGCTCTGCGTCATCGCGATCGGCCGCGCGCTTGCCGGCATGACTCCCGAATTGCCGCATCTGCGCCATGCCGCGATCGCGGTGCATGTGGTTGCAGTTATCCCCGCGATCCCGCTGGGCGCCTATGTGCTGCTGACGCGCAAGGGCGATGCGCGGCACAGGCTGCTGGGCAAGATCTGGCTCGCGCTGATGCTGGTGACCGCCTTTTCGGCGATCTTCATCACTTCGGGCGGCGGCTACGGCCCGATCCATGTCTTCATCCCGCTGACGATCTTCTCGGCCTGGCGTTCGGTGGCGACCGCACGGCGTGGCAACATCCCGGCACACAAGCGGCAGCTCGTTTTTACCTATGTCACCGGACTGGTCTTTCCCGGGCTCGCGGCCTTCCTGCTGCCCGGGCGGCTGATGAACGTGATGCTGCTGGGCTGAGGCTGATCAGTCGCCGTAGGTGATGCGGACCTTGTGCGCCGCCTCGCGCGCGATGCGGCGCGCTTCGTCGGTATCGCCCGCGGTGGCCAGCGCCACGCCCATGCGGCGGTAGGGACGGCTGGTGGGCTTGGCGAAGATGCGGATGTCGGCCCCCTCGCCCATCGCCTCGGCCAGCCCGTCATAAGCCAGCGCCGCGCTGTCGCGTTCGGCGAGGATCACCGCGCTGGCGGCGGGGCGCGCACGCAGCACGGGCGGGACCGGCAGCCCCATCACTGCCCGCGCATGCAGGTCGAATTCGGTGAGGTTCTGGCTGACCAGCGTGACCATGCCGGTGTCGTGCGGGCGCGGGGAAAGCTCGGAAAAGATCACCTCCTCGCCCTTCACGAAGAACTCGACCCCGAACAGGCCGTAGCCGCCCAGATCGTCGACCACGGTGCGCGCCATGTCCTGCGCCTTGGCGATCGCCGCGTCGGTCATCGGCGTGGGCTGCCAGCTTTCCTGGTAATCGCCGCGTTCCTGCCGGTGGCCGATCGGCGGGCAGAAGCTGATGCCGTCCCTGTGGCGCACGGTCAGCAGCGTAATCTCGTAATCGAAATCGACGAATTGCTCGACGATCACGCGCTGGCGGTCGCCGCGCATGTTGGCGCAGGCATAGGCCCAGGCCGCTTCGAGCTCGGCCGCGTCGCGCACGGTCGACTGGCCCTTGCCCGATGACGACATGACCGGCTTGATCACGCAGGGCAGCCCGGTGTGCTGCGCGGCCGCCTGCACTTCCTCGAAATTCTTGGCGTAGCGGTATCGGGAGGTGACAAGGCCCAGATCGTTGGCCGCAAGGTCGCGGATCGCGTCGCGGTTCATCGTCAGCTGCGCGGCGCGCGCCGAGGGCACGACGGTGAAGCCTTCCTCCTCCAGTTCGGCCAGTACCGAAGTGCGGATCGCCTCGATCTCGGGGACGATGTAATCGGGCCGGTGCTTTTCGGCGACACGGCGCAGCGCCTCGCCATCGAGCATGGAGAACACTTCGCGTGCATCGGCCAGCTGCATGGCGGGCGCATCGTCATAGCTGTCGCAGGCCACGACATAGGCGCCGAGCCGCTTGGCCGAGATCGCGAACTCGCGCCCCAGTTCGCCCGAGCCGAGCAGGAGGATCCGGGCGGTGTGGCTCATGCCGCCTCGTCGGCAGCGTCCAGCCCATAGGCGGTGTGCAGCACGCGGACCGCGAGTTCGGTCTCGTCCTCGTCGATCAGCACGCTGACCTTGATCTCGCTGGTGGTGATCGCCTGGATGTTGATCGCGCGGTCGGCCAGCGCCTTGAACATCGTGCTGGCGACGCCCGCATGGCTTTTCATGCCGACGCCGACGACACTGATCTTGGCGACCTTGCTGTCGGTGATCAGGCGGTTGTAGCCGATGTCGTCGCGCTTGTCCTCGAGCAGCGCCTGCGCGCGGGCGAGGTCGGCCTGCGGCACGGTGAAGGTCACGTCGGTCTCGCCCTTGTCGCGGCCGACGTTCTGGATGATCATGTCGACATTGATGCTCGCCGCAGCGAGCGGTTCGAAGATGTGGGCCACCGCGCCGGGCTTGTCGGGCACGCGGGTGAGGATCACCTTGGCCTCGTTCTTGTCATGCGCGATGCCGGTCACGTGCTGGCGTTCCATATCGCCCTTCTCCACCAGTGCGTTCATTTCTTCCTCCGACACGATCATCGTGCCGGGGTATTCGTCTGCGGGAACCGCGTCGTCGCCGACGAAGCTGGAGAGGACCTGCACGCGCACGCCCTCCTTCATCGCCAGCCCGACCGAGCGTGTCTGGAGCACCTTGGCCCCGACGCTGGCGAGTTCGAGCATTTCCTCATAGGTCACCGCGGTCTGCTTGCGCGCCTTGGCGACGATCCGCGGGTCGGTGGTATAGACACCGTCGACATCGGTATAGATGTCGCAGCGATCTGCGCCAATGGCTGCAGCCACCGCCACGGCGGACGTATCCGACCCGCCGCGGCCCAGCGTGGTCAGCCGGCCCTCGCCCGAGAGGCCCTGGAAGCCGGGGATCACGGCGATCTCGCCGCGCTCCATGCTGGCGATCAGCGCGTCCGCATCGATGCTGTCGATCCGCGCCTTGGCATGCGCCTCGATCGTGTTGATCGGCATCTGCCAGCCGAGCCAGCTGCGCGCCTGGCAACCGAGCGACTGCAGCGTCAGCGCCAGCAGCCCGCTGGTCACCTGTTCGCCGCTGGCCACCACCACGTCGTATTCCGCCGGGTCGTAGAGCGCATTGGCTTCGCGGCAGAAATTGACCAGCCGGTCGGTCTCGCCCGCCATGGCCGAAACCACCACCGCGACCTCGTGCCCGCGCGCCTGCTGCTTGCGCACGATATTGGCCACGCGCCGGATGCGTTCGGTCCCGGCCATCGAGGTGCCGCCAAATTTCATCACGATACGGGCCAAGCGTAGAGGTCTCCGTGCTGGAATGCGTCGAGCTAGGCTGCTAGCCAGAGGGCATGAGCGATGCAACCACACAGCCGCGTAGCAATACTTCGGCCGGCACAATTTCGGGCGCAACGATCCGCGCCGACGAAGCCGCGCATTTCGGCAGGCTGGCCAAGGACTGGTGGGACCCCAAGGGCTCTTCGGCCATGCTCCACCGGCTCAATCCCGTGCGGCTGCAATTCCTGCGCGAGGCGATCGACCTGCACTGGGCAGGCGACATCGAGGCGCGCCAACCGCTGGCGGGCAAGACCGCGCTGGATGTCGGCTGCGGTGCGGGATTGCTGTGCGAACCGCTGGCGCGGCTGGGGGCGGATGTCACCGGCGTCGATGCCGCGCCCGAGAACGCCGCGGCTGCGGCAGTGCATGCCGAAGGCGCGGATCTCGATATCCGCTATATCGCGGGCGAGGTCGGCGCGCTGGATATCGGCAGCTTCGACCTGGTCACCGCGATGGAAGTGATCGAACATGTCGCCGACAAAGCCGCCTTCGTGGCAGCGCTTGCCGGCCGGCTGGCGCCCGGCGGGCTGATGGTGCTGTCGACGCCCAATCGCACGCCGCAATCGCGCCTGCTGATGATCGGTGCGGCGGAAGGCTTCGGGCTGATCCCCAAGGGCACGCACCACTGGGACGATTTCATCACGCCCGAGGAACTCGGCGAATTGCTCGGCGATGCGGGCCTCGACATGAGCGAACCGCGCGGGATCGGCTTCTCACCCGCCAAGGGGCTGCACCTGTCCGGCGATCTGTCGCTGAACTACATCGTCACCGCCCGAGCGCGCTGAGCACCAGCGCGGGATCGTCGGTGAATACGCCGTCGGCTCCTGCTGCCACGACCATTCCCGCAAGCGCCGCCAGATCGCCCGGCGCGCCTTCGGCAGTGCCCCGGCGGAGCGCGGGCGGGAGGAAGGCGTTCTCCTTGCGCAGCGTCCACGGGTGGACTTGCAGCCCGGCGGCATGCGCATCGGCAATCAGCGCGGTCGGACTTCCGTCCGCAGCCAGCACATGGCCCAGATAGGGCCCGATCCCGTCGGCATAGGTGGCGACCTGCGCCAGCCCCGTCGGAGTCATGATCTCGGCCCAGCTCATCGCAGGTTCGTCATAGGGGCCGCCGGTCGGGGCGATCAGCAACACCAGCGGGCTTTCGACCAGCGCGTCCAGTCGCTGCAGCGGGCCGATTTCGAACGCCTGCACGAAGACCCGGTCATCGGCGTCGTCGAGATCGGCTTTGCGCAACGCGGTGGCGAGCAGGTCAACCGTGTCGATGCCTTCTTCCTGCAACAACCAGGTGGGGTGCTTGAGCTCGGGATAGATCCCGATCGCGCGGCCGGTTTCGGCCTCCTTCGCGCGCACCAACGTGACGATCTCCTCGAAGGTCGGGATCTGGTAGAGCCCGTCGAACCGCGCGTTGGCCGGGCGCAATCCGGGCAGGCGTTCCTTCACGCGCAGGCTGCGCAATTCGGCGAGCGTGAAATCCTCGGCGAACCAGCCGGTGACCAGCCGCCCCTCGATCGTCTTCGAGCGCTTGCGGTCGGCAAATTCCTCGCGCGCGCCGACGTCGGTCGTCTCGCCGATCTCGGTCTCGTGCCGCACGACCAGCCGCATGTCCTTCGTCGCGACGAGGTCGGGCTCGATATAGTCCGCGCCCTGGTCGATCGCGCGCTCATAGGCCGCCAGCGTATGCTCGGGCCGTTCGCCGCTTGCACCGCGATGCGCGATGACGAGAAAGTCGCCCTCGGCCGCAGCGGCGGCGGGGACGGCACCGAGTGCCGCGAGGATCAGGAGAAATGCGCGGACCATTCGTCTTCCTTGAAACCGACCAGCAGGGCCCCGCCGTCTTCGACGATGGGGCGTTTGATCATGGACGGATTGTCTTGCAGCAATTGGACGGCCTTCGCCGCATCGACATCGGCCTTGTCGGCCTCGGGCAGCTTGCGCCAGGTGGTCCCGCGGCGGTTGAGCACGGTATCGACCCCCGCCGTCTCGATCCATGCGGCCACCTTGCCGGGATCGGCGCCCTGCTTCTTGTAATCGTGAAACGCGTAATCGACGCCCTGCGCATCGAGCCATTTGCGCGCCTTCTTGACCGTGTCGCAATTGGGAATGCCGTAAAGGATAGTCTCAGTCACTGATCTGTCCGCTTCTGGTTGGAACGCGCCTCGCTAACGGCTTGCGCAGCGCTTGAACAGGCCGCCGGGGCGCGAACCCCGGCGGCGCTGTCAGATCAGTCGCCGAAGCGCGCGGTCAGCTGCACACCGAAGAAGCGCGGTTCCGCCGGGATGAAGGTCGGGATGCCGAAGGCGCCACCGGTGTTGCCCGCATCGAGCAGATAGTCTTCATCGAAGGCGTTACGAATGAAACCGGCGATCTCGTAGCGGTCATCGGCGAAGCTTACCCCCGCACGCGCATTCACCAGCGTGACCGGGCCTTGCGAAGTTAGTTCGCTGTTGGGCACTTCGAAGTAGATCCGGCTGCGATGCGTGATGCTCGGCGTGGCGAACAGCCGTGCCCCGCCGCCCAGCGGATAATCGACCGTGAAACCGGCTGCGGCCTGCCATTCGGGCTGGAGGCGGAAACGCGCGCCCGAAAATTCGGGGGCGAAGCTGTTGTCCTCGTCGATCCCGCCGTCGATATAGCCGACATTGCCGAAGAAGCTGAGCCAGTCGGTCGCCTCGACCGCGATTTCGGCTTCCACGCCGAGGTTGGAGGCCGCCCCCGCGCTCCGCGTGACGAAGCTGCCGGTCGGGTTGCCGTTGGCGTCCAGCTCCTCGACCGAGACCTGGAAATTGTCATAGACCTGGTAATAGACGCCCAGCGAGCCCGAGACCCTGCCGGTGGCAAGCTTGAGCCCGGCTTCGTAGTTCCACACCGTCTCTTCCGGAATGTCCTGCCGGTTCGGCACGACGTTCCCGGCATCGTCGACACGCGCGCCCATCTGGACGACCGGCGAACGGCGGCCCTTCGACACGGTCGCGAACACATTGACGTCGTTGCTGATCCGGTAGAGCGCATTGAACCGCGGCAGCAGCGCCGAGAAACTGTCCTCGGCCGAGAACAGGCGGCCGCCGGTGTCGATCTGGCCGGGGATCAGCGGCGCGCCGCTGAGCACCGCGTCCGGGACATTGCTGCGATAGGCCGACTTGCGGTTTTCCTCGAGCAGCCGCGCGCCGGCAGTCAGCTCGAGGCTGTCGGTCGCCAGCCAGGTAACATCGGCGAACACTGAATAGGCTTCGTTCCGGCCCTGGTTCTCGAACACCGACGCATAGGGGATCGCGTTAGCGGCGCCGTTGGTGGCGAGCGCCGTCACTCCGGTCGCGGGCACGCTGCCATCGGGCGCGACACAGGGAATACCCGCAATCAGCGGTGCGCCGAACAGGCTGGTCAGGCACTGGAGGAAGGTGCCTTCCTCGGTTGCGAAGGGGACGTTCTGCAACCCGTCCTCGGTGAAGAAATTCCAGCCGAACGACGCGCGCAGCGCGGAACCCGCGTAGCTGAACCGGCCTTCGTGGCTGAACTGGTGCCCCTGCGCGATTTCGGCGAACTCGAGAAACGGCGCGGCCGAACCATCGGCATCGAACACTTCGGCGCTGTCGAACTCGCGATAGCTATTGACCGTGGTGAAGGTCCAATTGTCGCCGAATTCGTAGGCGGCGGTCAGGTTGAGATCGTAGACTTCGCGATCGAGACCGAGCTGGTCGTCGCCCAGGGTGGCGGCCCCCGCCGGATAGCCGCCGAGATTGGCATCCTCGAAGGCGTTGCCCGGCCCGCCCGGCGCACCGGCGAAGGCCGGGAGCGTGCCCGAGATGAAGGGCGTACCGCCATTGCGCTGCTGGTCGTAGGTGCCGATCAGGTCGATCGTCAGGTCCATGCTCGGCGTGTACCGCAGCGAGGCGCGCACGCCGAACTGGTCCTGCGCGTAGAGCTCTTCGTCCTGCCCCGGGTTGAGGTTTTCGACATAGCCATCGCGCTGGCGCCATTCGAAGGCGATACGCCCGGCCAGCACGTCCGAGCCGGCATTGAGATACCCGCCCAGCAGCGTCTGGTCGAAATTGCCGTAGCCGCCGGTGATCTCGCCCGAGAAGCCTGCGCGCGGACGCGCCGAGACGAGGCTGATCGCGCCGACCGCCGAAGCGGTGCCGAACAGCGTCGCCTGCGGCCCCTTGATGACCTCGACCCGCTCGAGATCGTAGATCGCCTGGTACGACCCGCGCGAACGCGAGATGTCGACGCCGTTGTAATAGAGCGTGACGCGCGGCCCCTGCTGCGAGGAACCCGAATCCGAGGTGATCCCGCGGATGACGATCCCGGGGTTGTTGGCACTCTGCTCCTGGATGTTGAGCCCCGGAACATAGTTCGACAGCTCGTCCAGATCCGACACGCCGAGTTCTTCGATCCGGTCCCCGGTCACTGCCGAAATGGTGATCGGCACATCCTGCGCGCGCTGTTCGATCTTCTGCGAAGTGACGATGATCGTGGTGCTGCTGGCAGGCTGGTCCGCGGCCGGCACTTCCTGCGCCAGCAGCGGAGCGGGAACGAGAGCGATGGAAGCAAGCAAGGCGCTGCGAAAAGCTGGGAATGTCATGGAAGCCCCTGTCGTTGGATTGAATTGCAACGCGCCTAGCCCCGCCTTGTGACACACCGGCGGCGAAAGTCTTTCAATTATAAGAAGGATTTGGGACAGCTATTGGACAGCGGGCGCCCGCGCCTGCGCCGCGCGAAATCCGCAGCCTAGGCCAGATGCGCGTCGGCGATCGCCACGGCCAGCGCATCGGCGGCATCGGCGCCGGCGATCTGCACGCCCGGCAGCAGGATTTTGACCATGGCCTGCACCTGCGTCTTGTCCGCCCCGCCGGTGCCGACCACGGCCTTCTTGACCAGCCGCGCGGCATGTTCGTTGACCGCCAGCCCGGCGGCCCCGCAGGCGGCCAGCACGCAGCCCCGCGCCTGCGCCAGCTTGAGCGTCGATTGCGGGTTCTTGTTGACGAAGACTTCTTCGGCTGCCGCGCGGTCGGGCCGGTGCGCGGCAATGACATCTGCCAGTGCCGCCTGCAGGCCGGCCAGCCGCGCCGCCATCGGGGCCCTGGCGTCGGTCGGTACCTGGCCGTTGGCGATATGCACGATGCGCGACCCCTCGGTGCGGATCACGCCCCAGCCGGTGCAACTGAGCGAGGGGTCAAGGCCAAGGATCAGCGCCATGCGGCGTGGCCCCCGCGCCGTGTCAGCCCGGCAGGCCGATGCGCCAGCCGAGCCGCCAGGCCAGGGCCAGCAGGAATGCGGCGCCAAGAACGCCGGCCAAGGCCCATTCGCGCCAGGTCAGCTGTCCAGCTTTTCCATCACCTCGTCGGAGATGTCGTAATTGCCCCACACGGTCTGCACGTCGTCATCGTCGTCCAGCGCGTCGATCAGCTTGAGCAGCGTGCTCGCATTCTTCTCGTCCATGTCGACGGTCAGGTTGGGCTTCCACGCCAGCTTGACCGTCTCGGCCTCGCCCAGCGCCTTCTCGAGATCGGCCGCGACCTGGTGCAGGTCTTCGGCGGCGGTCCAGATTTCGTGGCCATCATCGCTCGAGGCGATATCTTCCGCGCCCGCTTCCATCGCCGCTTCGAGGACCTTTTCCTCGCCGCCGGCCTCGGCCGGGTAGAAGATGAAGCCCAGCCGGTCGAAGCCGTGCGCAACGCTGCCCTCGGTGCCAAGATTGCCGCCGTTCTTCGAAAAGGCGGTGCGCACGGCGGTGGCGGTGCGGTTGCGATTGTCGGTCAGCGCCTCGACGATGATCGCGCTGCCGCCAGGGCCGTAGCCTTCGTAGCGCACTTCCTCGTAGCTTTCGCCGTCCTGCGCGCTGGCCTTGTCGATCGCGCGCTGGATGTTGTCCTTGGGCATCGACTGCGCCTTGGCGGCATTGACGGCCAGCCGCAGGCGCGGGTTCATGTCGGGATCGGGCATGCCCATTTTCGCCGCCACGGTGATTTCGCGGCTGAGCTTGGAAAACATCGCGCTGCGCTTCTTGTCCTGCGCGCCCTTGCGATGCATGATGTTCTTGAATTTGGAATGGCCGGCCATGGTTTCGCTTTGCGTAGCTGAAATGGTTGGAATCAGAGGGTCGCCTTAGCCTCATGCACGCCGCAACGACAAGTCTTGCGCCCGCGAATTCAATGCGCGGCGAATGGCGGCGGTTTGCCGCCTTCCTGAAGCGCCCGGCGCTCCCCGAGCGGGCCCCGCTGCCGCAAGCGGCCGGCCTGCGCGCGGTCGTCTGGCTGGTGTTGCTGGACCTGCTGGTCATGGCCGCGCTGCTGGGCGTTGCAGGCGCGGTGATGGCCGCCGGGGTGAGCCTGCCGGAAACCGCGCTCGCCGGAATGGAAATCGGCACCGGGATCATCCTGGCCGTGGTGGTGATCGCCCCGCTGACCGAGGAAATCGCCTTCCGCGGCTGGCTGTCGGGCCGCCCGGGGCATATCTTCGGCCTGCTGGCGGGAGCCCTCGCTGCCATGGTGGCGGGGCTGGCAGCCATGGCCTTTTTCGGCGCGGCGTTGGCGACGGCCGGGCTTGTCGCGCTGGCGGCAGGCACGCTGGTAGCGCTGGCGATCGTCTACCGCTTGCGGCATCGCAATACGATCGGCTGGTTCAGGCGCCTGTTCCCAGCGCTGTTCTGGCTCAGCACGCTGGGCTTTTCGCTGGTGCACCTGACCAATTTCCCCGCCGACCAGCTGGCCACCGCATTGCCGCTGGTCCTGCCGCAATTCGTGACCGGCACGATCCTGGGCTATACGCGCGTGCACTACGGCCTGTGGGCGAGCGTGCTGCTGCACATGCTCCACAATGGCGCGATCATCGCGTTGGTGCTGGCGGCCAGCAGCGCGGCCTGATCAGACCTTGACCGCAGTCCCGCTGGCGCTGACCATCAGCATCGAGCCGGTGTCGCCGATGACCTCGTAGTCGAGATCCACCCCGACCACCGCATTGCCCCCGCGCGAGCCGCATTCGGCCTGCAGTTCCTCGATCGCCTGCTCGCGGGCATCGCGCAGTATCCGCTCGTAGCTGCCCGAGCGGCCACCGACGATATCGCGGATATTGGCGAACAGGTCGCGGAACAGGTTCGCGCCCACGATCACCTCGCCGGTGACGATGCCGAGATATTCCTGGATCGGCTTGCCCTCGATCGTGGGCGTGGTGGTCACGGTGATCCCGCGCGAGTCTTTCCAGGGACTGGGCATGTTCTGTCTCCTCACTTGAGCTGTGTTAGACAGATATTACGCCAGCGTGTCAGGTCAACCGTTGACCACGATCCCGCCATTGGGATGCAGCACCTGTCCCGACATGTAGGAACTGTCATCGCAGGCGAGGAACAGGAAAGCGGGGGCCACTTCGTTGGGCTCGCCCGGACGCCCCATCGGCGTATCCTCGCCGAAATCGTCCATGTTCTCGGGCGGCTGGCCGCCGCAGGGATTGAGCGGGGTCCAGATCGGCCCCGGGGCGACCGCATTGACCCGGATGCCGTCGGCCACGAGGTTTTCCGACAGCGAGCGGGTGAAGGCGGTGATCGCGCCCTTGGTGGCACTGTAGTCGAGCAGGATCGGCGCGCCCTTGTACATGGTCACGCTGGTGCAGTTCACGATCGCCGCACCACGCTGCAGGTGCGGGCGTGCCGCCTGGACGAGGTAGAACATCGAGAAGATGTTGGTCTGGAAGGTGCGCTGCAATTGCTCGGCCGTGATATCCGTCACGTCCTCGTCGGGGTGCTGTTCGCCGGCATTGTTGACCAGCACATCCAGCCGGCCCCATTTGCCGATCACCGCATCGACCAATCCGCGGCAATGGTCGGGATCGCCCAAATCGCCCGCCGACAGCAGCACTTCGGCGCCCTCGGCCTCGCATGCTTCGCGGGTGATCCGCGCATCGTCATGCTCTTCGAGATAGGCGATGGCGACCTTCGCACCCTCGCGCGCGAACAGCACGGCAGTGGCCCGGCCGATGCCGCTATCGCCGCCGGTGACAATCGCCACCTTGCCTGCGAGACGGCCCGAACCGGGGTAGCGCGGCTGCCATTGCGGCTGGCGATCCAGCGCGCTTTCGTGCCCCGGCATGCGGGGCTCCTCGCTGGTTTCCTCGACGAATGCGGTATCGACATGCTGCGGATCGGCCATGGGTGAAAACTCCTTTCACCCGACCAACACAGCAGCTTCCCGCCCCGTTCCGGCAGCCCGCCGCAGCCAGGCCTCAACCCATGCCGAGCGCGGCCTTGTAGGTATCGAGGATGGTTTCCTGTTCGCTGCGCTCGTCGGGCTTCATCTTCCGCAGGCGGATGATCTGACGCATGATCTTGGTATCGTACCCGACCGCCTTGGATTCGGCGTACACGTCGCGAATGTCGTCGGCGATGCCCTTCTTCTCTTCCTCGAGGCGCTCGATACGCTCGATCAGCAGGCGCAGGCGGTCGTCGGTGGCTTCGGCCATGTTCGGGGTGTGCTCCGGTAAGAAATGAGAATCGGTTGGCGGTGCGATAGCCATCAGGCGATGCAGGGTGAAGGCGGCGACTCGTTACTCCACGCGATTTTTCGCAATGCTCGCCTCCATCCGCGCCAGCTGTTCCTCGGTCGCGGGCGATTGGCGGGTGGCCTTCCATTCCTCCTGCGGCATGCCGTGGATCAGCGCGCGCGCGGCCGCCTTGTCGCCTTCGAAACCCGCGTCGCGGATCCAGTCGGCCAGGCAATTGCGGCAGAAGCCCGATAGCCCCATCAGGTCGATATTCTGCGCGTCGTGGCGGTGCTGCAAATGCCGCACGAGCCGGCGGAAGGCCGCTGCCGCTACGGCATCGGGCAGCGTGTCGAGCGCATCGTATGCATTCGTCGTCATGATCGTATCGTCCTTGCTTTGTCGCACACCGCTGCCATAGGCGATGTCCATGGCCAAATCCGCCCCCAAGCTCGATCCTCGTGGCCGCAAGGTCAAGATCCTCGCAACCGTCGGCCCCGCCAGCCGCTCTCCCGAAATGCTCGCCCGGCTGTTCAAGGCCGGGGTCGACGCCTTCCGCGTCAACATGAGCCATGGCGAGCATGCCGATCACGCGCAGACGATCGAAACGATCCGCACGCTGGAAAAGCAGTTCATGCGACCGATCGCGATCCTTGCGGACCTGCAGGGCCCCAAGCTGCGGGTGGGCAAGTTCAAGGACGGGCAAGCGGTCATCCGGCATTCGGGCCACTTCACGCTCGACCGCAGTCCCGAACCCGGCGACGACACGCGCGTCGAGCTGCCGCATCCCGAACTGTTCGGCCTGCTCGCCAAGGGCCAGCGGCTGCTGATCAACGATGGCAAGATCCGCCTGCGGGTGATCCGCGCGGACGAAAACGAAATTCTCTGCTCGGCCGAAGTCGGCGGGGTCATTTCCGACCGCAAGGGCGTCAACGTGCCCGATGCCGAAGTGCCGATCCCCGCGCTGACCGACAAGGACCGCAAGGATCTGGCCTTTGCCATGGCGCAGGGGGTCGACTGGATCGGCCTGTCCTTCGTCCAGCGCCCCGAAGACCTTGCCGAGGCGCGCAAGCTGATGGGCGGCTACGGCGCGCTGTGCGCCAAGATCGAAAAGCCGATGGCAGTGCACCGGCTCGATGAAATCATCGACATGAGCGACGGCATCATGGTCGCCCGCGGCGACCTGGGCGTCGAGCTCGAGCCGCAGGAAGTCCCGCCGCTGCAGAAGAAGATCGTCAATGCGACGCGGCTCAAGGGCAAGCCCGTGATCGTGGCGACGCAGATGCTCGAAAGCATGATCGAAAGCCCCGCCCCTACGCGCGCCGAAGTCTCCGACGTGGCCAATGCGGTCTATGACGGGGCCGATTGCGTCATGCTGTCGGCCGAAACCGCGGCGGGCGACTGGCCCGAGGAAGCGGTCACGATCATGCACAAGATCGCACGGCAGGTCGAAACCGACGAAGCCTATCTCGACCGCGTGCGTTTCCTCGACACGCCGCCCGATGCGACCACCGCCGATGCGCTGGCGCATGCCTGCATGACGGTGGCCGATACGGTCCCGATCAGCGCGATAACCGTGTTCACCGGTTCGGGTTCGACCGCGCGGCGCGTGGCGCGCGAACGGCCCAGCGTGCCGATGCTGGTGCTGACGCCAAGCATGAAGACCGCGCGCCGGCTGGGCCTGCTGTGGGGCGCGCATGCCGTGGCGACCAAGGACATCGGCAGTTTCGAGGAAATGATCGCCAAGGGCAAGCGCATGGCGCTGCGCCATGGCTTCAGCGCTGCAGGCAGCAAGCTGATCGCCCTGGCCGGGGTGCCTTTCGGCACGCCGGGATCGACCAATCTGATGCATGTGGTAACCGTGAGCGGCGACGAGCTCGACAAGCACGGCGGCTGATGCCGCGGCAGGCGGGCGCGCATTGCCCCGCCCGCCGCCGCTTTCCCAGGCGCCCAGCCGCTCAGCCGCTCAGCGCAACGAAAGCGATCGCCCCCAGCAGCACCACGCTGGCGATGATGATCGCGGCCAGCTCGGCCGTGGTCAGCCGGTCGACGTGTTCGGCACGGAAAGCGCGATAGTTCGCGCGCAATTCGTCCTTGCTCGACAGGCTGGCGACCTCGAAGGCGGTCGCCTCCTTGGTAAACCAGCGTTTCAGTTCGGCGCGCTCGGTCTCGGCGATGGCGGGATAGCGGTGCAGCAGCGCTTCGATCCGGTCGAAGCGGTCGTGGACGGCAGGGCCGCCGTCGGTGGGAATAGTCATCTGTCTTGTCCTGTCTGAACGGGAATGCGCGCCCGGTGGGACGCGTGGCGGTTCAGATCAGGTGCGGGGGTCCGCGGGGGGCGGCGATGGACCGCGGCGGGGGGCGCAGCGGCGGGCCGCGAACGCGATGCGCCGCCCAGCGCTGGGGTATTACAGGCGCCGCCGCCAGCGCCAAGGGCGGCAGTGCAGCGGCATCGGCCAGCCGCTTGTCGGGACATGGCGCCGCGAGCGTGCAGACCTGCGCCGTCTCGCCCTCGCCCGGCGGCAGCGTGACATCCGCCGTGGCTGCGCTGAACACCGCGCCGCGCCCGCGATCGGGCGAGATCGGCTGATGCGGCAGTGCCTGCGCGCACAGCACTGCCAGCAGCAGCGCGGCGCACAGGCGCAGGGGCCATCGGCAGAGGGAAGCGAGCATGACCGCGAAGAACTGGGGAGCCGGAGCGCGCGCTACAAGGCCGCGGCGCGCTCTTTCATGATCCGCTTGCCGCGCGCATCGACCAGGCGGAAGGCCTTGAACACGGGGAAGTCGCGATCGACGCGCCCGTCGTGCCCGAGCATCCAGAGCTGCTGGTAGAACCAGTAGATTCCGGCGAAACCGCTGATCGCCTTGACCATCTGGAAGCGCTTGAGGAAACCGAGCCAGCCGGGCACCAGATCGAGGTCGTCCTCATATCGCGCCAGCTGCTCCGCGCCTTCGAGCAGCCGTGCGGGTGCATCGGTATCGACGCAGAGCGGGCGGCCCAGCCCGATCACATCGGCCGCGCCGCTGGTCAGCGCCTGCTCCATCGCCGCGCGGCTGCGAAAGCCCCCGGTGACCATCAGCGGGACCGAAACCTCAGCCTGCATGGCCTTGGCGAAATCGACGAAATAGGCCTCGCGCGCCGCGGTCGAGGGCGCGACGACCTGTTCGTCCTCGGCTTCCTGACCGGCCACCCCCAGCAGCTTGGGCTGTTCGTAAGTGCCACCCGAAATCTCGATCAGATCGACCGAGGCCGCCTCGAGCCAGCGGACCACCTTCAGGCTGTCGCTGAAATCGAACCCGCCTTTCTGGAAATCGGCGCTGTTGAGCTTGACCGAGACCGGGAATCCCGGCCCCACGGCCGCGCGCACGGCGGCGACGATGTCGAGCAGGAACCGCGCGCGGTTTTCCAAGCTGCCGCCATATTCATCAGTCCGCCGGTTCACGCGCGGCGAGAGGAATTGCGACACCAGATAGCCATGCGCGCCGTGCACCTGCACGCCGGTGAAGCCCGCATCCTTGCACGCGCGCGCAGCAATGGCCCAGCGCGCGACCAGATCGGCGATTTCCGCCGTTGTCAACGGCGTCGGCTTGCCAAACTGCCCCCCGGGGAGCGCCAGGGCGACGTCGGAAGAGGATTTGGGGTGCGGATTGACCACCTTCTGCGTCTGGCGGCCGCCATGGCTGATCTGCGCCCAGAAGTGATTGCCTTGCCGAGTGGCCGCCTGCGCCCAGCGCGCCAGCCGCGCCTGCATGTCGGCATCGGGTTCGCGGTCGATCACGACATTGCCGGGCCGTTCGAGATGGTCCGCATCGACGATGATGTTGCCCGACAGCAGCATGCCCGAACCACCATCGGCCCAGATCCCGTAGAGCCGCTCGAGTTCGGGCGTGGGGCGTCCGTCGGGGGTGGCCAGCCCTTCGGTCATCGCGGCCTTCGCCAGCCGGTTGGGCAGCACGGCGCCGCACGGCAGTTCCAGCTCGGATCCCAAAGTCACGGCCATGATCGCGTTTCCCCTACCCTTGCGCGGCTTGCTCCAGCCGCTCGCGTGCGCGCGTCTCTCCGATCAGCGGCAGCAATTCGCCCATGTCGGGCCCATGGTCCATTCCCGTCAAGGCCTGGCGCAGCGGCAGGAACAATTGCTTGCCCTTGCGTCCGGTCGTTTCCTTGAGCGCCGCGGTCAGCGCGCGCCAGGGATCATCGCCCCAGGCGAACAGCCGCACCGCCTCGGCCAGATAGGCGCGGTCCTCATCCGCGAACTCGCGCCGCTCGATCGGACCGGTCACCAGCCGCCACCATTCGGCAGCCTCGCCGACCAGCGCGAGATTGGGCCGGATCGCGTGCCAGCCGGCGGCGTCCATCCCCGCGGGCAGGCGGTCGGCGACCGCGGCGTGGTCCATCTGGTGGACCAGCGCCGCGTTGATCCGCTCCAGTTCGGTTTCGTCGAACTTCGCCGGGGCACGGCCGAAGGTCGCCAGGTCGAAGGTTTCGAGCAGCGCGCCCCGGTCGGCGATCGGCTCGACCGGAAGCGACGTGCCCAGCCGCGCGAGCAGCGCGACGATCGCCTGCGGCTCGAACCCGCGCTCGCGGAAGGCATCGCAGCCCAGCGAACCGAGCCGTTTCGACAATTTGCCTTCCTTGCCGACCAGCAGCGCCTCATGCGCGAACCGGGGCATTTGCGCCGCACCATCGCCCGCGGCGATAAGCGCGCCGAACATCTGGATCTGCACCGCGGTGTTGCTGACATGGTCTTCGCCGCGCAGCACATCGGTCACTCCCATCGCGAGATCGTCGATCGCGCTGGGGAGCATGTAGAGCCAGCTGCCGTCGGCACGGCGGATGACCGGATCGGACAGCTGGGCGGGATCGAACTTCTGCGGCCCGCGGATGCCGTCGTGCCAGCTGATGGCTTCGCCGTGGTCGAGCTTGAACCGCCAGTGCGGGGTGATGCCCTCGGCCTCCTTGGCCGCGCGCTCCGCGTCGCCCAGTTCCAGCGCGCCGCGATCGTAGATCGGCGGCAGACCCCGCCCGAGGCGGATCTTGCGCTTCAGCTCGAGTTCCTGCTGCGTCTCGTAACAGGGATAGACCCGCCCCGCCTCGCGCAGCGTGTCGAACGCCGCCTGGTAGCCGGCGAGCCGGTCCGACTGCCGCTCCTCGCCATCGCTCGCGAGCCCCAGCCAGCCGAGATCGCTGCGGATCGCGTCGACGAATTCCTCGCGGCTGCGGTCGGCGTCGGTATCATCGATCCGCAGCAGGAAGCGGCCGCCCGCCTGCTTGGCGAGCATCCAGTTGTGGAGCGCGGTGCGAATGTTGCCGACATGGAGGCGCCCGGTGGGCGAAGGGGCGAAGCGTGTGACGATGGTCATGCGCGCGCCGATAGCCGAGGCCGGCGCACTTGGCGAGCGTTCAGCCGGTCCCCGCGCTGCGCCGCTTGAGCGCGGCCTCGCGCGCCTTGCGGTAATCGAGGATGCCGCTGGCATCGGCCTTCATCGCGGCCTCGACCGCATCGGCGGTGGCGAAGTTCTCTCCCGGCACCGGTTCGCAGATCAGATAGCCCTGTGCTTCCTGGCACCCCAGTTCGCGCAGCAAATCGAGCTGGCCGCGCGTTTCGACGCCTTCGGCAGTCGCCGCCATCCCCAGCGCTTCGGCCAGCCGGGTGATGCTGGAAACGATCGCCTTATTGTCCGAACAGGTCTCGATTCCCTCGACGAAATCCTTGTCGATCTTGATCCGGTCGAAGGGAAAGCGGCGCAGGTAGCTGAGCGAGGAATAGCCCACGCCGAAATCATCGAGCGCGATCTTGGCGCCGAGTTCGCGCAGCTTTTCCAGATTGCCGACACAGACATTGCTCTTCTGCATCAGCACGTGTTCGGTAATTTCGAATTCGACGCGCGCGGGCCGGATGCCGTAGGCGTGGATCGCCCGCGCGACGACATCGACCAGATGCGGGCTGCGCACCTGCGTCGGCGAAAGGTTGATCGCGATGCGGAAATCGCCGCTCCAGCGCGAGGTTTCTTCCAGCGCCTTGCGGATCACCCATTCGCCGATCGGCACGATCATCCCGGTTTCCTCGGCCACGCCCAGGAAATCGTCGGGCCGGACCACGCCGCGCTGTGGATGGTACCAGCGCAGCAGCGCTTCGTATCCCGACACCTGGCCCGAATCGAGATCGATCACCGGCTGGTAGTGGATGTTCAGCTGGTCGCGCGCGACCGCTTCGCGCAGATCGGTCTCGATCTCGCGGCGTTCGCGCGCGGCATGGTCCATCGCATGGTCGTAAAGCGCGATGGTGTCGCGGCCCTTCGCCTTGGCGGCGAAGAGTGCCAGGTCCGCGCGGCGCATCAGCTCTTCCGCCTCGCCGCAGCCATCGGAGCGCTTGGCAATGCCGATGCTGCCCGAGATCCGGTAACTGTGCCCGTCGATTTCGAACGGTTCGCGGATCACGGCGAGGAACCGGTGCGCGCGTTCGATCAGCATTCCTGCCCCGGCGCGCGTTTCGAGCAGCACGGCGAACTCGTCCCCGCCCAGCCGCGCGACGAGGTCCTGCCCGCGCACTTCCTTTTCGAGCCGGGTGCCGACCTCGCGCAGCAGGCGATCGCCGACCAGATGCCCCCGCGTGTCGTTCACCGCCTTGAAATTGTCGAGGTCGAGGTAGAACAGCACGACGTTCTGCGGCTGGTCGTCCTGCGACAGGGCCGACCGCAGCCGTTCGTTGAACAGGTAGCGATTGGCGAGGCCGGTGAGGTTGTCGTAATGCGCCATGAAGGCGACGCGGTCTTCGGACAGCCGGTCACCGGTGACATCGCGCGCGACCCCGCTCATCCGCCCATCGCTGCGCGGCCGCGCGGAAAGCTTCCAGTAGCGCACGCCGTCGTCGACCCTGACTTTGATCACGAAATCGCGGAACCGGCTGTGTTCGAGCAGATGCCGCTCAAGCCGGTCGCGGTCCTCGCCCGGGGCGAACATGTCGAGCAGCGCCATGCCTTCGAGCTCGTGGACCGCCTTGCCCGCCGCCTCGGCAAAGCGCCGTGACACATCGCGCAGCTTGCCCGCGGGATCGACGGTCCACAGCCAGTCGGACGAATGCTCCTCGTAATCGTAGAGCAGCATGCGCACCGTGCCCGCTGCCTCGCGCCGGCTGATTTCGGCGCGGGCCGCCGCGATGATCTGGCCGTTCTGCGCCTGGACCGAATAGACCAGCGCGAGCACGAACACCGCAAGCAGCAGCAACGCCGGCCAACCGCCGCTGCCCGCCTGGATCATGGTGGCGACCGCGATCGAAGCGGTTAGCAGCGCGATGTGGACGCGCGCGGCAGACGGGGCGGTGCGGTAAACCAGCAGGACCCCGCTGAGCAGGGTGATAGCGATGACCGCGAGCACGGCGGCCGTCAGCCCCTCGGCGGCGGTTGCCAGATAGGGGATCATCGCCGCCCAGATCGCGGAACTGAGCCATTCCAGCGCCATCAGCCGGCGCCAGTGGTCGCGCAGGTCGGCCAGCGTCGCGTCTGCGCAGGTGAACCGGTAGTCGGCGATGATCTGGACCACGATCGCGCTCACCAATGCGCCCGCCCAGCCGAGCAGGACGGCCAGCGGAACGCGGTCGCTGAACATGTAGATCAGCGCGATCATCGAGCCGAGCGACGGGAGCAGCGCCAGCCGGGCGCCGGCGCGGAAATCTTCCATCCGGCGGGTCAGCAGCAGGCGCGCGACGGCTTCGCCCGTGCCTTCCTTCCCGTCAGCTTCCGGCAGTTCGCTTGCGAACTCCGCCATGTTCGCGCTCCCCCCGCGCCTGTGGTGGCCGCGCGGGGCGGCAACACGATGGTTCACCGTGCATTTACAACAAGTTTGCGTCAAGCGCCAACTACTTGCCAGAAGCCGGCCAAGTATAGTCCGTTCCGACAAAGAAAAGGCCCCGCCGGATTGCTCCGACGGGGCCAATGTTGTGCGCTAAAGCTGGTGCGGCTTATTCGCCGTCCTTGGCTTCCTCGTTGAGGTATTCGCCGGCATCTGCATCGGTGCCGTGGGTTTCGCCTTCGACGGCTGCCAGCGGATCGTCGCCGATGGCCGCTTCCGCGCCCTGGGCCAGTTCCGCCTTGTGCTCTTCCTCGGCGGTGTTGGCCGCGATGATCGCATCCTGCGCCTTCTTCCACTGCGCCCGCAGCGCCGCGTCGCGGCTCGAGGCGGTGATCCGCATCCGGTTCATGCCCGCGCCGGTACCGGCGGGGATGAGACGGCCCACGATCACGTTCTCCTTGAGCCCGACCAGCGTGTCCTTCTTCCCTTCGACCGCGGCCTGCGTAAGCACGCGCGTGGTTTCCTGGAACGAAGCGGCCGAGATGAACGAACGCGTCTGCAGCGAAGCCTTGGTAATGCCCAGCAGGATCGGCGTGCCGGTGGCATGCTCCTTGTTCTTCCCGAGCTTGGCGTTGGTTTCCTTCAGCTCTTCCAGATCGACCTGTTCGCCGGGCAGCAGCACGGTGTCGCCGCCATTGGTGATCTCGACCTTCTGCAGCATCTGGCGAACGATCACCTCAATGTGCTTGTCGTTGATCTTCACGCCCTGCAGTCGGTAGACTTCCTGGATCTCGTTGACGAGATATTCGGCCAGCGCTTCGACGCCCAGCACCTCGAGGATGTCGTGCGGGTTCGGCGAACCGGAAATCAGGGTATCGCCCTTCTTCACGAAGTCGCCTTCCTGCACGTCGATCACCTTGGTCTTGGGGATCAGGTATTCGACTGCATCACCTTCTTCCGGCACAATCGCGATCTTGCGCTTGGCCTTGTATTCGCGAACGAATTCGATCTTGCCCGAAATCTTGGCGATGACCGAATTGTCCTTCGGCAGACGCGCCTCGAACAGTTCGGCGACGCGCGGCAGACCGCCGGTGATGTCGCGGGTCTTGGCGGCTTCGCGGCTGGCACGGGCGAGAATGTCGCCCGCTTCGACCTGCTGGCCATCCTCGACCGACACGGCCGTACCCGGCGCCAGCATGTAGCGCGCGGCTTCGGTTTCGTCGCCCGCATCGTTGAACAGGGTCAGGCGCGGACGCAGATCCTCGTTCTTCTTGCGGCCGGTGGTCTTGGTGTCGGTGACCACACGCTGCGCGATGCCCGTGGCATCGTCGACGCGCTCTTCCATGGTCGTGCCGTCGATGAGGTCCTGGAACTTCACCACACCCGACTGTTCGGTGATGATCGGGAGCGAGAACGGATCCCATTCCGCCAGGCGATCGCCTTCCTTCACCTTGCCGCCATCCTTGTGCATCAGCACGGTACCGTAGGGCACCTTGTGGATTTCGCGTTCGCGGCCCTCGGCGTCGATCACGGCCAGTTCGCCATTGCGGGCGAGCGACAGGATCCGGCCCTTCTTGTCGGTGATGGTGGGCATGTCGCGATAGACGACCTTGCCGTCCGACACGGCTTCGAGATGCGAAGTCTCGTTGAGCTGTGCGGCACCGCCGATGTGGAAGGTACGCATGGTCAGCTGCGTACCGGGTTCACCGATCGACTGCGCGGCGATGACGCCGACAGCTTCACCGATGTTGACCGGCGTACCGCGGGCAAGGTCGCGTCCGTAACAGGTCGCACACACGCCCTGCTGCGCATCGCAGACCAGCGGCGAGCGGATCTTGGCGACCTGCACTTCGGCTTCCTCGATGACCTTGATCATCGGTTCGTCGAGCAGCGTGCCGGCCTTGGCGATCACTTCGCCGGTCGCGGCATTGACGATGTCTTCGGCCACGGTGCGGCCGAGGATGCGTTCACCGAGCGAGGCGATCACGCTGCCGCCCTGGACGATCGCCCGCATGTCGAGCGAGTTCTCGGTCTTGCAGTCCTGCACCACGATGGTGCAATCCTGCGACACGTCGACCAGACGGCGGGTCAGGTAACCCGAGTTCGCCGTCTTGAGCGCGGTGTCGGCCAGGCCCTTACGGGCGCCGTGGGTCGAGTTGAAGTATTCAAGGACGTTGAGGCCTTCCTTGAAGTTCGAGATGATCGGGTTCTCGATGATCTCTCCCGACGGCTTGGCCATCAGGCCGCGCATCCCGGCGAGCTGCTTCATCTGCGCCGGGCTACCACGAGCGCCCGAGTGGGCCATCATGTAGATCGAGTTGATCTCGGCCTGGACGCCGTCCTTGCCGATCGGGCGGGCCTTGATCTTTTCCATCATGGCATCGGCCACGCGGTCGCCGCACTGGCTCCACGCGTCGATCACCTTGTTGTACTTTTCCTGCTGGGTGATCAGGCCGTCCTGGTACTGCTGCTCGTAATCGGCAACCAGCGCCTTGGTCTTCTCGACCATCTCGACCTTCTCCTCGGGGATGATCATGTCATCCTTACCGAAGGAGATGCCGGCCTTGAACGCGTGGCGGAAGCCGAGCGACATGATCGCGTCGGCGAACAGCACCGTGTCCTTCTGGCCGGTGTGGCGATAGACCTCGTCGATAACGTCGGCGATGTCCTTCTTGGTCAGCAGGCGGTTGACGATGTCGAACGGAACCTTGTGGTTCTTGGGCAGACATTCGCCGATCAGCATCCGGCCGGCAGTGGTCTCGAACCGCTTCATCGCGATCTTGCCATCTTCGTCGGCCTGCGGAACGCGGGCGAGGATCTTGGTGTGCAGCGAAACCTGCTTGGTTTCGAGAGCCTGGTGAACCTCGGCCATGTCCGAGAACATCGGCAGCTTCTCGACCTTGTTGCCATCGCTGTCCTCGACGAATTCGGGCGTCTTTTCCTGCCGCTCCATCGAGAGGTAGTAGAGACCCAGAACCATATCCTGCGAGGGCACGATGATCGGCTTACCGTTGGCAGGCGAGAGGATGTTGTTGGTCGACATCATCAGCACGCGTGCTTCGAGCTGCGCCTCGAGGCTCAGCGGCACGTGAACGGCCATCTGGTCGCCGTCGAAGTCGGCGTTGAAGGCCGCGCAGACCAGCGGGTGCAGCTGGATCGCCTTGCCTTCGATCAGCACGGGTTCGAATGCCTGGATGCCGAGACGGTGAAGCGTCGGCGCGCGGTTCAGCAGGACCGGGTGTTCGCGGATGACTTCATCCAGGATGTCCCAGACTTCCTTGCGTTCCTTCTCGACCCACTTCTTCGCCTGCTTCAGGGTCATCGAGAGACCCTTGGCGTCGAGCCGGGCGTAGATGAACGGCTTGAACAGTTCGAGTGCCATCTTCTTGGGCAGGCCGCACTGGTGCAGCTTGAGTTCGGGGCCGGTCACGATGACCGAACGGCCCGAATAGTCGACGCGCTTGCCGAGCAAGTTCTGGCGGAAGCGGCCCTGCTTGCCCTTGAGCATGTCGGACAGCGATTTGAGCGGACGCTTGTTCGCGCCGGTGATCACCCGGCCGCGGCGGCCGTTGTCGAACAGCGCATCGACCGATTCCTGCAGCATGCGCTTTTCATTGCGCACGATGATGTCGGGCGCGCGCAGTTCCATCAGGCGCTTGAGGCGGTTGTTGCGGTTGATGACGCGGCGATAGAGGTCGTTGAGATCCGACGTTGCGAAGCGGCCGCCGTCGAGCGGCACCAGCGGGCGCAGTTCGGGCGGGATGACCGGTACGACTTCGAGGATCATCCATTCGGGGCGGTTGCCCGATTCGATGAAGCTTTCGACGACCTTCAGACGCTTGATGATCTTGGCCGGCTTGAGCTTGGACTTGGTGGTCGCGAGGTCTTCGAGCAGGTCTTCCTTTTCCTGTTCGAGATCAAGATCCATCAGCATGGTCTTGACCGCTTCGGCGCCGATGTTGGCGGTGAAGGCGTCTTCGCCATACTCGTCCTGCGCCTCGAGCAGTTCATCCTCGGTGAGGAGCTGGAACTTCTCGAGCGGGGTCAGGCCGGGCTCGGTGACGATGTAGCTTTCGAAATACAGCACGCGCTCGAGCTGCTTGAGCTGCATGTCGAGCAGCAGGCCGATGCGCGAAGGCAGCGACTTGAGGAACCAGATGTGCGCAACCGGTGCGGCCAGTTCGATATGGCCCATGCGTTCGCGGCGGACCTTGGTCACGGTCACTTCGACGCCGCACTTCTCGCAGACGACGCCCTTGTACTTCATGCGCTTGTACTTGCCGCACAGGCATTCGTAGTCCTTCACGGGACCGAAGATGCGGGCACAGAACAGGCCGTCACGTTCGGGCTTGAACGTCCGGTAGTTGATCGTTTCCGGCTTCTTGATTTCGCCGAAGGACCACGAGCGAATGCGCTCGGGGCTGGCGATGCCGATCTGGATCTCGTCGAAAGTTTCGGGCTTCGCGAGCTGGTTGGTGAATTTGGTCAGTTCGTTCATGACTTATTCCCTTAGCGGGTGAATTCCTTGGGGCGGTGGTGGGGGGGCGTTGCCGCTCCCCCTATTCCGCCGCGATCGCGAGACCGTCGTCGTCCTCGTCGTCGGCCAGCGACTTGAGTTCGACGTTGAGGCCCAGGCTGCGCATTTCCTTGACGAGCACGTTGAAGCTCTCGGGAATGCCGGCCTCGAAAGTATCGTCGCCCTTGACGATCGCTTCGTAGACCTTGGTCCGTCCGATCACGTCGTCCGACTTCACGGTGAGGATTTCCTGCAGCGTGTAGGCAGCCCCGTAGGCCTGCAGCGCCCAGACTTCCATTTCCCCGAAGCGCTGGCCGCCGAACTGCGCCTTACCGCCCAGCGGCTGCTGGGTGACGAGGCTGTAGGGACCGATCGAACGGGCGTGGATCTTGTCGTCGACCAGGTGGTGCAGCTTGAGCATGTAGATGATGCCCACGGTAACCTTGCGGTCGAATGCCTCGCCCGTACGGCCGTCGAACAGGACCGACTGGCCCGACGAATGCAGACCGGCCTTCTCGAGTTCGATGGTGACATCGCCTTCGCGCGCCCCGTCGAACACCGGCGTACCCATCGGGACGCCGGCGGTGAGGTTGCCCGCCAGTTCGACGATTTCGGCGGTCGAACGTTCGTCGATCGCATCGTGATACTCTTCGCCGTAAACCTCCTTGAGACGGTCGACGACCGCTTCGGGCGGCTTGGCCTTGGCATAGTCCTTCGCCGCATCGGGGTTGGCGCGCTTCCACTCGTCGAGCTGCTCGCCGATCTGGTGGCCCAGGTTGCGGGCCGCCATGCCGAGATGCGTTTCGAAGATCTGCCCGACGTTCATGCGCGAGGGCACGCCCAGCGGGTTGAGCACGATATCGACCGGCGTACCGTCTTCAAGGAACGGCATGTCCTCGACCGGCAGGATGCGCGAAATCACACCCTTGTTGCCGTGACGGCCGGCCATCTTGTCGCCCGGCTGCAGCTTGCGCTTCACCGCGACGAACACCTTGACCATCTTGAGCACGCCCGGAGCGAGTTCGTCGCCGCGTTCGAGCTTTTCCTTACGGTCTTCGAACTTCTCTTCGATGAACTTGACCGCTTCGTCATACTGCGACTTGACCGCTTCGAGCTGCGCCTGGCGGCCGTCGTCGGCCACGGCGAACTTGAACCAGTCGTGGCGATCGATGTCCTCGAGCAGCTCTTCGCTGATCTCGGTGCCCTTCTTGACGCCCTTGGGCGCCGCCGATGCGGTCTGGCCGATCAGCATGTCGCGCAGGCGGTTGTAGGTCGCCCGGTTGAGAATGGCGCGTTCGTCGTTCGAATCCTTGCGGAGCCGTTCGATCTCCTCGTTCTGGATCGCACGGGTACGGTCGTCGATCTCGATACCGTGGCGGTTGAACACGCGCACTTCTACGACCGTGCCGGCCACACCCGGCGGCAAGCGAAGCGAGGTGTCGCGCACGTCGCTGGCCTTTTCGCCGAAGATCGCGCGCAGCAGCTTTTCTTCCGGCGTCATCGGGCTTTCGCCCTTGGGCGTGATCTTGCCCGCCAGGATGTCGCCCGGATGCACTTCGGCGCCGATGTAGACGATGCCCGCTTCGTCGAGGTTGCGCAGCGCTTCCTCGCCGACATTGGGAATGTCGCGGGTGATGTCTTCGGGCCCGAGCTTGGTGTCGCGCGCCATGACTTCGAATTCCTCGATATGGATCGAGGTGAAGACGTCGTCCTTCACGATGCGCTCGGAGATGAGGATACTATCCTCGTAGTTGTAGCCGTTCCAGGGCATGAAGGCGACGAGGCTGTTGCGGCCCAGCGCCAGCTCGCCGAGATCGGTCGAGGGACCGTCGGCGATGATGTCGCCCGGCGAAACCGTTTCGCCCACCTTCACCAGCGGGCGCTGGTTGATGCAGGTATCCTGGTTCGAACGCTGGAACTTCTGCAGCGTGTAGATGTCGACGCCCGACTGGCCGGGTTCGACATCGCCGATCGCACGAATGACGATACGCGTCGCGTCGACCTGGTCGACGATACCGCCGCGGGTCGCCGCAATGGCCGCGCCGCTGTCGCGGGCGACGGTTTCTTCCATGCCGGTACCGACCCAGGGCGCTTCCGCCTTGACCAGCGGCACGGCCTGGCGCTGCATGTTCGAGCCCATCAGCGCGCGGTTGGCGTCATCGTTTTCCAGGAACGGAATGAGCGATGCGGCAACCGAGACGAGCTGCTTGGGGCTGACGTCCATCAGCGTGATCGATTCGCGCGGCGCCATCAGGTTGTCGCCGTCGTGGCGGGCCGACACGAGGTCTTCGAAGAACGAACCGTCCTCGGTCAGCTCGGCCGATGCCTGCGCCACCGTGTGCTTCTGCTCTTCCATGGCGGAGAGATAGACCACTTCGTCGGTGACCTTGCCGTCGACGACCTTGCGATACGGGGTCTCGATGAAGCCGTACTTGTTGACGCGGGCGAAGGTCGACAGCGAGTTGATCAGGCCGATGTTCGGGCCTTCGGGCGTTTCAATCGGGCAGATACGGCCATAGTGCGTCGGGTGAACGTCGCGCACTTCGAAGCCGGCACGCTCACGCGTCAGGCCGCCCGGGCCAAGCGCCGAGACGCGGCGCTTGTGGGTGACTTCCGACAGCGGGTTGGTCTGGTCCATGAACTGCGACAGCTGCGAGGAGCCGAAGAATTCGCGCACTGCGGCGACCGCGGGCTTCGCGTTGATCAGGTCGTTGGGCATGACGGTCGAGACATCGACCGAGCTCATGCGCTCCTTGACTGCACGCTCCATGCGCAGCAGGCCAACGCGGTACTGGTTTTCGAGCAGTTCGCCGACCGAACGCACGCGGCGGTTGCCGAGGTTGTCGATGTCGTCGACGTCGCCCTTGCCGTCCTTGAGGTCGACCAGTTCCTTGACCACGGCGAGAATGTCTTCCTTGCGCAGCGTGGTGACGGTGTCTTCGGCATCGAGCTCGAGACGCATGTTGAGCTTGACGCGGCCGACTGCCGAAAGGTCGTAGCGTTCGCTGTCGAAGAACAGGCCTTCGAACAGCGCTTCGGCGGTTTCCTTGGTCGGCGGTTCGCCCGGGCGCATGACCTTGTAGATCGCCTCGAGACCCTCGTCGCGGTTCTCGGCCTTGTCGACCTTGAGCGTGTTGCGGATCCACGGACCGGTGGTCACGTGATCGATGTCGAGCAGTTCCATCACGTCGACGCCGGCAGCGTCGAGGACTTCGAGATTCTCGGCCGAGACCTCGTCACCCGCTTCGATGTAGATGCGGCCCGTCTTCTCGTCGATCAGATCGCGGCTGGCGTAGCGGCCGAAGATTTCCTCGGTCGGCAGCAGCAGCGTTTCGAGCCCGTCCTTGGCCGCCTTGTTGGCCGCGCGCGGGCTGATCTTCTGGCCGGCGGCGAAGACTTCTTCGCCCGTCTTGGCATCGATCAGCGGGAAGGCAGGCTTCTGGCCGCGCCAGTTTTCGGCGACGAAGGGAATGTTCCAGCCTTCGCCCTTCTTGCCGGTCGCCCGCTTCCAGGTGACGGTGTCGTAGAAGTGCGAGAGGATGTCTTCGCTGTCGAGGCCGAGCGCATAGAGCAGCGCGGTGACCGGCAGCTTGCGCTTGCGGTCGATCCGCACGTTGACGACGTCCTTGGCGTCGAATTCGAAATCGAGCCAGCTGCCACGATAGGGAATGATCCGCGCCGCGAAGAGGAGCTTGCCCGAGGAATGCGTCTTGCCGCGGTCATGGTCGAACAGGACGCCCGGCGAACGGTGCATCTGCGACACGATCACACGCTCGGTGCCATTGATCACGAAGGTGCCGTTGCCCGTCATCAGGGGCATGTCGCCCATGTAGACGTCCTGCTCCTTGATATCGAGCACCGAACGGGTTTCGGTTTCCTGGTCCACCTCGAACACGATCAGCCGCAGCGTCACCTTCATCGGCGCGGCATAGGTGATCCCGCGCTGGCGGCATTCGACGATGTCGTACTTGGGTGCTTCGAGTTCGTAATGGACGAAATCGAGTTCGGCAGTGCCGGCGAAGTCGCGAATCGGGAAAACCGAACGCAGCGTCTTTTCGAGGCCGGAGACGTAGTCGATCTCCTTGTTCGAACGCAGGAAGTGCTCGTAGCTCTCGCGCTGCACCTCGATCAGGTTCGGCATGTCCACGACTTCGTGGATGTCGCCGAAGATCTTGCGGATGCGCCGCTTCGCCGTACCCTGCGCATTTGCGCCGCGGGTCTTCTTGGGAGCCTTCGCCTTGGTAGCCATAAGGGGTAGATACCTCTTCTCGTGTGCATCGGCCGCTGCGCGGACAGAGCCGGAATTTCGTGTCTCATGCGCGTGAGATCCATCGCCGGGACGCGAAAAGGCCGCAGCGTGAGCGCACCCGTCCGGCGGCCTGCTGCAGCTTCTCTAGCGTCGCGATTATGGAAACGCCGCTTCCATCCTGTACCCGATTCCCGCGCATGAATCGGATTCGCTCGAAGCGTGCGGTTGCCGCATCATGTAGGATTTGCGCCGCGCCGTGTCAAACCGGTAGATCGGCAACCGCATAGCGATACCGCTGCGGCGCGGGATCGGCCACCTATTCGGGCGCGCGGGCGTTCCACATCATCCGTTCGATTTTCCAGTAACCCTGGTCGTCGGGGCGCGCATGGATGATGTAATGCCCCTCCTGCGCAACCCACGTCCCGCGCGAAAAGAAGGCGATCCGGCTGTGGCCGGTAATCGCCGCGAGCGCGATCGACCCTTCGATGGCGAGAGTGTCGTGCTCGATGAACTCGACCGCGGCCGGCTGGCCCTCTTCGGCGAACCAGAATGCACGCAGGCGTTGCTTGCCGTCGATGGGCGAAGTGCCATAGCCCGGATAGACGACCACATCTTCGGCAAACAGCGTCATGAGCGCCTGCTCGCGCGCCGCCGCGTCGGGAACCAGCCACGCTTTCGCATAGGCCTTGTCGAGCGCGCGGAGCGCCGCACGGTCGCCCGAGGTCAGGCTCCCGGCCGGGCGCGGTTCGATGCCCTCCGGCTGCACGCAATCTCCCGGCGAACAAGCGCCGAGCATCATGGCCATCAGCAATAACGCGAAGCGCGGCATCCCATACCTCCAGCGAGCCGGAAGTCCGGATGGCCGATCCGCCCGGCAGCCGCGACCGCTGCTCCACCAATGGCATGCGGCAAGCGGCGAACGGCTTGCCAGCGAGGATTTATCGATTTCCGATATTATCGATTGACGATAAGGAAACGGCGAGACATATCGTTTTTCGATATCGGAGATCGCACCGTGTACGTTTTCATCCTCGCCGGGCTCAGGTTTTTCCGCTGGGTCAACTGGATCGTCGCCGCATTGCTGACGCTGTTTTTCGTGGCACTGCTGACCGATGCCGGGGGCCTCGGGACCTCGGTGCTGGCCGGTGTCGAAGGCGATCTCGCGGTGAGAGCGCAGGTGCGCGGCTACCTGCTCGGCGTTACCGGACTGGTTCTGCCAATGGCGCTCGCGATAGATCGCATACTGACTCGCCTGGCCGGGCTGGTGCACGACGCGCGTACAGGCACGGCGCTGAGCGAAGCCAACGCGGACCGGTTGCGGACCATCGGCTGGTGCCTGCTGGCAATCAATCTCGCCGATCTCGTCTATGGCTGGCTGTCGGTGCGGGCCAGCGCGGCCACCGGCGAATACTTCGGCTGGTCGCTCTCGCTGACCGGCTGGGTCGCGGTGCCGCTGCTGTTCGTACTGACGCATGTATTCCGCGAAGGGGCGGCGATGCGCGACGATCTCGAAGGCACTGTCTGATGACGGACCAGACCTCCTTCATCGCCGTCCGCCTCGACGAACTGCTGCGCGAGCGCGGCATGACATTGACCGAACTGTCCGACCGCATCGGACTCACTCTGGCCAATCTCTCGATCCTCAAGACCGGGAAGGCCAAGGCGATCCGCTTTTCCACGCTGGAGGCAATCTGCCGCGAGCTACGCTGCCAGCCGGGTGACCTTCTGATCTATTTCGAAACCGGGGGAATCGACCAATGACCACTTTCCTGCCTGCTTTCCGCGCCGTTCATACCCGCAGCCTCGCCTTCGCTGCCGCGCTGCCGTTCGCCGCGGCCATTCCGCTGGTGGCCGAGTTCGTCCAGCACGTGGTGGAGATGCGTGTCGGCATGTATGCCGGCGTCGAAGCCGCGCAACTGGCAGAGAACGACCCGGACCGGATCCTGGCCGGCTTCTTCAAGACGATCGCGCTGGGCCTGCCCGCCTATTTCCTCATCCGCTGGCTGCACAGCGAGGGCGATCGCGGTTTTGCCGTCCGGTTGGAAAAACCCGCCACCGCGCTGTTCGGCCTCGTCATCAGCTTGCAAGCATTGTTCGCGTGGCTCGGGCTCTATGTCTGGACCGGCGGACCGATCGCCATCGGCTTCTTCGTCTTCGGCCTGATCTTCATGCCGCTGATCGTGCGCTTCGTCGTCGCCGCACCGCTGGGCACACTGATCAGCCCGCTACAGTCGATCCGGGTAATGGCGCGCGATGCGGTCTTCGCGATCCTTTTCCCGCTGGCCGCGATGCTCCCGCTGATGGCAGTGCATTACGCGCTCGGGATCGGGGCTATCTTCGTCGCGGGGGATGCGACCAAATGGGTGATGCTGGGGCTCGACAGCGTGGTGACCGCATGGCTCGCCCTGGTCATGATTTGCGCCCAATACCTGATCGCCACCCGCCCCGCGCCGCTGCCCGGTGCCCCGCAGCGGCAGCGGGCCGCAGCGGGAACAATCGCCGAATAGGTCCATTTTCGTCGCACACGCAGGAGAATAGACATGAACAAGACCGCACTTCTTGCCGCCCTTCCCCTGGCGCTGACGCTTGGCGCTTGCGGCGAACCGATCGACGGCAGCGACACGGCCGATCTCGGCAACGACACCACCACCGCGCCCGCTGCCGATGCACCCGATGACGGCCCGCTGGATTACGAGCCCGGCGAAGACGGCCTGCTGCAATCGGACATGGAGCCGATGGGCGACGACGACGCGGCCGACGAGACCGCGATGGACGACGACGCCGCAATGTGATGCCCGCGCGGAAGCGCCGGACAGGCTTGACCGCAGCAACCAAACCGCTAAAGGCCCGCCACGCAACGGCGGGTCTTTTCGATTCCGCCCTGCATCCGTCCGAGACAGTTGGTGAAGGCGAATTGGCGCTTTCTTAATCTCCAACCTAGGCGGGGAACAGAGATTTCCGGTGCTTCGGCGCCGTTTCGCGCTAACTGGCGCACTCCTTCCCCATCAACGGACTCGCCCGTCCCGGTTCGCCGGAACGGACAAACGTAGCCGGTCGCGGCGGGTTCTCCCGGCGCGGCCATAGTGAAGGAGTATGGCATGGATCGTTCGCAGAAAGCCGACGCGGTCGCCCAGCTCAGCGAAGTCTTCGCCCAGTCCGGCGTGGTGGTTGTCACCCGCAATCTGGGGCTGACGGTGGATCAGTCCACCGAACTGCGTACGAAGATGCGTGAAGCCGGTGCGACCTACAAGGTTGCCAAGAACCGTCTCGCCAAGCTCGCCCTGAAGGACACCGACTACACGGGACTCGACGAGTTCCTGACCGGTCCGACCGCTCTCGGTTATTCCGAAGATCCGGTCGCCGCGGCCAAGGCCGTGGTGGAGTTCGCCAAGACCACCGACAAGATCGAAATTCTCGGTGGTTCGATGGGCGCGCAGAAGCTCGACGAAGCAGGGGTACGGGCACTCGCCTCGCTGCCCAGCCTCGACGAACTTCGTGGCACGATTGTGGGTCTCGTCAACGCACCGGCAACCAAGGTTGCCCAGGTCGTCAACGCCCCCGCAGCCAAGCTCGCTCGTGTCTTCGGTGCCTATGGCGCCAAGGAAGCCGCGTAAGAGCTGGTTCGACGCACGAACATATATTCATCGGGGCAATACCTTCGGGAACCCCGGCCCTAATTTTGGAGTGAAACATCATGGCCGATATCGCCAAGCTTGTTGAAGAACTGTCGAAGCTGACCGTCCTGGAAGCCGCTGAGCTTGCCAAGGCACTTGAAGAAGAGTGGGGCGTAAGCGCCGCCGCTGCCGTTGCTGTTGCTGGCCCCGCCGGCGGTGGTGACGCCCCCGCAGCCGAAGAAAAGGACGAATTCGACGTCGTCCTGACCGGCGACGGTGGCAAGAAGATCCAGGTCATCAAGGAAGTCCGCGCCATCACCGGCCTGGGCCTCTCGGAAGCCAAGGCTCTCGTCGAAGGCGCACCCAAGCCGCTCAAGGAAGGCGTCAACAAGGCAGAAGCCGAAGAAATCAAGGGCAAGATCGAAGCAGCCGGCGGTACCGTCGAGCTCAAGTAAGCGACTGCCCGTTTGGGCGCTTACGCTTCGATCTCGTTTCGCGAGATCACGGAAGGGCGGTGCCGCAAGGCGCCGCCCTTTTGCGTTGTTGGCCGGTGCCCGCAAGCGGCTCGGATCAGTCCAGCTGCGCGTGCTCCACGGTGTAATAGACCGAGTCCCCGTCGCGGCGGCGGTGCAGCACGATATGCCGCGGCGGCGCATTCGCCCCCAGCGCTTCGGCGATCGTGCTTTCCTTGGCCCGGACGAAATCCTCGGCGGACAGCGTCTGGAAACCGACCCCTTCCTCGTCCGCGAAAACGAGCGCCGCGGGCGCTTCGCCCCCCATTCGCGCGAGGAAGGTGGCGGCCGGTTCGCCGGTCATGTAGCCGCTGAGTTCGAGGATCTGAGTCAGCGAATGCGACATCGCTACGTGGTTGTAGCCCTTCCCGTTGTGCAGCTTGCACAGCGGCATGAGATAGCAGGTCTGGGACGCGGGGACGCTTCCGTCCTGGTTCGGGGTCATGTGTCCGCCGACCTGGAAGCCGGGATGCGACCGGTCGGGAACCTGCGGATCGACATAGCAGTGATTATCGCTGCCGACGCCGATCCCCTTGCCCTGGAGCAGGCTGGTCCAGCTGGAGTAGCCGGGCACCTTGGGATCGTCCGTGCTGCCGATCACGTTGTAGAGCGGCGCGGGATAGGTGACCACCGCGGCGCTGGTCGAAAACAGGCGAATTTCGCCGAACCGGGTGACGAATTGCTGCAGGATGCCGACATGGTCGGCAAGGGCGGAAACTCCCATATGCGCGCTCCCCACTTGTGCGAGATGGCCTTTATATGAGCCTGCCATACACCCGCTGGCCAATCCTGTTGCATCCGGATCCGATCCGATAGCGTAGCGCCATCCGCCCGGCACGCCGCGCGATCCCCTTGGGCGATGCCGCTGAGTGTGGCCGGGCGGGCGCACCCGGGCTGCGTTCTGTGCAGCGCCGGGACTTAGTGTTTGAGCACCCGCAGCCCTGCCCCTATCCGGTCCGGCTGCATGACGAACGCATACGCCATGGAGCCCCCGCCCCGTGGCGGCGATGGCTGGCGCGCCGAACTGCGTGCCACGTTGCGGCTGAGCTGGCCGCTGGCGGCAGCGAACCTGTTGCAGATGCTGACCTATGCGATCGATGTGATCTTCATTGCGCGGCTGGGCGACGACCAGCTCGCCGCGTCGGCGCTGGCGGTCGCGCTGTTCGGGCTGGTGCTGTGGGCGCTGTCGGGCCTGACCGGAGCGGTCGCACCGGTAGCTGCCGCCGAACTGGGCGAACGGGCCCCGGCCCTGCGAGCGGTCCGCCGATCGGTGCGCATGGCCCTGTGGCTGGCACTGTTTTCCGGCACTGCCGGGATCGCCGTGTGCCTGCTGCTCGGCCCGCTGATGCGCGTGACGGGCCAGCAGCCGCACATCATCGCCATGGCGATAGAATACAACACGCTGCTGGTGGTCAGCCTGGTCCCGATGCTGTTCTGCAACGTGCTGCGCAGTTTCGTCTCCACGCTCGACCGGCCGATCTTCGCCACCGCGATCACCGCGGGCGGCATTTTCGTCAATGCGCTGGCCAATTACGCTTTCATCTTCGGCAATCTGGGCGCGCCCGAACTGGGGCTGAAGGGCGCTGCGGTGGCAACGATCTTCACCACGCTGACCACGCTGGCCGCCTATGTGGTCGCGATCCGGCTGGACAAGAAACTGCACCGCTACCACGTCTTCGGTCGCTGGTGGTCGCCCGACTGGGCGCGGCTCATGCATATCGTCCGTGTCGGCACGCCGATCGCGCTGACGATCACTGCCGAGGCCGGTATCTTCGGGGCGGCGGCCTTCCTGATGGGCAATATCGGCGCCAGCCAGCTGGCTGCGCACACCGTGGCGTTGCAGATCGCCGCGCTCGCCTTCCAGGTGCCCTTCGGGGTCGGTCAGGCGGCGACCATAAGGGTCGGCTATTTCTACGGCGCGCGCGACCCCGAGGGGGTCAAGCGCGCGGGCTGGACCGCGATCGTCGTCGGTACCGGCTTCATGGCGCTCACCGCGCTGGCGATGGTGATCATTCCCAAGCCGCTGATCGCGATCTATGTCGATCCATGGGACCCCAAGAACGCGGTGCTGGTCGGCTTCGCGCTGCAGTACATAGTCATCGCGGCGGCGTTCCAGCTGGTCGACGGGATGCAGGCGGTGGCTGCGGGCGCCCTGCGCGGGCTGCAGGATACGCGCATTCCGATGTGGATCGCGGCCTTCGCGTATTGGGTCCCCGGGATCGGGACCTCGCTGGTGCTCGGGTTCCTGACCCCGCTCGAGGGAGTTGGCGTGTGGATCGGCCTTGCCACCGGCCTCACCGTTGCAGCGGTGCTGCTGGGCTGGCGCTGGCACCGGCGCGAGCGGCTGGGCCTGACCCGGCGCCCGCTCCCGGGCTGAATTACGCGCTGCGCTGGACGATCTCGCGCTGCGGGAAGGGGATCGAGATGCCCGTTTCGTCGAACCGCGCCTTGGCCGCTTCGGTGAGGTCCCACGATAGCCCGAGATAGTCGGGCGTCTTGCACCAGACACGCATGCCGATGCCGACCGAACTGTCGTCGAGCGAATTGACGAAGGTCACCGGGGCGGGATCGTCGAGCACGCGGTCGTCGGCCTCGGCGAGCGCCAGCAGTTCGCGCCGCGCCTGATCCATGCTGTCACCGTAGCCGATGCCCACCACGAGTTCGAGCCGGCGGGTCGCATGCCGCGTGAAGTTGACGATTGCCTGGTTCCACAGCTCCGAATTGGGCACCATCACGAACAGGCCGTCGAACTGCTTGAGCTCGGTGGTAAAGAGGCCGATCTGCTGGACGGTTCCCGTCACTGCGCCGGCCGAGATCGCCTCGCCCACCTTGAACGGCTTCTGGACGAGGATCATCACCCCGGAAGCGACGTTGCTGAGCGTGCCCTGCAGCGCGAGACCCACCGCCAGCGCCATCCCGCCGAGCGCGGCGAGGATGCTGGTGGTCTCCACTCCGAACTGCGCGAGCACGGTGACCAGCACCAGCGCCCACAGCGCATATTTCACCACGCTGGACAGGAAATTGGCGACGGTCGGTTCGAACCGCGACGAGCGGGTCATGGCGCGTTCGACCCAGCGCGATATGATCCCGGCCAGCAACAGCCCGATGATGAGCACGGCGAAAGCCCCGGCGATGTCCATCATGTGCAGCCGCAACCACAGCCAGATCTGTTCCGGAATCGTCAATGCGGCTATCGTCTGGTCGGTCGTCATTCGGTTGCGGCCCTTTCGCGGCGTTCTGGCAGTTCGCGGCGCGGCCCGGTGCAACGGGCGCGCGCTTCTTGCCACCCCCAACGCGGCACCTGCCGATGAGTTCAATTTTTGTCCGGCGACCCGTTGACTCGGCTTCGGCGCATCCCCAAATGCGCCCCGCTGGCACTCTCCGCATGGGAGTGCCAAAGCATGTTTCAACTCTTACAGAGAGAGGTCATCATCATGGCATTTCGTCCGCTGCACGACCGCGTACTGGTCCGTCGCATCGAAGCCGAAGAAAAGACCGCCGGCGGGATCATCATTCCCGACAGCGCCAAGGAAAAGCCGAGCGAAGGCGAAATCGTCGCCGTCGGTTCGGGCGCCAAGGCGGAAGACGGCACGGTTACCCCGCTCGACGTGAAGGCAGGCGACCGCGTGCTGTTCGGCAAGTGGTCCGGCACCGAGGTCAAGCTCGATGGCGAAGACCTGCTGATCATGAAGGAAAGCGACATCATGGGGATCATCGGCTGATCGCCGGATCCTGACGCTTTCCCCCAGACACACGAATTCCAGGAGAAACACCAATGGCAGCCAAGGACGTAAAGTTCGGCCGCGACGCGCGCGAAGGCATCCTGCGCGGCGTCGACACCCTCGCCAATGCCGTCAAGGTCACGCTGGGCCCCAAGGGCCGCAACGTCGTGATCGACAAGAGCTTCGGCGCCCCGCGCATCACCAAGGACGGCGTCACCGTCGCCAAGGAAATCGAACTGACCGACAAGTTCGAGAACATGGGCGCGCAGATGATCAAGGAAGTCGCATCGAAGGCGAACGACGCCGCCGGTGACGGCACCACCACTGCAACCGTTCTTGCCCAGTCGATCGTGACCGAAGGCATGAAGTCGGTCGCTGCGGGCATGAACCCGATGGACCTCAAGCGCGGTATCGATCTCGCCGTGACCAAGGTCGTCGAAGACCTCAAGGGCCGTTCGAAGGACGTTTCGGGCAGCGAAGAAATCGCCCAGGTCGGCGTGATCTCGGCCAATGGCGACCGTGAAGTCGGCGAAAAGATCGCCGAAGCCATGGAAAAGGTCGGCAAGGAAGGCGTGATCACCGTCGACGAGTCGAAGGGTCTCGAATTCGAGCTCGAAACCGTCGAAGGCATGCAGTTCGACCGCGGCTACCTGTCGCCCTACTTCATCACCAACCCGGACAAGATGACGGTCGAACTCGAAAATCCGTACATCCTGATCCATGAAAAGAAGCTGTCGAACCTGCAGGCAATGCTGCCGGTGCTCGAAGCGGCTGTTCAGAGCGGTCGCCCGCTGCTGATCATCGCCGAAGACATCGAAGGCGAAGCGCTGGCCACCCTCGTGGTGAACAAGCTGCGCGGCGGCCTCAAGGTTGCAGCGGTGAAGGCTCCGGGCTTCGGCGATCGCCGCAAGGCCATGCTGCAGGACATCGCGATCCTGACGCAGGGCGAAATGATCAGCGAAGATCTCGGCATCAAGCTCGAGAACGTCACGCTGGGCATGCTCGGCGAAGCCAAGCGCGTCACCATCGACAAGGACAACACCACCATCGTCGACGGTGCCGGTTCGGAAGGCGACATCAAGGCTCGCGTCGGTGAAATCCGCGCGCAGATCGACAACACGTCGAGCGACTACGACCGTGAAAAGCTGCAGGAACGTCTGGCGAAGCTCGCCGGCGGTGTTGCCGTGATCAAGGTCGGCGGTGCGACCGAAGTCGAGGTGAAGGAACGCAAGGACCGCGTCGACGACGCGCTGCACGCAACCCGCGCAGCCGTCGAAGAAGGCATCGTCCCGGGCGGCGGTACCGCGCTGCTCTACGCCACCAAGGCGCTGGACGGCCTCGAAGGCGTCAATGACGACCAGACCCGCGGCATCGACATCATCCGTCGTGCGCTGCAGGCTCCGGTCCGCCAGATCGCCTCGAACGCCGGCCATGACGGTGCGGTGGTTGCCGGCAAGCTGACCGACGCCAACGATACCTCGCTCGGCTTTAATGCGGCGACCGACACCTATGAAGACCTGGTCAAGGCCGGCGTCATTGACCCGACCAAGGTCGTGCGCACCGCGCTGCAGGATGCCGCTTCGGTGGCGGGCCTGCTGATCACGACCGAGGCTGCGATCGCCGAGAAGCCCGACGACAAGTCGGGCGCCCCGGCAATGCCCGACATGGGCGGCATGGGCGGTATGGGCGGCATGGGCTTCTAAGCCCCGCCCCCGACCGACAGGTCACATGAAGAGGCCCGGCAGGAGCGATCCTGCCGGGCCTTTTTGATTGGGGCTCCAAGCGCTGCCGGACGCTGCCGCTAGAGCTCGCCCGCTGGCGCGGTGTCCGGCGCGAACAATCCCTCGATATCCGCATCGGCCGACATCGGATCCACGCACACCTTGGCAATCAGCGGCAGGTGATCAGACCCGACATCATCGCCGATCTCGAGCTCTTCCACCTTTACCCCGTCCTTCACGAAGATCTGGTCGAGCGGCCAGCCGATCCAGGCATAGTCCGCCGGAAAGGTCGCGAAACTGCCCCGCCCCGCGCGCGGATCGCGGTAGCCGCCTTCGGCGACGAAACGCGACGTGGTGTTGGACCATGGGACATCGTTGAAATCGCCGATGGCGAGCACGTTGCTCAACCCGTCGGGCGTGCGCGCGCCCGCCTGCGCGATATTGGCGTCGCGGCTTTCGGTCGACTGGCCGGGCAGCGGCGGCCGCGGGTGAAGGCCGATCATTTCGAACCGCGCGCCGTCGCCCATCCGCAGCGTCGCATAGAGCGTCGGCGTGTTCGAACTGGTGTTGGCCACCATTTCGGCGCGGTCCACCGTCAGCCGGGTGGCGAAGGCCATGCCGTATTTGTTGTCGAGCGGCCGGTCGAGCCGGTAGCCATAGCGCGACAGCTCCGGTTCGAGCGCGTCGAGCCACGACTGGTCGGTTTCCATCAGCAGCAGGATGTCGGGATCGACCCGCTCGATCAGCCGGGCGGTATCGCGGTGCCGGTCGTTGCCCTGCAGGACATTGAACGACAGCAGCCGGGCACAGCTCATCCCGTCGACTTCGTCGGGTAGCGGAACCTGCGTCGCGGCAAGCGCCGTATAGGGCCACAGCCGCCACATGTTGATGCCGATGGCGATTGCGGCAAGGCCCACCACCACGACGGCGCGGCTGCGCGCCAGGATCACGCCGAGCACCGCCAGCGCCGCCGCCAGATAGACCGAGGGTTCGCGGACCATGTCGAGCATGCGGACCGAACCGCGATTGGTGTCGAGCAAGGATATCAGCGCAGTGCCAACCAGCAGCACGAGAAGGCCGATCACGATTTTTGCGGCGCGTGTCCGGCCGCTGCCCCGGGTGCGTTCGCGGGCGGCCATCCTATCCGCCCTTCCGGCTGGCGGCCGCTGCGGCGATCGCCGCCTCGGGCCAGCTGACCTGCGTCTGCGTCTGCGGATTGAACACGCCGCCATCGTATTGCGCCGCTTCCGCTGCGGCGATTTCCTCCGCCGTCAGGAATTCGCTCGGCGATAGCGCGAACACGTCGAGCCCGCGGCTGATCTCGGTGGCGTAGATGCGGCCGTTGTACCAATAGGCCGACCAGTATCCGCCCGTGATGAGCTGGTCCGCATCGACCGGGCCGCGGTCAAAATAGGCGATTTCGAAGGGGTTTTCCGGATCGGTGAAATCGATCACCGAAATGCCGCCCTGATACCATGCCTGGACGAAGATATCGCGGCCCGGCACGGGGATGATCGAACCATTGTGCGCGACGCAGTTCTCCACGTCGCTCTGCGGGGCCGGCAGCTTGTAGAGGCTGCGGAAGGCGAGCTTGCCATCCTCGATCGCATAGATCGCATTGGCGCCCCAGGTCATCGGGTCGCCCGCCTGGCAGCGCGGCCGCCCGCCGCCGCCCCATTCGTCGGTGAACAGCACCTTGGTGCCATCGTTGTTGAAGGTGGCCGAATGCCAGTAGGCAAAGCCCGTGTCGGTAACGTCGTCGAGCCGTTTCGGCGCCAGCGGATCGGCGATGTCGAGAATGATGCCATTGCCCGAACACGCGCCCGCGGCGAGATTGAGCGAGGGGAAGACGGTGATGTCGTGGCACTGGTCGGTCACGCGTGTTTCCTGCGTGCCTTCGCCATGGTCGCCGCCGCGCCACAGGCCGGCGATCCGCCCGTCCTGCGCGAAGATGCGCGGGCTGTCGACGATCCGCGCGGCGGCCGGATCGGCCAGCGGGATCTCGATCACATCGATGCTGAACAGCGCGGTGTTGTCGCCGCCGCGTTCGAAACAGCCGGGCAGTTCGCGATCGTCGCGCACGTAGCTGGTGCCCGAATTGTAGACCACCAGCCGCTGGTCGTCGGCGCTGACGATCGAATGGGTGTGACTGCCCCGGCAGGTCTGCACCTGGCCCACCTGCCGCGGGCGGGTGACGTCGGAAATGTCGAAGATGCGCAGGCCGCGGAACCGCTCGTCGCTGATATTGCTTTCGATCCCCTGCAGGCCGCAGTCCTTGCGCGCACGGCTGTCCTGCACGCTCATCAGCAGCAGATCACCCGCGATCGAGACATCGCCCTGCCCGCCGGGGCAGACGATCGAGCTGGCCAGCTGCGGGATCCCGTCATCGCCCAACCGGTACACGTTGAAGCCGTGGTAATTGCCCGCGACCAGAAGATCGCCGCTGAACGCCATGTCGGTGTTGGCAAAACTCAGCAGCGAGCCGCGCTCGCCAAAGCGCGGATTGCCGTCCTCGTCCTCTTCCTCGCGGATATCGGGGCGCGCGGTATCGACCAGATCACCCGCCTCGTCGGCTTCGGCGTCTTCCGCGATACGCGGCGCAAGCTGCGCGGGGTTCTCGGGATCGTAGAAGCCGGTCGGCTTGGGCAGCGCGGCGACCAGCCGCAGATTGCTGATCGCCTCCTCGGCATCGCGAAAGCCTGCCGCGAGATTGGCCCGCGGGTCGTCCGACAATTCGGCGAGGATCGCGTTCATCCGGTCGATCTCGGCTTGCTGTTCCTTGACCAGGTCGTTGGTGAATTCGAACATCACCGGATCGTAGGCAGTACCGGGCTGGTCGTGCAGCGTTTCGACCATGTCGATCGCGCCGCCGTGATGGCGCACCATCAGCTGCAGGAACAGGCGGTCGAATGCAGTGCTTTCCAGCGTGCCGAGTTCGGCCATCTGCGCGGGCGTGGCCATGCCCATCATCAGGTGGTGCGCGGCATGATCCATTCCCGCGTGATGCTGCATCGCCGCGGGTTGCCCGCGTTCGGCCAGCCATTCGCGCATGAAGGCGATTTCATCGGCCTGGCTGGCGTCGATGCGCCCCGCGATCGCCACGATATCGGAATTGTTGCTGCGGCCCTCGACCAGCGCGGCAAGATCGACCGCCTGCTGGTGGTGGACGATCATGTCCTGCATGAATTTGACATCGGCGGGCGAGAAACGCGTGTCGGACAGGCGCGTGGCTTCGTCTTCGTCGATCACCCGCGGCGCGGCGCCGGGCGCACCGGGCAGAACGATCGGTGCCTGTTGCGCGAGCGCAGTGGTGGCGGTGGAAAGCAACAGGCCGGCAGCCAGTGTCCGAAGTGTCGGTGTCATCGTATGGGTCCCCTGAATATCTGCCGCTTACAAGGCCTTGCCCGCCCGCCCGGGTCAAGCGCCGATTGACCGGGCGGGCGCACGAGCATCGGCGGACCGTGCCGATCAGGCTTCGTCGAAGCTGCCCCGCCGCGGCCCCATATAGCCGAACAGATAGGCCGCCACCTTGCGCATCTGGATCTCCTCTGCGCCCTCGGTGATGCGATAGCGGCGGTGGTGGCGATAGATGTGCTCGAACGGCTTGTGCCGCGAATAGCCGATGCCGCCGTGGACCTGCATGGCGCGGTCCGCGGCTTCGCAGACCAGCCGGTTCGCCCAGTAATTGCACATCGACACCTTGTCCGAGATGGTCTTCTCGATGTCCTCGTGCGGCATGTTGTCCATGTCCCACGCGGTCTTGTAGATCAGCAGGCGCAGCATCTCGCACTGGGTCGCGAGCTCGACCAGCGGGAACTGGATCGCCTGGTTCTTGGCCAGCTCCTCGCCGAAGGGTTTGCGGGTCCGGGCATAGCGGACGCTCTGCTCGATACAGTATTGCGCCGCGCCAAGGCTGGAGGCGGCCTGGCGGATGCGGTTCTGGTGGACGAAGCTTTGTGCCAGCGCCAGCCCGCCGCCCTCGCGCCCCAGGATCGCGGAATCGGGCACCCAGACGTCATTCACCGACAGCCGCGGATGGTCGGTCGGCATGTTGAAGGTCCACATCCATTCCTCGATCTCGAGGCCGGGCGTGGGATTTGGGACGAGGAAGCAGGTTATCCCGCTGGGCTTGCCGTTGTGGCCGCTGGTCCGCGCGAACATCGCGCAATGCGTGGCGACATGCATGCCGGTGATCCACATCTTCTCGCCATCGATCCGCCAGCCGTCGACCCCGTCGCGTGTCTCGCGCACCGCGCGCGTTTCCATCCAGGTCGCGTCCGATCCGTGATCGGGTTCGGTCAGTCCGAAGGCGACCCGGCGCGTGCCTTCGAACCCGCCATTGATGAATTCCTGCTTCTGCTCTTCAGTCCCGAAAGTCTCGAACATGGCGACGAAGGGAAAATTGCCGACGATCGAATGTTCGTTCTGCAGATCGTTGTGCAGGCCCAGCCCGCGCTGCGCAAACCGGTCGCGGATCACTGCCATCCACAGGTTCGAACCGTCCTTGCCGCCGTATTTCTTCGGGGCAGAGAAGCGCCAGTGGCCAGCCTCGTCGGCCGCCTTGCGGCATTCGCGCAGCAGCTCTTCCCAGTCATGGCTGGGCAGCCCGCCGCGTTCCCAGTCGGTGCGCGCGTCTTCGCGGCGGTGGTCGAAGAAACGGATGTTGTCATCTCGGGCCACCATCGGGTCGATCGTGTTTTCGATGAAGGCTTCGAGCTCGGCGTAATAGTGCTCTAAGTCCTGCGGTATCGCGAAATCCATCAATCCTCTCCCGTCCATTTTTTCCGTGCCAGCGCCAGCATCGGGTATTTCGGGACATCGGCCCCCAGCTTGTCGAGCGCGGCGCGGCGGAGCATCGCCAGCAATCCCGGCGTCGCCAGCGAGGCGCGCCCGTCGAGCACATCCTGCGCGAGCATGTCGTCTTCCACCTGCGTAGCCGCCGCATCATTGCGGGCGATCATCCCCAGCGCATTGCGCGCAACGGCGAGCTGGAAGCGGTCATGGCCTTCCATCCGGTCCTTCACGCTGCCGAGCCATTCGGCCACGGCGGTGGCGAGCTCGCCCGCGCTAGCTTCGCCGAGCGGTTCGGGAAGCGCATCGCGCGGCGGCATGGCGCGGGCCTGTTCGGCCTCCGGCGCATCCTCTTCGAGCAGCAGCAGCAGGTCGAGTTCCTGTTCGCTGGTTCGGCGCGAGATGACCACGCGTTCGAGCATGCGGTCATCGCCGCTGCGCCAAAAGCTCGCCATCCGCAGGCATCCAAGCGCCCACCACACCGTGCGATAGACCAGCCAGAAGCGGAACCGCCCGGCATCGACCCTGGCCCCGCTCTCAGCCTCATAGGCCGCAACATAGTCCTGCAGCGATCCCAGCCCCAATGCCGGGCGGTCGACCCGGGCAAAGCGCCACACCGCCATGCAGCCGAATGCCAGGTCCTCGTGCCGGTCGCCGAAATGCGCGAGTTCCCAGTCGAGCACGCCGGTCAGCTGCGAATCCTGCGCCAGCAAATTGCCCAGCCGGTAATCGCCATGGTTGAGCACCGGCTCCACCCGGTCGGGCATATTCTCGCGCAGCCAGCGCAGGCCCAGCGCGATGATCGGCCGGTCGCCGCCCGCTTCCTCGAACTGTTCGGCCAGGCCTTCGATACCCTCGGCGTAGTCCAGTTCGGGCACGTCTCCCGGCAGACCGGCGCGCGGAAGCGCGTGGATCCTCGCCAGATCGCGTGCCACGTCGCGCAGCAACCGGGCCGGATCGTCCATTGCGAGGATCGCCCGCGGATCGGGCGTGCCGGGCAGTGCGCGCATCACGAAGCCGCTGCCGATCCCGTCGCCCGGCTGCAGGCCGACCAGCACCTCGGGCGCGGTCACGCCCGCGGCATGCGCCGCGCCGATAATCGCCGCTTCGCTGTCGTGGCCAAAGGGCCGGCCTTCCATGAAAGCGAGGCTCGGCGCGCGGCGGAGGACGAAATCCTCTCCGCCGCTGCTGAACCGCCAGCTTTCCATGGTTGCCCCACCGGTCAGCCGCCGCACCCCTTCGGGCGCCGCCATGCCGGCACGCGCCAGCGCCTTGGCCAATCCCTGCTCGAGCGCCCCCGCGCTTTCGATCTCTCCCATGGACACATCTGTGCAGACAAACGCCGCGTGGCTCAAGCCCGGACCTCCTGCGGCGTTCGAACGTTGTCCGTGCACCAATCACCAATAAGAGGAGACCATTCGATGCGCCTTCCCAGCAATGCCCATGTCGCGATCGTCGACGGCGAGAATTTCACTGTCATGCGCAATACCGGCCAGCCGCTCGAACCCAAGCTCGGCTCGGCCGAGAAACCCGATCTGTCGGCAACCAATTACAGCGCCGGGGTGAAGCATCAGGACAATGCGGGACAGCAGCTGGGACGCACCGACCTGGAAGAGCTCGCGCATGGCGCAGCGGCAACCGAATGGCTCAATGCCAAGGCGATCGCTGGCGATATCAGCGACATCCTGGTCATTGCCGACCCCAAGACGCTGGGCGAGATGCGCCGCCACTATCATGGCGAGCTCAAGAAACGGCTGGTCGGGGAAATCGACAAGACCATGACCGGCGAACCCACCGACCGGATCGAACAGGCGATTGCCAACGCATGACCTTCATCGCCCCGCACGAATATGACACCGTGCGGGGCGAAACTGTCGTGATCGAAACACTTTTCGTCGCGCCGCGCTTGTATCGCTACCGGGGATATCCGTTAAGCTTCGCCTAACCACGCAGGGTGTAAACGATCAGCATGCGAACAAACCTACTCGGAAGACTTCTGGCGATCGGGGCAATGGCTCTGGCCGCTCCCGCAGCTGCGCAAGGTACCGGGTTCGAAGCCCAGTTCGACACTGTCCTGGGCACCGATGTCCGCACCCCGCAAAGCTACGACGCCGTCTACGCGACTCCGCTCGAACAGCAGATCGCCCAGCTGGCCGATGGATCGGACGGACGCATCGGCGTCTATGCGATCGATCTGTCGACGGGGCGCGAAGTGGGCGTGCTGGCGGACCAGCGCTTCCCGATGGCGAGCACCAGCAAGGTCGCGATCGCCGCGACGTTCCTTGCGGGCGTCGATGCGAATCGGTGGAGCCTGACGAGCGAGTACCGCCTGCCGCGGCCCGGCGGTGCCTATCTGCCGGCCTACCGCCACCTCAGCCTGATGATCAGCAAGAGCTGCAACGACTGCACCGACGCGCTGCTCGCAGCGGTCGGCGGCCCGAGCGCTGTCAACAAGTGGATGAAGGATGCCGGGATCGAAGGCTTCAGCCTGTCGCGCGACATTGCCACGCTGATCCGCGAGGACGGCCGGATCGACCCCGCGTGGAGCGTCGATATCAAGGACAGCGCCACGCCGCGCGCGATGGGGCAGCTGCTTGCCGGGATCTATCAGGGCAAATGGCTGAGCGACTATTCACGCCGGGTCCTGCTCGACGCGATGGAGGAAACCACCACGGGCAAGCGGCGGATGCCCTCGGCCCTCCCGGTGAGCGCCAATCTGGCGCACAAGACCGGGACGCTGGCCCGCACCGCCAGCGATATCGGCATATTCCATACGCCCGATGGCCGCGCGATCGCGGCCGCCATCTACGTTACCGGGCAAAGCCCCTCGATGGCGGTGGAAAACGGCAGCCGCAGCCGCAAGCTCGAAGCGCGGGCCAATCGTGATGCGCGGATTTCCAGCATTACGCAGGCGCTCTACACCGGGTTCGGGCAAAGCATGAACGACGGCCGCAACTGGGCCACCGCCGATTACGGCGGCGAATAAGCTTCACGTAACGTCAGACACGAAAAAGGGCGGCGCCGCGTGGCACCGCCCTTTCTGTTCGTGAACGATAACCGTCCGCGAAGCGTGCGCGATTAGTCGGCAGCAGCTTCGGCAGTGGTTTCGTTTTCAGCAGCAGCTTCGACTTCGGCAGCAGCTTCGTCGGCTTCAGCAGTGACGTCGGCGATGGCTTCATCGGTTTCTGCTTCGATAGCTTCCATGTTGGTTTCAGCGTCTGCAACTGCTTCGTCTGCGGTTGCTTCAGCCGAATCTTCGGTTGCTTCCGAGCAAGCGGCGAGGGTCAGGGCAGCGGCCGAAGCAGCAGCGAAAAGAGCGATCTTGCGCATAGTTCTAAATCCTTGAACAGCGAATATGAATGCGTTCGGAAGGTTTACCCCCCTCCCGCGCGAACCCCCAATTGGGGCCTCACAGTGTCTAAATAGTGGCGGAAATAGGGCACGGCAAGCGAATAAAGCCGCAGGTGCCATTTTTCGGTCATATTTCCTCCGGTGGCACGCAGCGGTGCATAGCCATGGGCAGGCAGGAAAAAGGCGCTCCCCATTGTGCCGAGCCTTCGCTAAGCCGCCAGACCATGGCTGAAACACCGCATCTCTATCTCGTCGACGGCTCGGCCTATATCTTCCGCGCCTACCACCGCCTCCCGCCGTTGACCGATCCCGAAGGGACGCCTGTCGGCGCGGTCTATGGCTACACCGCTATGCTGTGGAAGCTGGCCGACGACCTGCACAAGGCCGACGGCCCGACCCATCTGGCCGTCATCCTCGACAAGTCGAGCCAGAGCTTCCGCAACGAGATCTACGATCAGTACAAGGCCAACCGCCCGCCCCCGCCCGAGGATCTGGTTCCCCAATTCCCGCTGATCCGCGATGCCACCCGCGCGTTCAGCCTGCCCTGCATCGAGGAACCCGATGTCGAGGCGGACGACATCATCGCCTCCTATGCACGCGAAGCCCAGCGCCAGGGGTGGCATGTCACAATCGTGTCTTCGGACAAGGACCTGATGCAGCTGGTCGGCGAACGCGACGGCGCGCGGATCGACATGCTCGACACGATGAAGAATGCCCGGATCTATATCGACGAGGTCGAGGAAAAATTCGGCGTCGGGCCCGACAAGGTCGGCGACGTGCTCGCGCTGATGGGCGATTCGGTCGACAATATTCCCGGCATTTTCGGCGTCGGCCCCAAGACCGCGAGCAAGCTGATTGCCGAACACGGCGGGCTTACCGCTGCGCTCGATGCGGCCGAGGGCATGAAGAAGAGCAAGCTCAAGGAGCGGCTGATCGAACACCGCGCCGATGCCGAACTCAGCCGCGTGCTGGTAACGCTGCGCGAGGATTGCAGCCTGCCCGTCACGCTCGAGGACATGAAGCTTGACGAGGTTCCGCCCGAACCGCTCGCCGCTTTCCTTGGCAAGCATGGCTTCACCAGCCTGCTCAAGCGGCTCGAGGCCGGCAATGGCAGCCCTTCGCGCGCGACCGATCTCAATCCGGCCAAGCCCGAAATCGCCGGCGCGCCGGCCAGCAGTGCGGGCAACCGCCAGCCGCTGCCCGAATTTCCCGCAGTGGATCGCAGCGCCTATGAATGCGTGCAGACGCTTGAGCGGCTCGAAGAGTGGATCGCGCGGGCGCAGGCGGCGCGGCTGGTCGCGGTCGATACGGAGACCAGCTCGCTCGACTGCATGCTGTGCGATCTCGTCGGGGTGAGCCTGGCACTCGGACCCAACGATGCCTGCTATGTCCCGCTGGGCCATGGCGGCAGCGACATGTTTGCCGAACGTCCGGCGCAGGTGGACAAGGCCGCTGCGCTCGCCGCGCTCGCGCCGCTGCTCGCCAGCGATGCCGTGGTCAAGGTGTTCCACAATGGCAAATACGATCTCAACGTGCTCGCGCGCAACGGCATTGCCGTCACGCCTGTCGAGGACACGATGATCATGAGCTTCGATCTCGACGCCGGGCGCCAGCTCGACGGGATCGGTGGCGGCCACGGGATGGACGAGCTGGCGAGCCGCCATCTCGGCCACACCTGCCTGACCTTCAAGGAGATCTGCGGCACGGGCAAGAAGGCGATTCCTTTCGGCGAGGTCCCGCTTGACAAGGCCACCGAATATGCCGCGGAAGACGCGGACGTCACCTGGCGGCTGTACAAGACGCTCAAGCCGCGGCTGGCGACCGAGGGCGGTACGCGCATCTACGAACGGGTCGACCGGCCACTGGTCCCGGTGGTGGCGCAGATGGAACGCCACGGCATCAAGGTCGACCGGACCCGGCTGGCCAAGCTGTCGGAGGAATTCGCCGGCGAAATCGCCCGGCTGGAGAAGGAAATCCACCGCATCGCGGGCACCGAATTCACCGTCGGCAGCCCCAAGCAGCTCGGCGAAATCCTGTTCGACACGCTCGGCTACAAGGGCGGCAAGAAGGGCAAGAGCGGCCAGTATTCCACCGACCAGAGCGTGCTCGAGAGGCTGTCGGGCGAAGGCGCGGAGATCGCCGGAAAGGTGCTCGAATGGCGCCAGCTCGCCAAGCTCAAGAATACCTATACCGATGCGCTGCAGCAGGCGATCAATCCCGAAACCGGGCGCGTGCACACCAGCTACAGCCTGGTCGGGGCGCAGACCGGGCGGCTGTCGTCGACCGAACCCAATCTGCAGAACATCCCCATTCGCACCGAGATCGGCCGCCAGATCCGCGAGGCTTTCGTCGCCGATGAAGGCAATGTGCTGCTGGCTGCCGACTATTCGCAGATCGAACTGCGGCTGGCCGCGCATATGGCCGATGTCCCGACGCTGAAGGAAGCCTTCGCGCAGGGCGAGGACATCCACTCGCGCACGGCGATCGAGATGTTCGGCGAGGTCAATCGCGATACGCGCGGGCGTGCCAAGACGATCAATTTCGCGATCCTCTACGGTATTTCGCGCTGGGGGCTGGCGGGCCGGCTCGGCGTCGAGGCGGACGAGGCGCAGGCGATGATCGACACCTATTTCCAGCGCTTCCCCGGGATCCAGAAATACATCGTGCGTACGCTGGAGCAGGTGCGCGAGCGCGGCTATTCGGAAACGCTCTTCGCGCGCAAGACATGGTTCCCGCGGATCGCGTCGAAGAATCAAGCGGAGCGCCAGGGGAGCGAGCGGGCGGCAATTAACGCGCCCATCCAGGGCACCAGCGCGGATATCATCAAGCGCGCCATGGTCCGCATGATGCCCGCGCTCGAGGCTGCCGGGCTGGGGCATGTCCGCATGCTGCTGCAGGTGCACGACGAACTGGTCTTCGAACTGCCCGAGGGCGATGTCGATGCCGCGTCGGCGGTGATCGAACGGGTCATGGCGGGCGCCGCCGAACCCGCGGTGAAACTGGACATTCCTCTGGGGGTCGATATCGGCACCGGGACCAGCTGGGGAGCAGCACACTGACCGAGATCGAGGAATTCGTCGCGCGCACGCGCGACCCGCGGTGGATGAATGTCGTCCTGCTCGGGGTGATTGCCGCCGCGATGTTCGCCACGCTGTTCCTGGTCTACCAGACCGTGGAAGCCGAGCGCGAACAGCGCGAGCAGGTGCGCCGGACGGTCGAGGTGCTCGAGGAACTGCGCCAGGTCAGCCGTTCCGCGATCAGCGGCGAAACCGGCCAGCGCGGCTATCTCATCACGCTCGACCGGCGGTATCTGGCGCCCTACCAGGCGGGACGCGAACAGATCGACCCGACGCTCGATCGCATCCGCGAACTGATCGGCGAGGACGCGACCGCGCGGCAGACCGAACTGATCGACAAGATCGATGCGCTGGCCCGCGCCAAGTTCGACGAAATGGCGACCGGGGTCGAATTGCTCGAGAACGGGCGCCTGCTCGATGCACGGCGCGCAATTCTCACCGATGAGGGAGTCGAGACGATGGAACGGCTCGACCGCGCCATCGCCGAACTGGAGGATATCGAGAACGAGACGCTGGCCGCCTACAGCGCCGACGCCGCGCGTACCAATGCCCGCGTTCTCCCGCTGCTGGGCGCGCTGCTGGTGTTCCTCATCATCGCCATGTTCGCCGGCGCGCGGCTGGTCGGGCGCGCGGCACGCGCCGAAGCCGAAGCGGCGCAGGCCGCGGTGGTCAGCGAGGCGCGCGACCGCGCCGACCTGCTGGCGCGCGAACTCAACCACCGGGTGAAGAACCTTTTCGCTGTGGTGCTGGCGATCGTCCAGATGAGCGCCCGTGACAAGCCCGAGGCGAAGGAGGTGACCAACAGCATCGCGCAGCGGATCCGCGCGCTGCTCACCGCGCATGAAGTCAGCCAGGGCGAGCTCGAACGCCCGGTGGCCTCGCTGCGCGCGCTGGTCGAGACTTCGCTGGCGCCCTACCGGTCGAGCAACCACCCGGCCGAAATCGACGGGCCCGAAATCATGCTGCCCGCCAAGCGCGTGACCCCCCTCGGCCTGGTGCTGCACGAGCTGACCACCAATGCCGTCAAATACGGCGCCTGGAAGGACGAAGGCACGGTCCACGTCAGCTGGAGCGAACAGGACGGGACGGTCACGCTGGAGTGGCGCGAAACCGGCGCGCAACTGGGCGATGCACCCGAGCACACCGGCTTCGGCAGCCTGCTGATGACCAGCGCCGCGCGCCAGTTCGGTGGCACGTTCGAGCGCAAGTTCACCCCCGATGGGCTGATCGTCACGATCGAGCTTCCCGCCGGTGACTGATCTTGCCATCGGCGGCCCGCGCCCATACCGCCTGAGCCGATGCTAGAGCGCTACGACCCCCGCAATTGGCCGATCTCCTACGACGGCGTGATCCACACGCTGATCGTGCTCGGCAGCGCGGTCGCGCTGGCCCTGCTGGCGCACTGGATCGTCTTCGCCCTGCTCCGGCGCGTGACGCGCAGTTCCGAAAGCGCGCTCGACGATGTGGTGGTCGAAGCGGTGCGCAAGCCGCTGCGCTGGGCGGCGATCGCCTTCGCCATCGCTGCGGCGGCCGAAAACGATGCGCTGGTCGGGCGCGGCTGGGACCTTCTGGCCCGCTTCCTGGTGCCCGCGGTGATCGGGTGGGTGGCCTATGCCATGGTCCGCGGCCTCGCGCGGGGCTACGAAGCACAGGTCGGCGCGGCGAGCGATCCGGTGGCGCAGCGCGGCCGCCTGACGCGGATCGCGATCCTGTCGCGGACGGTGAAGGTGGGGATCATCATCGTCACCGTTTCGCTGATCATGCTCAATATCCCCGGTGTCCGCGATGTCGGCACCACGATGCTGGCATCGGCGGGTCTCGCCGCGCTGGCAGTGGGCGCCGCCGCACAGCCCGCGCTCAAATCGCTGATCGCGGGGCTGCAAATGGCGCTGACCCAGCCGCTGCGAATCGGCGATCTGGTCAAGGTCGACGACCAGGCCGGGCGGGTGGAGGAAATCCGCATGAGCTTCGTCACCGTCCGTACCTGGGACGAGCGCGTGCTGGTCGTGCCCACCAGCCGGTTCCTCGACGAAAGCTTCGAGAACTGGTCGCGCGTCGACGAGAAGCTGACCGGGCCGGTGATGCTGCATCTCGACCCGATCACCGATGTCGAACCGATCCGCAGCGAATTCGAACGCTATGTCTCGGCGCATGAGCTGTGGGACGGGCGCAATCTGCAATTGCTGATGACCGACGCCTATCCCGAGAGCATCGAACTGCGCCTGTCGATGAGCGCCGAGACGATCGGCGACTTGTGGGCCCTGCGCTGCGGCGTGCGCGAACACATGCTGGCCTGGATCAAGCAGAACCAGCCCGATGCGCTGATCCGCCACCGGCTCGAAGTGCCCGGCGGGCATCTCAAGGCTGCCGAGCCGAACACACCGTAAGCCGGGCTCACCGGCAGGCCGCTGCACGCGCCTGCGGCCGGTCGGTAGCGATCAGCCGGTGGTGTCCGGCCCGTGCTTTTCGTCGCGCGTGCTTTCGACCATGCCTTCGTAGAGGAACCCGATCGGTCGCACTTCGGCCGCGCGCTTCTTCAGCTCGCCGCGCATCTTCTTGTATTCGGTTTCCATCTTCGGGGTAACCGTCGCGCGGCTATCCTTCAGCGCTTCTGCGAAATCGAGCGCGGCGACTTCCTCTACATCGCCGCCGACGCGGCGCAGGGCGTTGAGGCCGGCGCGGCGGACGACATCTTCGAGGTCGGCGCCCGTGAACCGCACGGTCTTGGCGGCGACCGCCGCGAGATCGACATCGCTGGCCATCGGCATGTCCTTGGCATGAATCTTGAGGATCTGTTCACGTCCCGGCTGGTCGGGCGTCCCGACATAGACCAGTTCGTCGAACCGGCCCGGGCGCAGCAGCGCGGGATCGACCAGCGTGGGGCGGTTGGTCGCGCCGATGACGACGACCGACTGCAATTCCTCGAGCCCGTCCATTTCGGCCAGGATGGTGTTCACCACGCGGCCGGTGACCTGCGGTTCGCCCTGCCCGCTGCCACGTGCGGGCACCAGGCTGTCGATCTCGTCGATGAAGACGACGCAGGGCGCGACTGCGCGGGCCCGCTTGAACATGCGTGCGATCTGCTGTTCGCTTTCGCCATACCATTTGGACAGCAGGTCCGAGCTTTTCATCGAGATGAAGTTCGCCTTGGCTTCCTTGGCGACGGCCTTGGCCAGCAGCGTCTTGCCGGTGCCCGGCGGACCATAGAGCAGGAAGCCCTTCGCGGGCCGGATCCCGAGACGATGGAACGCCTCGGGGTTCTTCATCGGCAGCTCGATGCCTTCCTTGAGCTTTTCGATCGCGTCGCCCACGCCGCCGATATCGGACCAGCCGACCCGGGGCACCTGCACCATGACTTCGCGCATGGCGGAAGGCTGGATGCGCTTCAGCGCCGAGAGGAAGTCTTCGCGTCCGACATAGAGTTCGTCGAGCACTTCGGGCGGAATCGTCCGCTCGTCGAGATCGATCTTCGGCATGATCCGGCGTACCGCATCGATCGCGGCCTCGCGCGCGAGCGCGGCGATATCCGCACCGACGAAGCCGTAAGTGGCGCGCGCCAACTCGGCGAGGTCAACCTTGTCGCCCAGGGGCATGCCGCGGGTGTGGATGCCGAGGATTTCGCGCCGCCCCTGTTCGTCGGGCACGCCGATCACGATTTCGCGGTCGAAGCGGCCCGGCCGGCGCAGCGCCTCGTCGATCGCGTCGGGGCGATTGGTTGCGGCAATCACGACGAGGTTCGAACGCGCCTCGAGCCCGTCCATCAGAGTCAGCAGCTGCGCGACGAGGCGCTTCTCCGCCTCGCCGGGGACGCGGTCGCGCTTGGGCGCAATCGAATCGATCTCGTCGATGAAAACGATGGCAGGCGCGTCCTTGGTCGCCTGCTCGAACACTTCGCGCAGCGCCTTCTCGCTCTCGCCATAGCCGGACCCCATGATCTCGGGGCCATTGATGGTGAAGAAATTGGCATCGCTTTCATTGGCGACCGCCTGCGCCAGCCGCGTCTTGCCCGTTCCCGGAGGACCGTGCAGCAGCACGCCCTTGGGCGGATCGACGCCGAGACGGGTGAACAATTCGGGATAGCGCAGCGGCAATTCGACCATCTCGCGCAATTGCTGGATGGTGTCTTCCATCCCCCCGACATCGTCGTAATTGACCACCGCGCGGGCATCGCGGGGCGCTTCGAACTCGGCGCGCAGTTCGACCTCGGTGTTCTCGTCGATATGGACGATGCCCTTGGGGCTGGTGGACACCACGCTGAGCCGGATCTGGGTGAGCGCATAGGCCGGGGCATTGAACATCCGGCGCACTTCGGGGGGCATGTCCTGGACGGGCTGCTGCCCGGTCGTGGCGACGAGATCGCCCGCGACGAGCGGCTTGCGGAAGAAATTGCGCTTGAGCGCCTGCGCCGGACCCTGCAGCCGCATCTCGCGCTGCGCAGGTGCGAATACGACACGCGTGGCCGGGCGCGATTCGGCAACCGAGACATTCACATGTTCGCCCGAGCCGGCTTCCGCATTGCCGCGCTGAAGCCCGTCGAGCCGAACGACGTCGATGGTCTGGTCTTCATCATAGGCCGCCATCGCGACCGCCGCGGTCGTGCGCTTGCCGGTGATTTCCACCACATCGCCTTCGGTGATGCCCAGCGCCTGAAAGGCCGATCGCGGCATGCGGGCGATACCCTGCCCGCTTTCCTCCTGCCGTGCCGCTGCCACTTGCAGCCTTACCTTCGTCGTGTCTTCCGTCGTTGCAGCGTCAGCATCGGCCATGTGAGCTGGGCTCCCGTTCCTGTTGGTCGTACAGCCCAAGGTGGGGCCGGTTCGTACCGATGCAATGAGCGGGTGCGGACAGAAGGTCCCGCAGGCAAGAAAAAAGCCCGGCTGGCGAACCAACCGGGCTTGGAAGTCTTGGGAGAGGATGCCTGAAAGGCACGAGCAGATATGCGTGGCCGCCCACTTTTGTGCAAGTGCGAAAAGAACAAGTTTTGTTGCAAAATCCGCAAACAGTCGATGCAAGGAACTGCAACCTCTTGATTTTATGTCCGGCATCCTCGGCTGATAAGAGCCGCCGATATTGCGCTGCACAAAATTCGGCGGTTTTCTGGCGTAGTCGGCAGCGGCGAAATCGGGGCATGACCGGGTCTCCGCTGGAATGGCGGCGCTGCACGCTCTAATCGTGCGAGCCGGATGGATTGCCGACGCCCGCTATGGCAGAGAGCCGCGTCCGCACCATCAGCCCCCGCTCTGGAGATTGCCTCATGACCCGTTTCCTCCTGCTCGCCGCCGGGGCGCTTGCTTTGGGCGGCTGTTCCGCTGCCGGCCCCCGCCCTTCGGCGGCCAGCGCGCCGGTGGATGCTGGCGAAGACCGGCCCGCACCCGATACCATGCGCTGGCTCTACGGCTCGGGCGAAGCGGCCGCAGCCTCGATCCAGACCTGGCGACAGATCGCCGATCACGCCATCGCAGTCGCGCGCCGGCCCGGGATTCCGCAATCGGTTCCGCAGGGCCTGCCGGACGCGGCGGGCGGCATAGGCACGCCGTCCTGCGAGACGGATGACGGCGGCATCAAGCCGCTTGCCGCCGTGTTCGATGTCGACGAGACCGTCCTGCTCAACACCGGCTACGAATACTGGCAGGCGCTGAGCGGCAAGCCGTTCGATCCCGCCGAATGGGCACAATGGTCGGCCGAGGGCGCGGGGATCGCACAGCCCGTTCCCGGCGCGGTCACCGGCCTGCGCCGCCTGCGCGACGCGGGCATCACGGTGATCTTCAACACCAATCGCAATACGCAGAATGCGGCAGGTACGGTGGCGGCGCTGGAAGCCGCCGGCGCGGGGCCGGCCGTGCATCTCGAAACGCTGTTCCTGCGCGGCGACGATGCCATGGGCGGGCGCAAGGACGGCCGCCGCGCGCGGATCGCGCAGAGCTATTGCGTCATTGCGATGGCGGGCGACAATCTCGGAGACTTCGCCGATGTCTTCAACGCGGACGAAAGCGCCATCGCAGCGCGCCGGGCAATGGTGGCGCGGGGCACCTATGCGCAGCTGTGGGGCAATGGCTGGTTCCTGATGCCCAACCCGGTCTACGGCGCATGGCAGGAAGGTACGCTGGACGAGGTGTTCCCTCCCGACGCGCGCTGGCAGCCTGCGCCAAGCGATATCGCGCAATGAGGGCACCGCGCTAGACATCGCTTGCACCGCACCGGCTTGGGCATAGGGTGGCCGCGGAAGAGGAGACACCCATGACCATGAACCGCGTCTGCGCCCTGACCGGCGCCGAATTCCCGCTGTTCGCCTTCAGCCACTGCCGCGATGTCGTCGCCGCGGTCAGCAAGGCGGGCGGCTTCGGCGTCCTCGGCGCCACCCGCTTTACCCCCGAACAGCTCGAGGAGGAGCTCGACTGGATCGATGCCCATGTCGATGGCGCGCCCTATGGCGTCGATGTGCTGGTGCCCGAGGTGGTCGATCCGGCAGTCCGCAAGCTGGCGGACAACCGGAGCCGCGCGCAGGCCATCGATCCGGCCTATCAGGGTTTCGTCAATTCGGTGCTGGGCGATTACGGCATCGCCCCCGAGCCCGAACTCAAGATCCTGCCCGAACGCATGGGCATCACGCCCGAAAACGGCCTCGCCTTGATGGAGGTCGCCTTTCGCCATCCGATCAGGCTGATCGCCAATGCGCTGGGTATCGCGCCTGGTGCCATGATTGCCGAAGGGAAGCGGCGCGGCGTCCCCGTGGCGGCGCTGGTCGGGGCGAAGGAACACGCCATCCGGCAGGCCGAGGCGGGCGTCGACATCATCGTCGCGCAGGGCACCGAGGCCGGCGGGCATTGCGGCGAAGTGTCGACCCTTGTGCTGATCCCCGAAGTCGTGCGGGAACTGGCGCGGCGCGGGCACGATATCCCGGTGCTTGCCGCGGGCGGGATCATGACCGGCGGACAGATGGCGGGAATGATGGCGGCGGGCGCGCAGGGCGCGTGGACCGGATCGGTCTGGCTGGCGACGCCCGAGGCCGAGACCAGCGAAGCGTTCCGCGACAAGATGGTCGCCGCGCGCAGCCGCGATACCGTCCGCTCACGCAGCCGCACGGGCAAGCCTGCACGCCAGCTGAAAACGCCGTGGCATGCGGCCTGGGAAGATCCGCAGGGCCCGGGAACGCTGCCCATGCCGCTGATGGGCATGGTCTCCGAACCCGCCTTCGCGCGGATCGAACGCGAGGCTGCGGCGGGCAATGACAATGCGCGCGAACTGGTCAGCTATTTCGTCGGTCAGGGCGTCGGGCTGGTCGAACAGGTACGCTCGAGCCGCCAAGTGGTGCAGGACTTCCGCGAGGAATTTCTCGAGGCGGCAAGCAGCCTGGCGGTAGCTGCGGGCATCGAGTGACTTGACCCCCGCGCGCTGTCCGCCCAAGCCGCGCGGCATGTGGCTCGACGCTCCGCGCAATCCGAATGCCCCCCTCGCCGGGCTCAAGGTCCTCGAACTGGCGCGGGTACTCGCCGGCCCCTGGGCGGGGCAGATCCTCGCCGATCTCGGGGCCGACGTCATCAAGGTCGAAAGCCCCGATGGCGACGGCACGCGGCTGTGGGGCCCGCCGTGGATCGAGCGCGAGAACGGCGACCGCGAGGCGGCATATTACCATGCCGCCAATCGCGGAAAGCGCAGCATCGTGGCCGATTTCAGGGACGCGGGCGATCTTGGGCGCGTCGCCGAACTGGCCGCTTCGGCGGATGTCGTGCTGGAGAATTTCAAGACCGGCACGCTGGACAAGTTCGGGCTCGACTACGCCGCGCTGTCCGCGGCCAACCAAGGGCTCGTCTATTGCTCGATCACCGGTTTCGGCCAGACCGGGCCGCGCGCGCATGAGGCGGGATACGATTTCGTCGTGCAGGCGATGAGCGGGTTCATGGCGCTGACCGGCGAACCGGCGGGCCAGCCGATGAAGATGGGCATCTCCATTTCCGACCTCACCTGCGGGCTGTATTCGGTGATCGGCATCCAGGCCGCGCTGGCCATGCGCGAACGCACCGGTCGCGGACAGCATGTCGACATGGCGCTGCTCGATTGTTCGGTCGGCCTGCTCGCCAGCCAGGCAACGCATTTCTTCACCACGGGCGAGAACCCGCCGCGGATGGGCAACGAGCATGCCCAGGTGAGCGCCTATGGCGTCTTCCCGGTTGCCGATGGCAAGGTGGTGCTGGCGCCTGCGAATGACGGGCTGTTCCGGCGGCTGCTCGCGCTGCTCGGGCGCGGCGACCTGCTGGGCGACGAACGCTTCGCCACCAATGAAAGCCGCCTCGCCAACCGGGCCGAGCTCGACGCCATGATCGCTGCGGAGACCGGCAAGTGGCAATTGGCGGAACTGCTTGGCGCATGCGGCGAGGCGGGCATCCCCGCCGGACCGATCAACCCGATCGACGCGGTGTTCGCCGATCCGCAAGTGCGCGAGCGGGGCATGCGGATCAAGCTGGACGGCATCGCCGGCGTGCGCAGCCCGTTCACTTTCTCCGGCGCCGAACTTGCGCTCGACCACCCCAGCCCGCGCAAGGGCGAACACGGCTAGCGCGCCCGCCGCGTCCGGCCGGGAGCGCGGCTAGCCTGCCAGCGCGGCCTTCAGATCCTTGCCCAGATCGAGGCGTTCCCAGGGAAAATGTTCGCCATCGGCCTGCCGCCCGAAGTGGCCATAGGCGGCGCTCTGGCGGTATATCGGCTTGTTGAGGCCGAGGTGCGTGCGGATCCCGCGCGGGGTCAGCCCGCCCAGCTTTTCGATGCTGCGGATCGCATCCTCGAGCGCTTCGTCGGTCACCCCGGCGGCGCTGGTGCCATGCGTATCGACATAGAGCGAGAGCGGCTTGGACACGCCGATAGCGTAGGACAGCTGGATGGTGCAGCGCCGCGCAAGCCCCGCCGCGACTATGTTCTTCGTCAGGTAGCGCGTGATATAGGCGGCCGAGCGATCAACCTTGGTCGGATCCTTGCCGCTGAACGCACCGCCGCCATGCGGGGCCGCGCCGCCATAGGTGTCGACGATGATCTTGCGCCCGGTCAGCCCGGCATCGCCGTCGGGCCCGCCGATCTCGAACGCGCCGGTGGGGTTGATATGCCACTCGGTCTCGTCGGTGATCCATCCGTCGGGCAGGATGTCGCCGATCACACCTTTGACATAGGCCTTGAGCTCGGCCTCCCTGGCGCCTTCGTGGTAACCCTTGGCATGCTGGGTCGACACGACGACGGCAGTGCAGGCCACCGGCTTGCCGTTCTCGTAGCGCAGCGTGACCTGGCTCTTCGCATCGGGTTCGAGGAACGGCGCAGCGCCGCTCTTGCGATCCGCCGCGAGCCGTTCGAGGATCTTGTGGCTGTAGTCGAGCGGCGCAGGCATGTAGTCAGGCGTTTCATCGCAGGCGAAGCCGAACATGATGCCCTGGTCACCGGCGCCTTCGTCCTTGTTGCCCGCCGCATCGACGCCCTGCGCGATTTCGGAAGACTGGCCGTGCAGGTGGTTTTCGAAGGTCAGCGTCTGCCAGTGGAACCCGTCCTGCTCATAGCCGATTTCGCGCACCGTGCGGCGCACCGCTTTCTCGATTTCTTCCTTCGCGCCGGGGGCCCAGCCCCCGTTTTCGGCCCAGTCGGGATTGTTGGCGTTGTACATCGGCGCGCAGCGGATCTCGCCCGAGAGGATCACCCGCTGGGTCGTCGTCATGGTTTCACAGGCCACGCGGGCTTCGGGATCCTTGGCCAACATCAAATCGACGATCGCATCCGAAATCTGGTCGGATACCTTGTCGGGATGGCCCTCGGAGACGCTCTCGGAGGTGAAGAGAAAACTGGTGCGCATGAACGAGCAAATCCCGATATAAAGAAATCTTTATGTGTTCTGTGCGGGGTAGCCTTCCGCGCGGCGCATGGCAACCAGCGATAGTGCCAGCAGTGCGATAGCCCAGACGAGCGTCAACCAGTGCCCCGCCTGCGCGAACCATGTGGGCGGCGCCGGTGGCGGCACCACTGTATCGATCCGCCCGGCCACATTGCGCCCGATATGGTCGCGCACGACCCCGCGTGCGTCGATCACGGCGCTGATCCCGGTGGTCGTCGAACGCAGTACCGGCAGCCCTTCCTCCGCCGCGCGCATCCGCGCCTGCGCCAGATGCTGCGGCGGGCCCCAGTCCCCGAACCAGCCATCGTTGGATGGGTTGAAGATGTAATCGGGTCGGTCCGTGCGGTCGACCACTTCGCCGGAAAAGACGATCTCGTAGCAGATCTGCATCCCCGCCCTGCCGAAGGGGCCGAGATCCTGGCTCAGCGGACCGGGACCGGGAATGAAATCGAGCGTCCCCGCGACGAGCCGCGAGAGGCCGAGCGGTTCGAGCCAGTCGCGCATCGGCAGGTATTCGCCATAGGGGACCAGATGCGCCTTGGCATAGCGTTCGCCCAGCCGTCCGGTCGGATTGATCGATGCGATCGAATTGTACGCGGCCACAGCGCGTTCACGGCCCTCGACCATGTCGATCTCGAGATCGACCATCCCGGTCAGCAGCAGGCTGTCGGCGCCGATCACGCGCCCGATCCTGGCGCGCGCGAAGGCCGGGTCGCCCCCGGCGGTCATCTGGGTGTAATAGCGCTGCGGATAACCATCGCGCAGATAGTCCGGAACACCGCTTTCGGGCCACAGGACGAGCCGGTTGGGACGCGCTTCCCGCGGCACGCTGAGCGCGGCGATGCGCTGGAACTGCTCTTCGAAGCGCGCGGCGTCATTGATCTCGTCCTGCCCCAGATTGGGCTGGACCAGCGTGAGCGGCACCGTTCCTTCGCGCGGCTCACCGGCCGGCAGATAAACCAGTATGGCAAGGGCAGCTGCGGCACCTGCCAAGGAAAGCCAGCGCCGGCTGCGCATCAGTTCGGCAAGCAGCACCGCGGCGCAGGCCACCAGCCCCGACAGCGCGTAGCTGCCGGTAAAGGGCAGCGCCGCCGCCAGTCCGGGGCGGTCCCACGGGCCCAGCACCATCATCGACAGCGGACCCCAGGCATAGCCGCTGAAGACCCAGCTGCGCAGCCATTCCGCGCCGATCCACATCGCGCCGAATACCAGCGCGAAGGTGAGCAGCCCGCGCCGGCGCGCGGCGCACCACGCGACACAAGTCGCGAGCGCGGGCCATATGGCGAGGTAGAGCGACAGCAGCGGCGCTGCGGCCCAGCCGAGAATGGCAGGCATTTCCGCCTGATAGGTAAAGGCGGTGGCGATCCAGTTGTTGGTGATGGTGAAATGGGCGAGGCCGAACAGCCAACCGGCAAGCAGCGCCGAGCGCCATCCGGTGGCGCGCCACGCCAGCCAGCCGAACGCGCCGACCGCCGCAAGCCCCACAGGCCAGAGGTGGAACGGCTGGAAGCCCAGGGCCGACAGGCCGCCCAGCACGAGGGCGGCGATTTGCGGGTGAGAACGGGCCAAGCCGGGGAATTTCTCCATCGGCTTGCCCCTTAGTCAGTCAAAGCAGAGGTGCAAGCGCGATCAGCCGACCGCGCCCACTTCGCTCTCATCGTCCTGCTTGCGCTTGCGGCGACGCGGGGCCGGCTTGTCGTCGCCCGCGGATTCGCTTGCGCCGATCGAAGGCGGCAGCACCGCCGCGTCGATCTCGCCGCCGGCGGGATTGGCGTCGTCGGCCTTCTTCACCTTGCGCGGGGCACGGCGCTTCTTGGGCGCTTCGTCCTCGTCGTCGCGGCGCGTGAAGGGATTGTCCGACGATTCGAACTCGCTTTCGTCGTTCTGATCGTCGTTCTTCGGCCGGCGTGCGCGCGGCTTGCGATTGCCATCTTCGGCATCGTCGCGGCGACTGCGCGGCTGCCGGCGATTGCCGCGGCGATCGTCACCATCGTCCTCGTCCCCGTCGTCATCCGACTGGTTCTGGCCGCGATCGTCCGGCCGCTTGCCCTTGGATTCTTCCTGGCGGGCCTTGTTGTCGGCGAGCACGCGGAAATAATGGTCGGCGAACTGGAGATAGTATTCGGCCTGCACCCGGTCGCCATTGTGCTGGGCGTCCTGGGCAAGCTTCTTGTACTTTTCGAGCAACTGCGGAGCATTGCCCCGGGCACGACTATCGATCCGATTGGCCGAATTGGCCCCGCCCTGATTGCGGTTACCGCGTCCACGACGACGGTTATTGCGATTATTGTTCAAGGGTAGCTGGTCCTTATTCAATGCGCGGCGCGCACCTTACAACCGGTGCGCATATGGCCGCGTGACCCCTTGCGCGACTGCGCTTGTCGCAGCTCGCGTGCTCCGTTTTGTGCAAGGTATACGGGGCCGAAGCCTCGTACCGTAACTGCAATGTCGGAGCTGGAACCGGTGGGAAGCGTTACCCGCGCACCACTGGCCTGTGGCCAGAGGTAAAGGGTCGAATCGGCTTTGCCAAGCCCTAAGTGAGAATCAGCGCCCGTTCGCGTCCGGCGATATCGCGGCGCAGCGCCACCGTATAGCCCGATTCGCTCGCCAGCGCACGCACCGCCTGCCCTTGCGCCGCCCCGATTTCGAGCACTGCGACACCGCCTGGCGCAAGCAGCTTGCCAAGCTGCGGGATGATCGCGCGATAGTCGTCAAGCCCCTCGGGTCCGGCGAACAGCGCGGAAGCCGGCTCGTAATCGCGCACATCCGGATCGAGCCGGGCGCCGGTTTCGACATAGGGCGGGTTGCACAGCACGAGGTCGAACCGGCCGAGCGCATCGGCCCAGCCGCTGTCCAGCCAGCTCGCTTCCCTGAACTGCGCGCGCTCCGCCAGGCCCAGCGCAGCGCTGTTCCGCTGCGCCACGGCCAGCGCCTGCGCCGAGGCATCGATGCCGATCCCCGTTGCCGACGGGCGCTCGTGCAGGAAGGCCAGCAGCAGCGCCCCCGATCCCGTTCCCATGTCAAGCACGCGCGCGTCGGCGGCCGCGTGTTCGAGCGCCGCCTCGACGATCGTTTCGCTGTCGCCGCGCGGGATCAGCGTGGCAGGCGATACTGCGAAAGGGAGCCCGTAAAACTCCTGCTCGCCCAGCAAGTGCGCCACCGGTTCGTGCGCGGCGCGCCGATTGACCAGCCGCGCGAATGCGGCGGCATGCGGGGCGGCATCGTCGCGCATCCGGGTCAGCAGCATCTGCGAGCGCGACGTCTCCAGAACATGCGCCATCAGCAGTTCGGCGTCGAGCCGCGCGGTATCGCTGGTCGCGCCCAGCCGCTCGGCCGCAGCGCGGATCGCAGCGGCCACACTGGCCGGTCCGGGCTCAGTCACTCAGCGTGGCGAGCCGCTTGGCCTCGTCCTCGGCGATGAGCGCATCGACCAGTTCGCCAAGACCCGGTCCGGCGATGATTTCGGGCAGCTTGTGCAGCGTCAGCCCGATCCGGTGGTCGGTCACGCGGCCCTGCGGGAAATTGTAGGTGCGGATGCGTTCGGACCGGTCGCCCGAGCCGACCATTGCCTTTCTCGCCTCGGCCTCGGCGCCCTCGGTCGCCTCGCGCTGCTGTTCGAACAGCCGCGCGCGCAGCACCTGCATCGCCTTCTCGCGGTTCTTGTGCTGGCTGCGGCCGTCCTGGCAGGTGACCACCGTATTGGTCGGCAAGTGCGTGATGCGGATTGCGCTGTCGGTGGTGTTGACGTGCTGTCCGCCCGCCCCGCTGGCGCGGTAGGTATCGATCTTGAGGTCGCCCGCGTCGATCTGCACGTCGACTTCGTCGGGTTCGGGCAGCACGGCCACGGTCGCGGCGGAGGTATGGATACGCCCGCCGCTTTCGGTTTCGGGCACGCGCTGCACGCGGTGGACGCCGCTTTCGAACTTGAGCTTGGCGAAGACCCCATTGCCGGTGACATTGGCGACCACTTCCTTGAAGCCGCCGACCTCGGACGCGCTCATGCTGACCGGCTCGACCTTCCAGCCCTGCTCGGCGGCGAAGCGTTCGTACATGCGGTAGAGATCGCCCGCGAACAGCGCCGCCTCGTCGCCGCCGGTGCCGGCGCGGATTTCGAGCATGGCGGGCTTGGCATCGGCGCTGTCCTTGGGAAGCATAGCTATGGCGAGCTGGCGCTCCGCTTCGGGGAGGCGTTCGCGGATCGCGGCCAGTTCCTCTTCGGCCATCGCCCTCATTTCCGGATCGGCAAGCATTTCTTCAAGATCGACAAGTTCGGCCCGCATGGCCTGCACCTCGGCGGCAACCTTCGCCACCGGCTCGAGCTCGGCATAGTCACGGCTCGCCTGGACGAAGGCATCGCCGACCAGCTGGCCCGAGGCCATGCGCGCCTCGAGCTCGGCGAAGCGGTGGGCGATCTGGTCGAGGCGTTCGGCGGGGATGGTCATGCGTATTCGGGCGACAGATGGGCGACAAAGGCGACAGTGTGTCGCCCGCGATTCTTCAGCCTAACCCTTTCTTTCTTAATCATAATTCATCAAATATCTCGGGCGACACCTGAGCCGGGGAGCCCCCGGGGGTCGGTCCCGCAGCTTGCGTGTAGCGCTGTAGCCAAGGAGGCGGCCTGTAGGAAAGCTTTTCGCCGCCCCCGCCATCCGATGAGGCAAGTTGACACTCAAACCCCACGTCATCCCGGACGTGATCCGGGATCGTGCTGTTCTTCTGGCGCACCCGAAGCAGCACCGGCCCCGGATCACGTCCGGGGCGACGAGATACTTTGAAGCTAGCCGGTATCTTTCAAATTTGCGATGACCTGAGAGACTTGGTCATATTCCGCCACACCCGGAGCCGACCGCAAATTGAACGTCGTTTCGCCGTCGCGGATCGAAATACCAAGCAAAACCTTAGCGTCGACCTTCGCGGCCTTGTCGAATCTTTTCCGGGGCGACCCCGTCATAACCGTCTCCGTCGACAGCCCAGCCGCGCGCAGCGCAGAGTTTGCGGACACGCCCACGTTGAGCAGCGCGTCGTCCTCGACGGCAATGCTCACGTCCGCAATCTCCGCATTGCGCTCCCCCACCAGCATCGCCAGCCGCTCGATTCCCGCGGCCCAGCCGACCGCCGGGGTGGGCGCGCCGCCAAGGCTTTCCATCAGCCCGTCATAGCGCCCGCCGCCCAGGATCGTGCTCTGGCTGCCGAGCTTGCCCGCGGCCTCGCTGCCCTCGTCGGGAATGAATTCGAAGGCGGTGTGGCGATAATAGTCGAGCCCGCGCACGAGGCTTTCGGCGCGCTGCCACTTGACCCCTGCCGCATCCAGCCCGCTGGTGACCGCGTCGAAGAAGGCGCGCGCATCGTCCGACAGGAACTGGTCGATCTTGGGCGCGTCGGCGACGAATTTCTGGTCGCGGCGGTCCTTGCTGTCGAGAATGCGCAGCGGGTTCTTCTCGAGCCGCTCCTGCGAATCCTCCGACAATTCGTCCTTCACGCCAAGGAAATACTCGACCAGCGCGGCGCGCCAGCCTTCGCGGCTGTCGCCATCGCCCAGCGTGTTGAGATGCAGCGTCACGCCGGTGATGCCGAGTTCCTTGAGCAGTTGGTCGGCCATGGCGAGCAGTTCGACATCGGCCTGCGGTTCACCCGCGCCGATGATCTCCGCGTCGATCTGGTGGAACTGGCGATAGCGCCCTTTCTGCGGGCGCTCGTAACGAAACAGCGGGCCATGCGTCGCCAGCTTGACCGGCGCGTGCTGCTGCCACCCGTTCGACAGGAAGGCGCGCGCGATCCCCGCAGTGAATTCGGGGCGCAGCGTCAGGCTTTCGCCGCCGCGGTCGTCGAAGGAGTACATTTCCTTGCTGACCACGTCGGTCGTTTCGCCGATCGCGCGGCTGAACACTTCGGTCTTTTCGAACACGGGCATTTCGACGCGGCGGAAGCGATAGAGCTTGCGCACGCGCTCGAATGCCTCGACGACGAATGCGAATGCCTCGGCGTCGGCGCCGAAGATGTCTTGCGTGCCGCGAATTGCCTGGGGTGTCTTTGCCATGGCGCGCGCTTAGGCGAGGAAGGCGGTTGCCGCAATATGACGGGGACGCTATCGGCGCGCGCAAGCCTTTCCGGCGCGAGAAATCGCCCGCCAATCAAAGAAGACAGTCCATGCGCATCGAAAACATCCCGACCGGAGACAATCCGCCCGAGAGCCTCAATGTCATCATCGAGGTGCCGACCGGCGGCGAACCGGTGAAATACGAATTCGACAAGGCCAGCGGCGCGCTGTTCGTCGACCGCATCCTGCACACGCCGATGCGCTATCCCGCGAATTACGGCTTCGTCCCGCACACGCTCAGCCCCGACGGCGATCCGCTCGACGCGCTGGTCATCGCCCGCTCGCCCTTCATTCCCGGCTGCGTCGTGCGCGCCCGCCCGATCGGCGTGCTCAATCTCGAAGACGAGCATGGCGGCGACGAGAAGCTGATCTGCGTACCCGTCGACACGACCTTCCCCTATTATTCGGATATCGCCGAAACGAAGGACCTGCCGAGCATCATCTTCCAGCAGATCGAGCATTTCTTCACCCACTACAAGGATCTCGAAAGCGAGAAGTGGGTGCGGATCGGCAATTGGGGCGATGCCGCCGAGGCGCGCCAGATCGTGCTCGAAAGCATCGAGCGCTGCAACGCCGCGAAGTAACGCCTATTCGACCGGGCGGGAGTGATCGAGCAGGTCCTTGTTCTGCTCTTCTCCCGGCCGGTTGCGCTCTTCCTCGACCATAGCGGCGATCTCGTCCGCCGGGCGCACGTCCTCGTCGGCCGGGCTGGCCGCGACATCGCGAACCGCGCGCTTGGCCTGCGGCGGTTCGTCCGCGCTCGGGGTGACCGTAGCGGTGGCCGCTTCGGCCGCGAAGGGCACCGTGGCAGAGCGCGGATCGAAGCGCAGCCGGTAGATCGGCTCCGGCAGGCCGAAGCCCGCATCTTCCAAGGCGCCCTTCACTGCCGGGATCGCCTGGCTCTGCGCCTTCCACCAATCGGTATCGCGCTGGTCGACCCAGCCGAGGAAACGGATCACCACGTTCGAATCGCCAACCTCGACGATCCGCGCTTCGGGTGGCGGATCCGACAGCACGAATTCGAGCCCCGCAAGCGTGTCACGGCCCAGCTGCCGCGCGGCGCGGGCATCGTCGTCGGCGTCCACGCCGAGGTCGAAATGGAAGCGGCGCTGCGGATTGCGCGTGAAATTGACGATCACTGCCTTGAACACCTGGCCATTGGGAATGCGCAGGTGGTTACCATCGAGCGTCATCAGCACGGTGGCACGGCTGGTCAGGCGGATAACCCGGCCTTCATAGGTATCGATCTGCACCCAGTCGTTGGCGCGAAACGGCTGCCGCAGCGACAGCAGCAGCGAGGCGACGTAATTCTCGATCGTGTCGCGCATGGCGAAACCCAGCGCGATACCGATGACGCCCGCGCCGCCAAGCACCGCGCCCAGCAGCGCTGTCGCCCCGATCATGTCGAGCGCGATCACCAGTCCCACGATCGTGAAGCCGAACCGGATCGCGCTGGCGATCAGTTCGGCCAGGAAGCTGTTCGGCGCGATCCGGTGCCACAGCCGCCCGAGCCCGGCGATCAGATAGCCGAGAAAGGCGATCGCCAACCATACGCCGAGGGCCATCCCGATCAGCGGGAGCATGCGGACCAGCGAATTCCAGCGGTCGGCGAGCGTCAGTATCCCCGCGCTGCCCGCCGAGAGCGACAGGTCCCGTTCGAGCCCGTTTTCGACCGTGACGACGCCGGCGACGCGATTGACGATGGCTTCGGCGCGCGCAATGTCGTCCGGCTTGGGCACCGTGCCCGACAGCGAAACCACGCCTTCATTGACCTCGACCTCGACCGCGCCGAAGGCGGGCAGCTCGGCAAAGATCCCTGCGATACGTTCGGCAATACGCCGGTCGTCGCCCGCTTCCTGCGTCGCCGCGATCGTCTGGACGGGGGTCGGCGTTTCGGTCGGCTCGGCGGGTACCTCGAGCTGGGCCGCCAGCGGCACCGCCCACAACAGGGCCGCCAGGGCAAGCAACCGGATCATTGACCGGCCACTGACATGCCGTCGATGCGCAGCGTCGGAACATCGATTCCGCGCAGGAATTCGAGATCATCGGCCGCAACCAGCGCGCGGAACATTTCGGGCAGCGTCCCGGCGATGGTGATTTCCGCCACCGGCCCCGCCAGTTCGCCATTGCGGATGCGCAGCCCGCTGGCGCCGCGGCTGTAATCGCCCGTGACGAGGCTGACCCCCTGGCCGAACAGGTCGGTGACATAGACGCCGTCCTCGATATCGGCGATGAGGTCGGCCACGCTGGCCGTGCCCGGTTCCATATAGACATTGGCCGCGGCCACGCCGGGCGCCCCGCCGCTGCCCCGGCTCGCATGGCCGGTCAGTGGCAGATCGAGCTGGGCGGCGCTGGCGACATTGGTCAGCCAGCGGGTAACCCGCCCGCCTTCGACCAGCGCGCGCGGAACGCTGGCGATGCCCTCGCCGTCGTAATTGCGCGATCGCAGACCGCGGGGGCGCAGCGGATCCTCGACGATCCGGATACCGTTATCGAACAGCCGTTCGTTCTCGCGGTCGATCAGGAAGCTTGCCTTGCGGGCGATAGCGGGCCCGGTCATGGCGCCGAGCAAATGGCCGACGATCCCGCCGCCCACGCGCGGATCGAACACCACGGGCATCCTGCTCGAAGGAAGCGATCCGGGAGCGACCTTGCGGACCGCGCGTTCGCCAGCCTCGCGTCCGATGCCCGCCGGGTCGGGCAGATCGCTGCGGTGCCGCTGCGTGCGATAGGCATAGTCGGTCTGCTTGTCGCCGCCCTCCCCCGCGACCACGCTGGCCGACAATGAGTGCGATCCGCCCGCACGCGCCCGCGCGAATCCGGTGGAAGTGACCAGGGCGAACACCGATTGCGAGGCCGAGGCGCTGCCGCCGTTCGAATTGGTCACCCCCGCGACTGCGCGCGCGGCATCTTCGGTGGCAAGCGCGGCGCCGCGCAAGTCTTCGGGGCGCGGTTCGGCGCCATCGCTCAGCTCGAGTTCGACGCCGTCGCCTTGGAACAGTGCGTCGGCCGGGGCGAGCCCGCCATAAGGATCCTCCGGGGCGAGACGCGCCATCTCGACAGCGCGCTGCGCCAGCATGCGCAGCCCCTCACCGCCAAAATCGCTCGTCGCGATCGATGCCGAACGGCGGCCGACGAACACCCGCAGGCCGATTTCTTCGCTTTCGGAGCGTTCGACCTCTTCCAGCGCCCCCAGCCTGACGCTGACGCTTTCCGAAGACGACGCGCTGGCAACGGCATCGGCGGCATCCGCGCCCGCTGCGCGAGCCAGTTCGACGAGGTCATGGCAGCGGGCAAGCGCTGCATCGGGGCCGATCATCGGGCCTGCCGGAGATGCGAAGTCATGCCTCGCGAATTAGGCCCGGGGCGGCTGGCTGGCAACCGCCGGCAGGGTCAGGAAAAAATCAGCGTGAAGAAAGCGGTAAGCGCGGCGGGCAGGCCGATGGCCATTGCCCACAGCAGGATCTGGTCGCGGCGAAAGGCCGGTTTCAACGCTCCGTCGGCTGCCTGGTCGTCGGACAGGTCCGACCAGCGCCGCTCGAACCAGCGGCAGGCAGGAATGATCCCGGCCACCAGGACGATGAGCGCAAGATAGGGGACGATAGAGGACACGCCCTGCTTCATCGCGCCGACGGTCATGAAAATCTGCATGCCGGTATAGACCAGCAGCGCCAGCGCGACATTGTCGCTCATGGCCTTGCGCCAGTCTCGCGCTCGCCCCCCGGTATGCCCGGTTGCGATGTCGGCGTTGCGGAGCGCCTTGTTCATTGCGCCTCTCCTGTTTCCTCTGACCCGAATCGCATTGTTTCAAAATTGTTGCCCGCTGGCAAGCAATCGTGCGCGAAAGGCTGTCTGCACGGCCCGGCAGCTGCGGGCGCCATCTGCCCAGCGCCCATGCAGGAACCTTGCCAGTTGGTCGATCAGGCCGCGTGGCGGGGGTTTTCACATGGCTGACGCGTGCTATGGCACGGGCCATGGCCGATATTGCAACTAGCCACGAAAACGATGCGGTGCACGACGCCGCCCCGCCGATCCCGCAGGGCGGGCTCGAAGTGGTGTCGATCGCCAAGAGCTACGACAAGCGGGCAGTGCTGACCGACATCTCGCTCAGCGTGGGCAAGGGCGAAGTGCTCGGCCTGCTGGGCCCCAATGGCGCGGGCAAGACGACCTGCTTCTATTCGATCATGGGTCTCGTGCGCCCCGATGCCGGGCGCATCCTGATGGATGGCGAAGATGTGACCAACCTCCCGATGTACCGCCGCGCGATCCTGGGGCTTGGCTATCTGCCGCAGGAAACCAGCATCTTTCGCGGGATGACGGTCGAGCAGAACATCAACAGCGTGCTCGAGATGGTCGAACCCGACGCGGAAACGCGCGCCGCGGAGCTCGAACGCCTGCTCGACGAATTCGGCCTTACCCGCCTGCGCGCCAGCCCCGCGATGGCGCTTTCGGGTGGCGAGCGCCGGCGCTGCGAGATTGCCCGCGCCCTGGCGGCCAAGCCGTCGATCATGCTGCTCGACGAACCCTTTGCCGGGATCGACCCGCTTTCGATCAGCGATATCCGCGACCTCGTTAAGGACCTCAAGACGCGTGGGATCGGGGTATTGATCACCGATCACAACGTGCGTGAAACGCTCGAGATCGTCGACCGCGCCTGCATCATCTATGGCGGACAGGTGTTGTTCGCCGGCACGCCCGAAGCGCTGGTGGCCGATGAAAATGTGCGGCGGCTCTATCTGGGCGAAAGTTTCACTCTGTGATGCCCGAAGCCGCCCGGAGCTGATCCATGGCGCTGGCCCCGCGTCTCGATCTGCGGCAGACCCAGTCGCTGGTGATGACGCCGCAGCTGCAGCAGGCGATCAAGCTGCTGGCGCTGTCCAATCTCGAAATCGAGACTTTCGTTGCCGATGCGCTCGAATCCAACCCCTTGCTGGAAATGGGCGAAGTAAGCCGCGAGACCGCCAGCGATACGAGCGCCGAACCGCAGGAACATGACAGCGCCCCCGACATGGGCGGCGACAATGCGCTGGATATTGCGGACCATGCGATCGACCCCGAGGCCGCTCCGGGCGACATGGGCGACTGGAGCCGCGGCGATATCGGTGGCGCGGGCAGCGCGGAATTGCCCGATCTGGAAAACCGTTCGTCCGCCGGACCAACGCTGGCGGAACATCTTGCCGACCAGATCGGCGCGGTGGCGCGCGATCCGCGGGAAGCCCTGATCGCGCTGCGCATCGCCGGCGAACTCGACGAAGCGGGCTATCTGCCCACCGACCTGCTGGTCATCGCCGATGAGCTCGGCGCCCCGCTCGTGGCGGTCGAGCAGGCGCTGGCCACGGTCCAGTCGCTCGATCCCACCGGGGTCGGCGCGCGATCACTGAGCGAATGCCTGGCGTTGCAGGCCAAGGAAGCGGACCGCTACGATCCCTGCATGGCCCGGCTGATCGACAATCTCGATCTGGTCGCTGCGGGCGAAATCGCCAGGCTCAAACGCATGTGTGAGGTCGATGACGAGGATTTCGCCGACATGCTGGCCGAACTGCGCGGCTACGATCCCAAGCCGGGTCTTGCCTATGGCGGCACCGCGCAGGCCGCAATCGTCCCCGACGTGCTGATCGCGCCGAGCGCCGATGGCTGGGACATCCGGCTCAACGAAGCCAGCCTCCCGCGGCTGGTCGTCAATCGCGACTATTTCCTCGAACTGAAGACCGGTGCCCGCGACAAGGCCGCGCACAGCTGGCTCAACGAACAACTGGGCGAGGCCGACTGGCTGATCCGCGCGCTCGACCAGCGGCAGAAGACCATCCTCAAGACCGCGGCCGAAATCGTGAAAAAGCAGGAAGGCTTCTTCCGGCACGGGGTCACCGCGATGCGCCCGCTGACCTTGCGCGAAGTGGCCGAACAGATCGAGATGCACGAAAGCACCGTCAGCCGCGTGACCAGCAACAAGTATCTCGCGTGCCCGCGCGGCACGTTCGAACTGAAGTATTTCTTCTCCAGCGGGGTGTCCGCGGCCGACGGTGAAGGCGCCTCTTCCGAAGCCATCAAGGCGCGCATCAGGGCACTGTGCGAGGCAGAAGACCCCAAGAAGGTGCTGTCCGACCAGAAGCTCGCCGACCTGCTCAACGAAGAGGGCTTCGATCTCGCGCGGCGCACCGTCGCCAAATATCGCGAGGCGATCGGCATCGGTTCCAGCGCGCAGCGGCGGCGGCAGAAGAAGCTCGCGGCGCTGTGACGCAAGCATGCCACGCGCAAAAAAGTTAACGCCCTTTACCGCGCGTTAACCTTTCCCGTTCAGATGTTGTGTGGTTAATACAGGGCAATACCTCTTTACCGGAGGTTACCGCCGTACTTAGGGGCCATACAGGGGATTTCCCATGCGTGTACTGCTGATCGAAGACGAGCCGACTACCGCCAAGGCCATCGAGCTCATGCTCACGACCGAAGGCTTCAATGTCTACTCGACCGACCTCGGCGAGGAAGGGCTCGATCTGGGCAAGCTGTATGATTACGATATCATCCTGCTCGATCTGAACCTGCCCGACATGCATGGCTACGACGTGCTCAAGAAGCTGCGCGTCGCCAAGGTCCAGACCCCGGTCCTGATCCTTTCGGGTATCGCCGAAATGGACAGCAAGATCCGCAGCTTCGGTTTCGGCGCCGACGATTACGTCACCAAGCCGTTCCACCGCGAAGAACTGGTCGCCCGCATCCATGCCGTCGTGCGCCGCTCGAAGGGCCACAGCCAGTCGGTCATCCGCACCGGCAAGCTGGCGGTGAACCTCGACGCCAAGACGGTCGAAGTCGACGGCGCCCGCGTCCACCTGACGGGCAAGGAATACGCGATGCTCGAGCTGCTCAGCTTGCGCAAGGGCACCACGCTGACGAAAGAAATGTTCCTCAACCACCTTTACGGCGGCATGGACGAACCCGAACTCAAGATCATTGACGTCTTCATCTGCAAGCTGCGCAAGAAGCTCAGCCATGCCTGTGGCGGCGAGAATTACATCGAGACCGTATGGGGCCGCGGCTATGTGCTGCGCGATCCGAACGAAGAGGCCGAGGCGGCCTGATCACCGGCTTTCCCCGGACGGGATAGCGAGAAACGCCCGGAGCTTCGGCTACCGGGCGTTTTGCTATGCGGGATTGGCCAGCCGGGCGAGATCGAGCCCGCTCGGCTGCTGGAATATCCGCAGGCCGAATTCGGGCAGGATAGCCAGAAGATGGTCGAAAATATCCGCCTGTATCGCTTCGTAGATCGGCCACTCGACCGTATCGGCGAAGCAATAGATTTCGAGCGGGAGGCCCTCCGGCCCCGGCGCCAATTGCCGCACCATCAGCGTGAAATTGGTGCTCGCAATACTGGGGTGGCTGCGCAGATAGGCAATCACATAGGCCCGCAGCGTGCCGATATTGGTGATCCGCCGCGCATTGACCGCATCGTCGTCGCCCGCCAGTTCATGGCGGTTCCACTGGGCGATCTCCTTCTCCTTGCGCGCGAGGTAGTCGTCGAGCAGGCGGAAGCGCTTGAGCCCGGCGACTTCTTCTTCGCCGAGGAACCGTACCGAGTTCTGATCGATCACCAGCGACCGCTTGATCCGCCGCCCGCCGCTGTCGGTCATCCCCCGCCAGTTGCGGAAACTGTCGGCGATCAGCCGGTGCGTCGGAATGGTGGTGATGGTCTTGTCGAAATTCTGGACCTTCACGGTGTGCAACGCGATATCCACCACATCGCCATCCGCATCCATGCTCGGCATCTCGATCCAGTCGCCCACCCGCAGCATGTCGTTGCTGGTCAGTTGCACGCTGGCCACGAGGCTGAGGATGGTGTCCTTGAACACCAGCAGCAGCACCGCGGCCATCGCGCCCAGACCCGAAAGCAATAGCAGCGGCGATTGTTCGATCAGCACAGCGATCATCAGGATGGCCGCGCCGCAGAAAACGGCGATCTTGACCACCTGGACATAGCCCTTGATCGGCCGGCTGCGCGCCTCTGGCCGGCGCGAGTACAGCTCGTTCGCGTAATTGAGCGCCCAGCCGATCGCCATGGCGATCGACAACACGATCAGCGCCCGCGCCACATTGACCGTCACCGTCACCACCGTTTCGGGCAAATGGGGCACCAGCAGGATCCCGCGCGAGACGATCAGCAGCGGGATCACCGTAGCGAGCCAGGCCGCGCCGCGGTCGGCCGTATCGGTCCGGTTGTCGAGATAGGGCGCCGCAAAGCGCAGCAGCACGCGTTTGAGCAACCAGTTAACTGCGAATGCCAGCGCGGCCAGCCCCAGCAGCGCGATCAGGGACTGGAGCCATAGCGCCAGCGCGGAATAGTCATCGAAGAGTGCCTGCATCGCCCGGGCAACTACCCCGCTGCCCCCGCCGGGTTCAAGCCCCGCGCGTCGAGGCAGATTTTCTATCTCGTCGCCGGGAAGCGGACGCAGTAGCTGCAGGCGGCATCAACATTGAAAGGCCCACCCCCATGATGGAGGTGTTCGGTTTCGATCTGGGGCCCATAATCCCCTTCATTCTCATCGGTTTCGCAGCACAGATGGTCGACGGCGCATTGGGCATGGCCTTCGGGGTCATCACCAACACGCTGATGGTCGGTCTGCTCGGGGTGCCGCCGGCGCTGGCTTCGCAGCGCGTGCATCTGGTCGAATGTTTCACCACCGCGACGTCGGGCATCAGCCATCTGCTGCACGGAAATATCGACAAAGGGCTGTTCTTCCGCCTGCTGGTCCCCGGCGTGATCGGGGGCCTGCTGGGCACCTATCTGATCACCTCGATCGATGGCGATACGATCAAGCCCTTCGTGCTGATCTATCTCGCCGGGATCGGCGTGTGGCTCCTGATCCGCGGCCTGCTATATCCCCCGCGTGTGCGGCAGGCCAGGCATGTCGCTCCGCTGGGACTGGTCGGCGGCTTCCTCGATGCGGCAGGCGGCGGCGGCTGGGGACCGGTGGTGACCTCGAACCTGCTGGTCCAGGGGGCCGAACCGCGCAAGGTCGTAGGCACGGTCAATTCGGTCGAGTTTTTCCTCACGCTGACCATTTCGGCCAGCTTCATCTATCATCTCGGCATCTCGCATATCGCCGGGGCGACGCTGGGCCTGATCATCGGCGGGATCGCGGCGGCACCCTTCGGCGCTATGGCAGCCAAGCATTTCAGCCCCAAGCTGATGCTGGTCCTTGTCGGCATCGCGCTGAGCGTGACCAGCGCCTACGGTATCTGGACGGCGTGGAGGTAGGCTTGTAGGCGGCCGCGCCATGAGCGCGTTTAAAGAAGGCGACCCAACCACCCTCAACCGGCTCTACGGCCGCAGCCAGGGCAAGCCGCTGCGCGCGTCGCAGCAGGAACTGGTCGACACATTGCTGCCCCAGATCGCGGTACCCGCGGATGGTCCGGTGACAGCCGAACGCCTGTTCGGCTTCGATCGCCCGCTGCATTTCGAAATCGGCTTCGGCGGCGGCGAGCACATGGCCGAGCGCGCCGACATGCTGCCCGACCATTGCTTCATCGGCGCCGAACCGTTCGTCAACGGCGTGGCGCAGGCGCTGACGCATGTGCGCGACCGGACGCTGGCCAATGTCCGGATCCAGCATGGCGATGCATTGGAAGTGCTCCGCCGCGTGCCCGATGGCGCGCTGACGATGGTCTATCTGCTCCACCCCGATCCCTGGCCCAAGAACAAGCATGCCAAGCGGCGGATGATGAACGACGGGCCGGTGCGGATGATCGCCGACAAGCTGAAGCCCGGCGGAGAGTTCCGCTTCGGCACCGATCACGCGGTCTATCTGCGCCATGCGCTGATGGTGATGCGCCGCTTTACCGATGAATTCGAATGGGTCGCCGAAGGCCCTGCGAGCTGGCAGAACCGCCCCTCCGGCTGGCCCGAGACGCGCTACGAGCACAAGGCCCGCACAGTCTACGACCACGAAGTCTGGTACTTTCGATTCAGACGACGCTAAAGTACGAAATCATTGTAAAACAATGTACTTAGCAGATTCACCTTACGCTAGAATTGCCTCCATTTCGCCCCTTTTTCCGCTTGCGTGATTGCCCGGTGATTGCCAGAAAAGGGACACGAGGTTTCGGATGGCAACAGGAAAAATCACGAAAAAATCGATAGATGCGCTGGAGCCAAGCAGCTCGAGCCAGCTCCTTTGGGATACGGACCTCAAAGGATTCGGTGCGAAAATCACTCCAGCCGGCTCGATATCCTATGTGCTGCAGTTCCGAATGGGCGGCCGTGAAGCTCGAACAAGACGCTATACTATCGGGGCGCACGGGTCGCCGTGGACACCGACGACAGCGAGAGTGGAGGCGGAACGCCTTCAGTTACTAATTGCGCAAGGTATCGACCCTGTAGACGATGATAAGCAGAGGCGCCGCGAAGCCGTCGATCTCGCATTCGACAACTATGCGTCGCATTTCGCTCGGTCCTGCAAGGGTGTTGGCTGGGCGAGGCTCGTTGAACGCGTCATCCGGCTTTACCTTGAACCGGTTATCGGAAAAAAGCCGCTTCCCCGAGTTTCGAGGCCGGATATCGTAGCCGTCCTGGACAATATGCCCGAGCATCAGGTTGCCAATCGCCGGAATGTCTTTGCGGTGATGCGGCGCCTATTCCGATGGGCTGTCAGTCGTGGCGATATCGAGCGCAGTCCTATGGAGGGAATGGAAGCACCACCGCCGGTAAGACCGCGGGATCGCTGGCTACAGGACGACGAGCTTCGACACATTTGGGAGGCAGCTCCCGAATGCTATCTTTGCTTCGGTCCAATTGTCCGCTTGCTCATTGCAACAGGGCAACGCCGCGAAGAGGTTTCAGGAATACATTGGCAAGAGGTTGATCGGAAAGACCTGTTTTGGACGCTACCAGGTTCACGAACAAAGAATAATGAACCAAACGCGATCCCGCTGAACGACCTTGCCGTTGCCGAACTCGATCGGCAGGCAGGTGGCGCAAACTGGCCGAAGAAAGGACGCGTGTTTGCCACGTCAAGCGGGGCAGGCTTTACCGGCTACGCCAAGGGCAAGAAGAAACTGGACGGTCTCATAGAGCAAAAACTTGGTGAGCCATTGCAACCCTGGCGGCTGCACGATCTTCGGCGCACGCTAGCGACCAACTTCCAGCGCCTCGGCGTTCGCTTCGAGGTTACAGAGGCAGTCTTGAACCATGTCAGCGGCTCAAGAGCAGGCGTTGCAGGGATCTACCAACGCCACGACTGGAAAAAGGAGAAGAGAGAAGCGCTCGATGATTGGAATGAGCATCTGGTCCAGATACTGAACGGGTCCGAACAGGCTTGAAGCATACGCTTGAGGAGCCATGGCTTGCAAATCTCAGGTCGATCCCTGTTCCGCGAGCACCGCAATCAGCCGGGAGACGTTCGCGAGGCATTGGTCATGATATCGCCTGAGAGCTTGGACGCGCTTCGACGGAGACGCCAAAGCATTGCCCTCCAGCTCCGCAAGCGCCTCCAGAGCGTTTGGCAGGACGTCAGGCTCCAGCCTTCTTACGATGTGCAATCGGTCGCTAATCAGGTCGACCGTCTGCCTTAGAAATCTGTTTTCCGAACCCAAGGCAAAAATCGAAAAAACATCGCCAACGCGGTCAGCGTAGGTGTCGATCGGTGCGGCTAGATCAGCCGTGTCGATTTTCCGTGGTGCTGGATCGGCCACGCTTTCCAAGAGAAGAACATTTACTGCGAGCATGTCGCGCAACGAATGTTCGGTCAGGAGCGTGACCCGGTACCCCTCGCCAGGGGTCAGATCGACAAGACCTTCGCCGACAAGTTGATTGAGGCTGTCTCGCACAGGTGTCATGCTGACACCGAACTCGTCTGCCAATCGCATCGCTTCGAGTTTCTGGCCGATCGGCCAAGTACCCTCCATCAATGCCCTTTTCAGGCGGCGATAGGTCGGTTCCAGGACCTGTGCCGGGCTCATCTCTTGGAGCGACAAGCTTCCGCAAATTCATGGACAGCTGCAAGCTGCTCGGGCCGAAGCGCATCGGTAGCCTGCGGATAATTGGCTACCTCTTCACCGAGCAGAATGGATGGACACTGACCTTCGTAGTTCCCAAGATTCGGTCGGTGCTGCGCATAACCTGCCAATTCAGCAAGTTCGGGCGGAAAATTTCGCGCGACCTCTGGCGGATATGCCAGCCAAAGGTTCTCGTACGGCTTGAGCCAGCCGAGGCTATAGCCGATCACAACACCGCGCCGCACGTCTTCGGTCGAGTTTGGTCCAGCACCATGCACGGTCGAACCAAGAAAGCAGATCGCATCACCTGGTCTGCTTTCCGCGACAATCGGATCACCGAGCTGATCGAGGCTCTCGACAGGACGTTTATGTGTCCCGGGATAGATGCGGGTCGCGCCGTTGGATGAGCTGAAGTCGGTGAGCGGCCAAATGACATTGAGCAGATATTCGTGTTCGCCCTTGGCACCGGCCCACATGTCGTGATCGCAATGCGGAAACTGTTCGATCTCGCCGGGGTGAATGGCGATTGCCTGGGCAACGTTTAGCTGAATTCGGTCGCAAGCCTTACCGAGGACTTCGCGGGCCAGCGAAAGGATGAGAGGCTGCAGAACAAGGTCACAGGCCCAGCGTGAGCGGCGCAACAGACTACCGAAACGCTTCGTGCGAAACCCGTAGAAATCGCCGTGGCCCATAGGGGTTTCGGCGAAATCCCGTTCAAGATCTGCATCGAGCGCTGCGATGCTGCTCTGAGGAACGAGGTCCGGTATAATGCAATAGCCATCCTTCTGCAGCCGTTCGAGCCAATCGATTGATTTGATATCGCTCATGACACCACCTCCGATGCCGCCTCGGCGACCCGGTAGACACCTTTTCGATAGATACCGCCGCGAGCGAGATCGTCCGGCGTGTCGCAATCTATATCGATCTGCAGTGCGACAAGGTCCTCACCGTCAATCCTGCAGCCGCCGCCAAGTGTGCGACATTGCCAGCCGAAGTTTTCGATTTGGCGGAACCAAACTCTATTGGCCACAGCGGTGTAGCCCGACAGTCCGGTCTTTAGGGCATGCTCGGCAAGCGCGGTCACAAGTTGGTCGCGTGCCGTGCGGCGCTCAAACCGCGAGAGCGTGGGTTCGATGCAGAAACGCGTGATCTCGCGAAAATCGGACCCAGAGGGTATCGGACCATCACACAGACAAGGGAATAGCTCCCCGAGAATGTGAGCGCCGTCAGTCCGCAAAAGGCGCGCTGAAGCGCGATGACGGCCTTCTCCGTCGGTCAGCACCAAATAGCTCGCATCGGGCGTATCGAACTGGTCGATCTCGTATGCATCATCCAAAACGGGAACATCCCATTTGAGAAGATCGACGAATACCCGCTTGCGCGCCTCGAACATTACGCGAAGTGCTGGATCCGAAGGGCAAGCTTGGAGAGAAACTGGGGAGTGTTGCATGGCGGCTACCTGGCGATTTGAAGACAGGTCGCCTTTCACCAGATCGGGGCGATCGCAGACATACCAAGAACTGGGGATGCTGCGATTCCGGGGCACTTATGATCGTGCTATTGAACGTAACCGCATCGGCTGCCTAGCTCTGTTCTGCTCCCTTCTTCAAATCTTAGATCAGCCAATTTACGAGCCTTGACGACGTGAAACCTCAATTGGGCACAACGACCTCATGCCCGTAAAGCGCGTCGATGATGGGGCACTCGGGAACGTCGCCGCCTTCGCACTGAGCCGAGACATCGGCAAGCGTTCGCTCGAGCTTCTTCAGGTCAATAATCTTCTGCCGAACGCTCGCTAGATGGCCGTCAGTTAATTCTAAAACCTCACCACAGCTGTAGTCGTGAGAATCGACGAGAGTGAGCAGACTCTTGAGCTCTCCGATCGAGAAACCGAGATCACGGCCACGCAGGATGAAACCAAGCCGCGCTTGGTCATCGCGCGAATAGAGCCTGTGCCCGCTGGCCGTGCGCTCGGGCGGCTTCAGCAGACCGATCTTTTCATAATAGCGAATGGTCTCAAGGTTGCATCCTGACCGATTGGCCAGTTCGCCTCGCTTAATCATTTTTGATGTCGTCATATGCCGCGTGCCAATTTGTGCTTGAACCTGTAGTAACTACAGAGATTATATTGAACTTCATGGCCGATCAAACGCAAAAGACCTCCCAGAGATTGTTGGCAAGCGGTGGCGCATTGAGTGCGGTTTTTGCAGCCTCCTGCTGCATTGCTCCGCTGCTCCTGTTGAGCCTCGGCGTCAGCGGCGCGTGGATCGGCAATCTGACCGTGCTCGAACCCTATAAGTGGATCTTTATTGCCGTAGCGGTCGCTTGTCTGGGCCTTGGATTTTGGCACGTCCATTCCCGAAAAGCCGGGGCATGTGAGGACAGTACATATTGCGCGCGTGCTGAAGCGGGCCCGATCATAAAAAGCGCCCTGTGGCTGGCTACCGCCTTGGTTGCTGCCTCGGCCACGGTCGATTGGTGGGCGCCGCATTTTTATTAGGAGTTAGACGGATGAAAAAAACAATGATTGCCGTTGCTGCGGGATTGGCCATCGCCGGAGCAGGCATTGGGGCAGCGACACTCATGCCGCAGTCCTCGAACGAGTCAACCGCTCAAAATGCTGAAACGCTGCAAACGGCAAGCTTCGCGGTTGAAAATATGACCTGCGCGACCTGTCCGATCACGGTGCGGCGCGCAATGGAAGGCGTTGCAGGTGTGCATGATGTGACAATCGATTACGAAGCCAAGACTGCTACAGCGCATTTCGATCCTGCCAGGACCACCATGCGCGACATCGCCACTGCTTCGACCGAGGCAGGCTATCCCGCCCAAACACAATTTAGCGGGACCGACCTCTGATGGAATTACAATCCACGCTCACGTGCCCTCAGTGCGGACACCAGGAAATCGAAATCATGCCGACCGACGCATGCTGGTTTTTCTACGACTGCAAGAGCTGCGGAATGAAGCTGAAACCCAATGCAGGCGACTGCTGTGTCTTCTGTTCGTTCGGCACAGTGCCTTGCCCGCCAATTCAAGAAGCGCGTGCCAATGGCACAAGCGTTGAATGCTGCGGAGGTCAATGACATGAGGGAACGCAGCTTCGATCTTATCGTACTCGGCGTCGGAATGGCGGCGGTGAATGCCGCGAACAAATGCGCCGCTGCTGGTTGGTCGGTCGCAGTGGTTGACGAACTTCCCTATGGCGGCACCTGCGCGCTGCGCGGCTGCGACCCCAAGAAGATGCTGCGGCGAGGCGCTGAAATCATCAATGGTGCTCGCCTGATGCAGGGCAAGGGTATTGAACCGAATGATCTCGCGATCAACTGGCCTGATCTCATCGCCTTCGCCCAGACCTTTACCGACAGAATGCCCGAGAAGATCAAGGGCGGTCTCGACAGAAACGGCGTCACCACGCTTCACGGGACGGCGCAATTCGCTGGCGAAGACACGATCGAAATCGAGGGCCAAGGGCGGTTTCAAGCCAACCATATCCTGATCGCTACTGGCGCCAAGCCCCGCCCGGTGGATGTTCCAGGTGCCGAACACCTCACCAACAGCACCGAATTCATGCGGATGGACGCCCTCCCGAAGCGTATATTGTTTATCGGCGGCGGGTTCGTCTCGTTCGAGTTCGGTCATATCGCTGCACGAGCTGGCAGCGAGGTGCAGATCATTGATCGCGGTGACAGGCCATTGAAGGCCTTTGACACAAACCTCGTCGAAAAGCTTGTAGCACGAGGCGAGGAAATTGGGGTGGGATTGCGTCGGCGTACATCGCTGAAATCGATCGCCACCGACGGCGTCGAATTCATCGTCACTGTCGAAAGGAATGGTGAAACCGAAGACTTGCGCGCCGATCTGGTCGTGCACGGTGCGGGACGCCTGCCTGAAATCGATCGCCTGAACCTGAGCGCTGCCAATATCGAGGCGGGAGACAAGGGAATAGCAGTCAATGAATATTTGCAGAGCCTGTCCAACCCGAAAATCTACGCCGCAGGCGATGCGGCCAACACGCATGGGCCTCCATTGACACCTGTCGCGGTATTCGAAGGCAAGGTCGCTGCCTCCAACATGCTCAAGGGCAATCAGACCAAGCCAGACTATCGCGGCGTGCCCAGCGCTGTGTTTACAATTCCGGAATTGGCCCGCGTCGGAATGCTCGAAGAAGAAGCAGAGGAAGCCGGTTACAATATCCGCGCCGCCGAAAACGACACAGGCAATTGGTATTCCAATCTTCGCGTTGGCGAGACCTGTGCTGCCACCAGAATTATCATCGACAAAGACACCGACACTATCCTCGGCGCGCATCTGCTTGGACCCGAATACGGGGAGATTATCAATTTCTTCGGCCTTGCAATGAGGCTGTCACTGACAACTCGAGATCTGAAGAAATTGGTCGCGGCCTACCCCTCGGTTGGCTCGGATTTAGGGTCCATGCTGTAATCTGCTCGATACCAGTTGTTGATCGTCGGCTTCTGGTGAAGACGTTAGCTGCTTGCATGGTTTGGGGCGTAGAATATTCACTTTCCATCGAGCTTGATGGTCAGCAATTGACGGCCTCCGAGCGGTTCCGGCCTTAGAGCTTCTGTTTCGCCAATCATCCCGCATCGCGCCATCGGATGATATCGGAAAACCCGATCAGACCATCGAACAGCGCCGAAACGATCAAAGATTGCTTACAGTGAACCTGATAGCGTTCTCGCGCCATTTTGAGATGCTGGATTACTGTTTCGGTCGCAATCCCAAGGATCATGGCCGTCTCGGCTGAGGTCTTGCCTCGTGCGACCCACAGAAGACATTCGCGTTGCCGGTCGCTCAGGACAGGCACGGATCCGTCGGATTGAGCTGAGCCCAGTCCCAATGCACAGCTCAGTGCGAGCGTACCGACCATTTCTGCGACCGCAAAGCGACTGTGTGGCAGGTCTCGGTCGGGGCAGACCGCAAATGTACACGTTCCGCGCGCAAGACCGGGCAAATGTCGCGGGACAGTGTAGCCATCACCGATTCCGCATTCGCGCCCCACCGCCAGCATCTGGCGATCACCGCGAGTTAGCGGGATCAGTTCGCCCAGTGAGCCCCACGCAAAGCCGACAAACGACTTGTCGCAGGCTCGCCGGACCGGATCCTGTCCGGCCAGATCGAACCCGACATACACCTTGGCCCATTCGTCGGGATAATCATGCAGGAGCAAACCGGGAGCCTCGCACGATCCTGAACGCAGCTCGAGGCTCAAGGCGAAGTGGTCGAAGCCAAGCCGCCGAGAGACTTGCTTCAGCGCCTCGTCGAGTTCCTCGTCTGACTGGACATTGACCAGTTCGGATGCGAATTCCTCCGCGAAATAAGCCTGCATAGCCCTGCCCGTCCGATCGGCAGGGCGCTATCCAACACGCCGCCGTCCGATCGCTGCTGGTGGCCAGTCCCGGCGCTTCCATTGCACCGGTTCCGGCTGCTGCAGTTGCGCCCCCGAAGGTCGGGTTCCTTGCGGCGTCGGTCGCGAGATGCAGATCGCGCCACAAGGAGAGGCATAACGACTTCAGCGAATTTGGGAAGTCTTTGCAAGGACGTAGGCCTGATATTCGTCTGGCCTGTGACTGGTAGGCCAGCCGGGCGAATACGATTTCGACGCCAGTTAATTCGCACAACGCTTGCCCCGTGAGGGATTGAGCAATTCACGATAACCCTCAGCCGCCATGCGATGCGCTTCAGCGACGAGACGCTGTGTCTGCCGGCGATGCGATGATGTTTTCCAGTCGATCGCGCGGCCGACTTTAAGGCCGGGATAGATCAGTGCTTTGGCGACCTCTCTCAATGTCACCTGCTTGGGTGAAGCGTCTTCGAGCAGATCGAGAATGGCGAGCAGGATGCTCAGCCTGTAGCTTTTGTAAGCAGATGGCTTGAGGAGCCGATGGTGCGCCTTTGTCGCCGCGCCTTCTTTCGACCGGTCGAATTCACTGAGAGCTGCTACGCGGACACCAAGATCGGCATCGTCGGGGACGACATAGCCATCAATGCCGGGAGATGGCTCGCGCGCCAACAGGACGCGGTGACGATTTCGCGTATCGGAAACCACCATGTGCTGTCCGGCATCGTTCTCGTGCTGGGCAATCACCTTGCACTCAGCCAATGTGCCTCTGATTCCGGCAAGGTCCCGGGCGCCGCCAGCCACGATAACGACGCTTGCATTGGCATCGCTTCTCCAGATCGCCGGGCTGTCTGTGGCCGAAACACTCGGATCGAACGGGAAATTCTAGGCCCCATGACCGAGCCATTCGCCGCGCGGCGGATGGTTTCTTGTCGCCGGTATCGCGCAAATGAAGTCCGGCATATTGATCCTTGTACGCCGGATTGCGTCGCAGGAATTCCTGCGCGAAGTCCGAAAAATCGAAGTCGCCTGTACCAGTATCGTCGGCAGATGATCGAGCCATAGAGCACCTCCTTTCGGCTCGGATGGCTAGCGCCGCGGGATAACAGCGGACATTCCAAGCATGTGGAGGAGCCCTCCCCAGTACTAGGCATGTGAGTGCCTTATATCGGCGCGACCGCAACGCCGGGCGGGTATCATGCTGCCTCGAAAATGGAGGCACTTGCCCCTTGCAAGCTGCTTTTGTCTTGGGCACATTCGACCCGCGCGGTTTGAAACTCTGGCGCCGACCGCGTGGATATTTCCGCCAGCTATCATGCACGCCGGTCCGCTCAAGGCCCGGCGGCCCAACCGGTCAAGGGACGTCGATACGTCCTGAACGGCGGCACAGTTCTGGATCCCGCATTCGGCTTGCGATGAGGAGCCGCCGATTGCGGTTGCCTCCCAGTCCATTGCATGAACCAGCTTTCTGCCGACACCCTGCGAGACGATCATCGACTATCGAGCTCCGCGCTGCGAACCCCGGCACCGCAAGCTCGGGTAAGCTCGCCCTGCCCGCTCGACGCCCTGTACCGCCGAGAGAGCGCATGCCTGCTTGCCTATTTTTCGCGCTGCGTCGGTCGTGAGCGAGCCCGCGATCTGGTTCAGGACGTTTTCGTGCGCGCTGCGACCAGCCCGCAACTGACAGATCTCCGGAACCCGGCAGGATTTCTATTCCGGATCGCTCGCAATCTGCTGGTCGATGAAGCCCGCAGACAGAAATGCCGTATCAAGACGGTGCCACTGGTCGAAAACACCGATGCGCCGTGCTGCGCCAAGCAGGAAGACAGAATTGAGGTGGAAGAGACGACCGGGCGCTTCGAGGCCGCGTTGGCGCAGTTGCCCGACAAAACGGCGGGCATCTTCAGGATGAACCGCTTCGAGAAAAAATCCTACCGCCAGATCCACCAAGAGTTGGGCATCGCGCTGCCGACAGTCGATTATCACATGATGAAAGCGCTCGCGCATCTTCGCACGGTTTTCGCTGATCGGGTCTGAATGCGCGCGACAGATTTACCGCGCAAAGATCAGGCTCTGCAAATTTAATTTCATTTGAAACTAAGGTGCTCGTGAATGCCTGCGTCATTCCCTGTGGCGACATAATCGCAACAGATCAGGGAGATGACAATGCAATCGACAATCCGGACAATTACGGCGCTCTTGGCAGGAACCGCCCTGGCAGGCTTTTCTTCGCCGCTTCTCGCCCAATCCGCAGGGCCGCCCCAGAGTGAAGTCGATGAAGTGCAGGACGATCATTCGGATGTCGCCAGCGGGGACAACGCGATCGTCGTTACAGGAACGCGGATCCGGGGCGCGCGGATCATTGGCGATACAATTTCGCTCGACCGCGAGGCGATCGTCGAAGCGGGCCAGATCGATCTGGGCGAAGCGATCCGGACACTTCCGCAGAACTTTTCCGGCGGGCAAAATCCAGGTATTGGATCAGGCGCAGGGTTCGCCAACAGCAACGTAAACTCGGCCTCAAGCGCAAATCTGCGCGGTCTCGGACCAGATGCGACGCTGACACTCCTCAACGGCCACCGGCTACCCTATGATTCCGCTTTTGCAGGGGTCGACATTTCATCCATCCCGCTCGCGGCGGTCGACCGGATTGAAATCGTTCCGGACGGAGCCTCGGCCCTCTACGGTTCAGATGCGGTCGCGGGCGTGGTCAATGTAATCCTTCGCCGCGATTTTGAAGGCATCACGACATCCGCGCAGATCGGCGCAAGCACGGATGGCGGCAATTTCCGCCAGCAGGCCGATATAGTGGCGGGCACGCGCTGGAGCGGGGGCGGGTTCTTCGTCGCTTACGATTTTGCAAACAATTCGGCGATCGAGGCTGGCCAGCGCTCCTATGCCAGCTCGCTTGATCCGGAGACCACGCTCTTCCCCTCGCAGCAACGCCATGCCGTTACGCTTTCGGCACATCACGAACTCGCGCCCGGCCTCGAGGCCAGTATCGACGCGCTTTATTCAAGCCGAAGCTCAACGCTCGTGGCCGCATCATCGGCATTTCGATCGGAAGCCGATCCGGAGGTGGAATCCTATACGCTCGCCCCGTCACTGAAATTCGACGTCGCAGGAGACTGGCAGGCAACAGTGCTGGGAGTGTTCGGCCGCGACCGGACGCACTACCGAACCGCCTTCGCGCTGCAGGACGGGTCGTCGAGCGTGACCGAGGGGTGTTTTTGCAATGAGGTTTTCTCACTCGAAGCGGGTCTGGAGGGTCCGCTGTTCACGCTTCCCGGAGGCGAGGCGCGTCTGGCTGTCGGCGGGGGTCTGCGAAACAACACGCTCGATTTCAGCCGCAGCGAAGCGGGAAATTTACTGATCGCTTTCGACAAGACGCAGCGCGCGCGTTTCGCCTATGGCGAACTCTTCCTGCCGGTCGTTTCGCCGCGTAATGCAATCGATGGAGTCGCCGAGCTGACCCTTTCGGCGGCGGCGCGTCACGAAGATTATCCAGGCCTCGATCAACAGACGACGCCGCGCTTTGGTTTGAGCTACACACCGGTCGAAGGGCTGACGTTGCGCGGCAGCTGGGCGCGCTCGTTCAAGGCTCCGACCCTCTTTCAGCGTTTCATACCCTACCAGACCATTCTGCTGCCAGCGGCCGTATTCGGCGCCGGAACGGGGTCCGACACGGTGTTTTTCACAAGCGGCGGTAATCCGGACGTGAAATCGGAACGCGCGCGCAGCTGGACCGCGGGTGTGGAACTGCAGCCGGTCGCCATTCCCGAACTGACGTTTTCGGCCACCTGGTACGACATTCGCTATCAAGACCGGGTGGTGCGACCTATTGCGGGCTCGATTGCGGCTGCTTTCCGCGACCCGGGGTTTGCAAACCTGATCGATTTCTCTCCCGATCCGACAACTTTATCCGAGCTCATTGCTGGATCGCTATTCGGTCTCGAAAACTTCTCGGGCTCCCCCTACGATCCCGCCAATGTTGCCGCCTTTGTCGACAACCGGAACAGGAACGTTGCGGTTTGGGCCGTCGAAGGCGTGGATGCCAGGATCGCCTGGAACCAGAACCTGGGCGACGAACAGTCACTCTCCTTCGATCTCTCGGGCAGCTTTCTCGATAGCCAGCAACAGGTCACGCCCGATCTGCCCGAGGTTCAGCTAGCCGGAACGGTTTTCAATCCACCACGCTACCGTGCGCGGGGCACGGCGCGCTATCAGTCTGGCGGGTTCGCGGCCAATATCGCCGCCAACTACATTGGCGCGCTGCGCGACCGCCGCTTCGAGGAAGAGCGCCGCCTTTCTCCCAGCATCACGGTCGATCTCGGCATGAGCTATAAAATTGTTCGCGGTGAGGGCCGCGAACCAGGCCTCGAAATCTCGCTCACGATCCAGAACCTGTTCGACGACGAACCCGAAACGCTCGGCCAGACCGGGCCGACGGACACACCCTATGATTCAACCAATTATTCGCCGATCGGGCGGTTCGTCACCTTCGGCATCCGGAGGCACTGGTGACAATCATACTGCTTGCCGCCGCTCTTTCGCAGACGATCGTGCCCACGACATATATCGATCCTGGCGACCAGGACCCGTGTGCTTTGTTCGATGAAACGCCGAGCAGCGCGCAAGCGCAAAGATCGGCATTCACGCTCGACGACCAGGTCCGGATTGCGGACATTGGCAGGGCAGCTCCGACCGGCGCGCCTTCGGCGTTCGAAATCTCACCCGATGGCGAACGGATCGCTTTTGTTGTGAAGCGCGCAAACCCGCAAGCCAATGCGTATTGCCTGAGGCTCGTGGTGACCGCGATGGATGGAAGCGAGACTGAAACCGAAATCGACAGAGGCGGTGAGTTTATCCGGGATGACTTTCCGCTCCGCGATTTTCCGGCGATCATGGCTGGATGGGACAGGCCCAATGCGCCCCGCTGGTCTCCTGACGGCGCACGCATCGGCTACCTCAAGCGCATCGATGGTTCGACGCAGGTCTGGCTTTCCGATCCAGCGGGCGAAGCGCCCGCGCATCGGGCAACGGCCATGCCCGACGATGTCGACCGCTTCGCCTGGACGGCTGACGGCAATGGCCTCATCGTGCAAACACGTCCGGGAGTTCGCCAGCAGGCACAAGCGATTGCGCAAGAGGCTGCGCGAGGCTTCCTGTTTGATGATCGCTTCTCCCCGCAATTTGCCGACCGCCCGATCCCGACTGGTGAGATTGTCCCGGAATATGCCTTCGTGGCGCTCGGCGATGGCAGCATCCGTCCGGCGACAGCCAGCGAGGCCGAGCTTCTCGTTGCCCACCGGCCTGCCACTCTGCCTGCGCAAGCACGCGAATATGCCGCAGGGCCGGACGGATATGCGGCGTGGCTTGAACCCAGGCATCCCGACCGGCTGATAAGTCCGTCGCGCATCGCAGTGATCCGGTCTGACGGCAGCCGGATCTCCTGCGATGCGGAGGCGTGCGAAGGGATACGCCAACTGTGGTGGGCAACCGAAGGCCGGACATTGCTTGCTCTCCAGGGAACGGGCTGGGCGAACAGCCAGATGGCGATCCTGCGCTGGGATATGGAGGAGGGCCAGCCCCGCTCGCTGCTGACAACCGATGACGTTCTGATCGGGTGCAGTCCTTCGGGAAACGAACTGATCTGCGCGCGCGAAGGGGCAGCGAGGCCCCGGCGCATTGTTGCAATCGATATCCGAACGGGCGCCGAGCGGGTTGTCTACGATCCCAATCCGGACCTTGCGAACGCAGTTTTCGGATCCGTACAGCGGCTCCGGTTTCACAATGCATATGGCTCGGAAAGCTTCGCCGATCTTGTTCTGCCGCCCGATCACAGACCGGGGCAGCAACACCCATTGGTGGTCGTGCAGTACACAAGTGACGGCTTCCTTCGCGGCGGGACCGGCGACGAAGTGCCGATCCACCCGCTGGCAAACCGCGGCTTTGCTGTGCTCAGTTTTGATCGCCCGACCTTCTCGGCTGCCGCGCTCACCGCAACGAGTGAGGAGGAGCTTGTCCGCGCCAACCGCGCCGACTGGATCGACCGCCGCAGAGTGCAGTCGTCCCTGGAGATCGCGCTCGAGCTCGCCATCGAGACGGGCGCGGTCGATGCCGGGAGGATGGGCATCAGCGGATTCAGCGACGGCGGATCAACAGTGCAGTGGGCTCTTATCAACTCCGACCTGTTCCAAGTGGCCTCAATGGGATCATGCTGCGAAGATATGTATTCCTATCCGACGGCGGCCGGACCCCGGTTTACAGACTTCGTTCGCGCCATGGGCTACCGCCATTTCGAGCCCGGTACCGAAGAATTCTGGAGACCCATGTCGCTCATCCTCAATGTCGACACAGTGGATGTGCCGATCCTCATCCAGACTGGCGACTCCGAATATGAAGGCGGCCTCGATGTAATAGAAACCTATTCGCATCGCGGGCGGGCCATCGAACTCTACGTGCTGGAGAACGAAACGCATGTGAAATGGCAGCCCGCCCACCGGCAGGCGATCTACGAGCGATCGACCGAATGGTTCGAATTCTGGCTGATGAATCGTATCAACTGCGATCCGGCACGGGCGCAGCAATACCGGCGGTGGAGCGAGATGGAAGGCGCACCCTCTTCCGAAGAGTTACAATGTTTCGACGGGCAATCCTTATTGCCATGACCGGGCCCAGGTTTCGGCTTCGGCCAGATCCAGAAGTCGGTAGATTGTCGACCCATCAAGCGACGTGTCGAGTTCAAATGCGGCTTCAACACTGGCGCGGTCGAGCAATGCATTCCGTGCGATCAGGCCATCGAGCAACAATTCGCGAAGGGCGCTTCGATGGTGGTGGAACGCGAGGCGGATGAAGCTGTCTGGTCCTGATTTGGAGGTGCGTGCCAGCAGGCTCTGCGGAAGGTCAGCGGCAAAAGCATCGCGCGCGAGCGCACGGTTGCGACCGCCTTTGGCCCAAAGCCATGTGGGGATGCTCAGGCACAATTCGAGCAAAGGCTGGCTCATCAGTGGTGAGAAGCGTTCAGGCCCGACGCCAAGCCCGTGAACATGGTGCTGGGCACGCATGATCAGGGCTAGATGATCGTGTTTCCCCCCATGGCGCCCCACATCGATATCGAGCCAGTTTGTTACGGGGTCCAACGCCTCATCCAATCCGAGATGATCGGCAAGCAGGCGCCGGTCGCAAGGCCATTCGCCGCGTGGGCGGCGCACCAAACGCTTTAGAGTCGCCTTGACCATAGTAGGCAAATCGCAGCCGGTAACGCGGCACATGTCGAGCAGGGTTTCGACCGCGCCGCGTCCGGGTCCTTCGACCCGCAAGCGGTCGACGACCGGCGCTGCTGAATGAAGAAAGCAGAGCAGATTGTCGCCAGCATTGCCATCGAAGACGATCTGCGCTCCGAGGTTATCTGCGGCATCGGCGAGCAGCGCGTCGATGGTCGACAAAAACGATCTGCGGCTCGGACGCGGAAGACCGGCCGAGGCGCTGACCTGGGGATCGAAACGCGCAGGATCGTAAATCCGTTCGGCATATTCTGCACCCAGGTGCTTAGCCAGAAGACGGGCATAGTCCCGCTCGTCGCCGCTTCTGTCTGCTGTCGCGAGCGTGACGCAGGAGAACGGCTTTTGCGCCCGCGCAAGCGCGGCGCAGACGAGGGAAGAGTCGACGCCGCCCGACACCGCCACTGACACGGGTCCAAGCTCTTCTGCCCACGCACCCATGACACGGATCGCCGCGTCACGAAGCTGCGCTCTCGCTTCATCATAGGAGAGCGATAGTCTGCCCGGCAGGAACTGCTGCGCGCGCCAGACTGGGAATTCTTCGGGATCGCAAGCAGTCGGATAGGTCAAGGCGCCGGGCCGAAGCTCGTCGACACCGACGAGACAGGTTTGTCTCTCGCGCAATTCGGGACACATCAAAAAGCGAGCCAGAGAATCCCAAGATATACTCATCCTCTTGCCGCAGGCCTGCTCGAAGAGTTTCGGATCAGAGGTGAGCACCACATGGGTTGTTGTCACCCGGCGGTAGATCGGAACCAGTCCGGAAGGATCCGGCAGTACAGCCAAATCGCTACGGTCCTGATCGGGCAGAATTGCGATATAGGCACCCCAGAAGTTCGCGGCGAGGTTGGCGGCGAGGCATTTCGCAGAGCGAGCACCCACCTCTGGCAACTGAGAAACGCGATGCGCGGTGTCCCGGGAGAAGAGCGTGCCGATCACACATCCGGCAGAGCCAAGGTTCGCGACATGCGTGTCTTTGGCTATCCAGAGCCGCGGGATATCGCCGCACAGATCCTTCAGGCTTGGCATCGTCTGCAGCCCAGCAGACGCCCCCGATCTTAGGCGCGGCAATGCGAGAGCAAAGCGCAGTGTGGTCATACAACCAGTATCGGCGTGTAACGCAGCACTTCCTCGGCAGTGTCGTTGAGCACGGCCTCGCCGTGCTGGACCCAGCAATGGGCGCCAAATGGATCGCTTCGGACGCCGATAACGATATGGGCGTGGATACGGCGCCGGGCCAGCCGCAGAGCTAGCGCAATCGAGCGCGGCAAGCAGCGATCTGCTGCACTGCGCAGGAGCCGGGCGTGTTCAAAGGCGCGAAGCTCAATAGCCCGCTCGGTGTCACTTGTATCACTGGTCACCAGCGGACCTTTCAGGCGTTTCAGCTCCAGCAGGACTTCGCGGAAAGAACGCGTTGCAATTCGGCGCTCGATCCGGCGCTGGGTCCAGATTGCCGCTGAAACGCGGGCCAGCCGGAAGGGGCCCTCATGGATCTCGGACGAAACAATACGCGGTCTGGTCCATTCAGGTGGGCGCGGGAAAGCGGTTGGTTGATACCAGTCTTGGCCCTTAACCTGGGCGCGAAAAGCCTCCTCGCGAGGCGCTGGCAGCTGAAAGTAGCGATCCTCGGCAATATCGAGAAAAACGAACCTGCCGCTGCATTCGGCCCAGGCGATATCGCTGCTGCTGAACTCGGTCACGGCAGTAGGATTGCAGCGAAGGGGCGCGGTCCTGCTAGAACGCGCGCCCCCGCGAGGCTCAGTCTTCGGCGAGGCCGGTCGCATAGGACAGTCGGCCGCTGCTCACATCGATATCGAACAGGGCGTTGCCCTTGGTCTCCACCGAGGCCTTTCCGAGGTCAATGACCTCATTCTCATTATGTTCGAAATCCTTCATCACTTACTCCTCTTTCTGGATTCACGACTCATTGTGTCGCAACCCCAAGACTGAAGCTGAGCAAGGAAAACGGCCAACTTATAATGCCATTATAAACCAGCCCGCAAATTGCGGATGTGACCGGGCGATGAAAACGCCCGTTGGCAGGCGCATCGATACCTTTAGCGTGCAGCCTGGACATACGCATCGACACCCGGTCGCGAATAACAGTGGCTCGCGGGTCTTTGATAAATCGTCAAGGTTGGAAGAAAATAGTCAGCAATACCTACTTTTCGGGACTCAAAGCAGTCGGTCGTCTTCCGCCTGATGCAGTACTTTTTGCCCGGCGCCGCGCTTTGGCGAATTCGCCAATGTAGATAATGAAGGCGAGTGGGCATTCCGATTCACAATATGGCCAGCTAGTTGTCGGTAGTCTCGAAGAGATCACGAGGCCAGCGCCGACGAGGGCTCCGATGTCGCGAATCGCCAGTGCCCTCGCAGGATCGGCGGTGGGACGGGTTGGTACGCGTCTGGCGAATATCTAGCCGTCCGAGACGACCTGTTCTCCAGCGTAAAAACGGTGGTCACCCGGTGGTCACCTGCCGTAAAAATCGCTAGTCAGCTTCAAGAACGGTTCTTTTAAACCGTTGAATTGACTACGAAAAATGGAGCGGGCGAGGCGATTCGAACGCCCGACCCCAACCTTGGCAACTGCCAATTGGTATTTTCGCTATCGTCTCCGTTTTCAGTAAAATCTACTATATTCCACGCAACATCAATTGCTTGTTTATCACACCGAGTCGCCATTGGTACGCTGCGATTTCCGGCGGTTTCCCTCCTACTGCTTCCCCCCTGCTTCCCCGGTCATGCTGCACCTGCGTGGGGAAGCAAATATCAAGCGCGTGGGCCACCGGAGCGCAGGAGCAACTTCGAAAGGAATGACAACTCAAATCACGGACAAATCGCATGACCAGATTAACTAAACGCACCGTCGAGGCGCTTAAATCCAACCCAGAGCGTGACGCCTTCCTTTGGGACAACGAACTGCGCGGTTTTGGCGTTCGCGCAAAACCAAGCGGCACCAAAACCTTTATCATCCAGTATCGGAACCAAGAGGCGAGGACCCGTCGCTGCGTCATAGGCCAATATGGAGTCCTGACTGTCGAGCAAGCCCGCAACCTCGCCCAAAAGAAACTCGCCGCCGTGATCGACGGGGCCGACCCGTCTGCCGAACGACACTCGGTCCGCACGGGGCTGACAATCGCAGCAGTTTGCGATTGGTATCTTGCCGAGGCCGAAGCCGGTCGGCTGATCGGACGCAACCGCCGCCCTATTAAAGCGTCATCAATCGCAGGTGATCGAAGCCGCATTGAACTCCACATTAAGCCGCTGATAGGCAATCGCGTGGTCAGCCAATTGAAATTGGCAGATATTGAACGCTTGCAAGGTGATATTGCGGCTGGTCGGACTGCCCAAGCGAGGCGCAGATCCCGAGGTGGGCAAACGGCTGGCGGCGCAGGCGTTGCTGCCCGCGCCATCAGCACGCTTCGCGCTTTACTCAATCACGCCCGCCGCCTCGGCATTATTGAGGCTAGTCCGGCAAAAGGCGTGCGCATCATGGCCTCGCAGAAGGCGAAGCGATATCTGAGCGCTGGCGAAATCCGTCACCTTGGCAAGGTGATGACGCAGATGGAAAGCGAGGGCGAGCACCCGACCGGCCTTGCTGCAATCCGCGTCATGCTTCTCACCGGTTTTCGCCGCATGGAAGTGCTGGCAATGCGCAAGGAATGGGTACAGCCCGACGACAATCTCGTCCGTTTTCCGGATACAAAGTCCGGTCCGCAAATCCGCGTGGCGGGAGACTCAGCAATGCATGTGCTGGAGGCTCAGGCATTGTCCAGCCATTCGCCCTTCATCTTCCCGGCGGATTGGGGCGATGGGCATTTCATAGGCGTCGTTCGGGTGCTGGGCCGGGTCTGCGCGCGCGCGGGTCTGGACAGCGTGACACCGCACAGCCTGCGCCACAGCTTTGCAAGCATGGCAGCGGCACAAGGATTCAGTGAACTGACCATCTCGGGCCTGCTCGGTCATGCCCCGCGCGGCGTAACCCAGCGCTATGTGCACCTGGATACCGCGCTCGTCATCGCGGCGGATCAAGTGGCGGGAGAGATTGCTCGACTATTGGACGGTGGCGAGTTGCGGAGCGTGCGGGAGATCAAGCAAGCGCGCACACTGGCAGCGTTGCGTGCTGTGGCATGATGCCTACTTGTCTAGGTCTGCCCTGAAGCCAGATTGAGAGACTGCGGTAGCTCGTGCTTGTCGCCGCTCCAAATCAAGGCCTGTCTCCAGAAATGGGGATGGGCCTTGTGGATAAGCCTGTGGTCTGTTCGGACTATCAGGAACCGGGGGACACGGACTATCAGGAACTCACAGCTCGGACTATTAGGAACCAAAACAGGCCTCAAACCCGCAGAAATGCTGGGCTCCAGCGCCTCTTAACTATGCTAACGACAATCCTTGTCGGATTGTTGCTAACGCGCAGCATATCAGCGCGCGGCTCCTTAGCGCTTTGGGGTGCGCCGTCGCCGCGCGCCTGTGCACTCGGCAGGTGCAAGCTTCGCGGCTGCTTGCTAGAGATTAGAGGATGAAGACCGACCTTGATCATTTGCCCCCGCAAAAGCAGCGCGAACTTGAGCGCGTGGTGCAGCTTATCTTCGAGGAGTTTGATGACGCCTTTGCCCTCGCCAAGCATGAGTGGAAGAAGGCGGGGCGCATCCTCAAGGTGATCCTTTACGGTAGCTATGCGCGCGGCACGTGGGTCGATGAGCCCCACACCGCGAAGGGCTACCGCTCCGACTTCGATCTGCTGATCATCGTCAACGACAAGCGGCTCACCGACAGAGTCAAATACTGGGCGAAGCTAGATGACCGGTTGATGCGCGAATATGGCGTTACCGGTACGCTAAAGACTCCAGTCAACTTCATCGTCCATACCCTGCAGGAGGTGAACGACGGGCTCGCCCACGGGCGGTATTTCTTCATGGACGTGAAGGAGGACGGTGTTGCGCTTTACCAGTTCGATGAGACTGAGCTTCATACGCCTAAGCCCAAGACACCGGTGCAGGCGCTCGCCATGGCGCAGGAGTATTTTGACGAGTGGCTGCCGACAGCGATGGGATTTAAGCGCAATGCTGGTTACGCAGTACGAGACGGAGACCTCAAACTCGCGGCATTCTTGATGCACCAGACAGCAGAGCGACTTTACCACTGCGTGCTTCTGGTCTGCACTTTTTATACGCCGCATAATCACAACTTGGCCTTTTTGCGCACGCAGGCCGAGCGGATCGACCCGCGTCTCACCTATGTCTGGCCCCGCGAAACCAAGCGCGATCGCACCCGGTTCGAAAAGCTCAAGGACGCCTATGTCAAAGCGCGCTATTCGAAGCACTATCGCGTCACCAAGGAAGAGCTTGAATGGCTCGGCGCGCAGGTTGAAGAGCTTGGCCGCGTCGTGCACGAAGTGTGCTCGGAACGCATCTCGAAGCTAAAGGCCGAAGCGAAGGCCAAGCCTGACCAGATTCGGTGATCGAGCGAGGACTTGTTGTCTCCGCTTTCGCCTTTTCTAAGCCGAAAGCAGCCTGTCGGTTTGCGACGCCGTAGCGGACGTTGAGCCTTTGCTTATTCGTCGAAATCGACGGCGTTTAGACCCGGGTTCAACGTTAAGACTACGTTGTCCGTTATTGCGGACGAGCATCGTTCGGGGACCGCTCGTTGCAGCACGTTCCGCTTTCGAAGCTCCGCGGTGGTTTCGCCGCTTCCACCACCCCCAGCGAACACCTTCGTGCGATCACGAAAGTATTCTTCTGAAAAGGGGTCGTAGACCCACGCTCCGTAACGATCGCGGCCTGCAACAACACCGTATTCGAAGACCGGAAGAACGACCGCTCCATCGAGCCTTTCGAACAGAACACAATTTTCCACGATTACAATGCGGCCGGGGAGCGCTGCTAGCAGATAGATGCGGTTTTCGTCTTTGGTAAGCTGCTTCTGGACAGCAACATAGGGCGCCCTACCGATTGGCTGGCCGGCGGGGACGAGTTGTCCGGATGACGTGCAACCGACGGCGACACCGGCTAACATGACTATCGAAGTTTTGGCGAAGTCCATGAGAGCGCAACGCTATTCTGACCGCTAGGTTTCGGCAGCTTCCCACCCCATTCTTGCCGGCATGGCCGAGCGGGGACATTGCCAAGAGCAGCCTTTGCTCTAGCGACGACATCACGGTTATCTATGTAAACGTGAGGATAGCTTTTCGATGGTCGAATACATCTACCTGAAGCCCGGCGAGCAAATGCCGGAAATGGCTGACGAGGATGCGTGGCTTGTCGTCGAAGCTAGCGATGATGATCGATTTTTCGGCAGCGGCTACGGCTTCAAAGCGTCAGGTGAGGGTGTGTTTTACGCCTCGCTGCCGAAGAGCGATCTGAGCTTAGAGTCGGCGCTCGACGCTGCAAAACAGTGGGCCGCAAAGTATCAGGTTCCCCGCATATGGGTGCAAGCAACGCCCGATTAGCATAGTCCGCTGACCGCCCCATCCACGACATTAAAGCGTCAAGACTATTGCCCCTAAAGCCGCCCACGATCGTGGCTGCAACCAATCGTCGAGCATCCCGTGTGCGCTCGCAATCCGAATATCTGGCCGTTGGTGTGCGATGATCGCGTTGTTTTGCTGCCATGGCGTGGGATCATTTGGCGACGCTCTTAGGTACTGCCGCTGCAGAAAATTTGCGGTTTGGTTGCAGATCAGAGGCACACTCGCACCGCTATCACTGCAGGTCGCTGGCCGCGCCGGATGCAGTCGCGATGCAATCCGCTTGCAGGCGTGAGAAGCTCGGGGTATTTGTCCGCAAGCGTCTGATTTGAAAGGAAGAATCTAGGGCGAGATAAAAGCACCGCCGTCGGTCGGGGTGCAGGTGGTTGGTTTTGCTGAGCAATATGCGACGGCACTTAAGTAAGCCGACCGGCGCTCTCCTAGCAAAGACGTGTGTTTTCAACTCAGTCAGCGACGGCGCATTGCGTACTCAGATGACTTTCGAACCTGATATGCGTCAGCATGCGTACCCATGTCCGTCCAAACAGATATCGGCGCATGCGATAGGATTTTCATTGATCATGTCCTTGGACGGCAGCGCATCAAAGGCGGCCCCAGCGCAGAAACGTCATGTGGCGTGGCAACCCATGATCGAGCGATACTCGGTGTCGATGGCGGGCCGGTCTGCTCCCCTCCATGATCCCCCAGGTCGGTCCGTCATCACCCGAATGAATGAAAGGACCGACCGGCATGCCTTCTGCAGGCACGACAGACCATCTCCGCGAGCAACAACAACGCCAGATGATAGAACCGATCGCGATGCGTGTCCCAGAGGCCTGCCGCTATCTCGGGATCGGGCGCAGCACGCTCTATGTGCTCATCGGTGAGGGCGAGATCGAGGTCATCAAGCTAGGCAGCTCGACGCTTGTGCTAACTGCCAGTCTTCGCGCGTTGGTCGAGCGGAGGCGGCAGCCCACAGAAGACGAGACGAATGTAGCTGGACGATGACCATGCATCCCGATGTCATGAAGGCCATCGTGCTCGCTGCAATCGTCAGGATGCCGGACCACGCGAAGCGTCAGCTGGTGTCGACGGTTCAGGAGCGACGTGAGAAAGCCGAGGCGGCATTGGCAGCCAGCGTGGTCGTGGAACTTTCGCGGCGCTTCTAGTGCACAGGAGCAATGTCCGCTTCGCGCCCCAATATTGGACATTTGATCGGTCTCGTCGCGATCCTGAAACCTGCCACTGGACTAGGTAGTAGCTGAGGGCGGCTTCGTGCCCTCAATTCGGAAATCGGAGATACAAATGCCGATCTCGAAAGCCGACATTCTCCAAGTGCAAGGCAGACTGTTCGCGTAAGGCTTTTGACAACACCAGATCAATGATCTAGCAGTTTGACTTCGGGCACTTATTCCGGCGCCCGGTAAGGCAATGCGCCCAAGTCCGGCTCGATGAGCTGTGTGCGAAGGACGCGTTGATGAATTCTCCCGCTAATTCAGGTTCCGTAGAACAAACTCCGATCCCGTTTTCCGAAGGGGTGCGTGTCTGGGCGCGCGTGGCCGCGTTGAGCTTTGGTGGACCAGCGGGCCAGATCGCGGTGATGCACCGCATTCTAGTCGATGAAAAGCGCTGGATCGGGGAGAACCGGTTCCTGCATGCGCTCAATTACTGCATGCTCCTGCCCGGACCGGAAGCCATGCAGCTTGCCACCTATATTGGCTGGTTGCTCCACGGCGTTCGCGGTGGCCTCGTCGCAGGATGCCTGTTCGTCCTTCCCGGCTTCCTCAGCATTATGGCGCTTAGCGTGCTCTATGCCAGTTTTCAGGAGGCCAGCTTCGTCCAGGCGATTTTCTTCGGCATTAAGGCGGCGGTGCTCGCCATAGTCATCGAGGCCCTGCTGCGCATCGGGAAAAGGGCATTGAAAACTTGGCCCATGTATCTGATTGCCGCCGCAGCCTTCGTGGCGATATTCGCATTCGATGCACCTTTCCCGCTGATTATCGCGGCCGCCGCGCTGGTCGGTTTTCTTGGAGGGCATTTCGATCCTGCACGCTTTCTGGTCATTCGCGCCCGTGAAACGACCGAGGACGGGGAGAGCGAGCCGGAAGCCGTGCTTCATACAGGTGGCATGGCGAAAGCGCAGCCTACATGGCGCGGAGCAGTCCGCACGGCCTTGATCTGGGGCAGCATCTGGGCAGCTCCCATAATTGCGCTGATCCTTCTTGTTGGCCCAAATCACGTGTTCACGGAACTGGCGGTTTTCTTCTCCAAGCTCGCGGTCGTGACTTTCGGGGGCGCGTATGCCGTGCTGGCCTATATGGCGCAGGAAGCCGTGCAGACGCATGGCTGGCTTGCCCCCGGTGAAATACTCGATGGGTTGGGCATGGCGGAGACCACGCCGGGTCCACTGATCCAGGTCGTCCAATTCGTGGGGTTCATGGGGGGATATCGCGAAGCAGACATGTTAGGCCCGGTGGCTTCGGGCATCGCGGCTTCGGTCATCGTCACGTGGGTCACGTTCGTGCCGTGCTTCCTATGGATTTTCCTTGGTGCGCCATTTATCGAAAAACTGCGCGGCGTGAAGCTTCTGACAGCGGCGCTTTCGGCGGTGACGGCAGCAGTCGTCGGTGTGATCCTAAACCTTGCCATCTGGTTTGCGCTGCACGTTGCCTTCGCACGGCTTGACGAGGTTCGAGGTTACGGCGCACGCCTGCTCGTGCCGGACTTCGCCACGATCGACGTCGCCTCCGTCGTCATTGCCGCTGCGGCCCTGATCGCTATGCTGCGCTTCAAGATCGGGATGTTGCTCGTTCTCTTCGTGAGCGCACTCATTGGGTCGCTGTATTACCTCGCAACGATGGCTGGCACCTGAAATCACATCCAAGGAGAACTAAGATGAAGCAATTACGCAGAACATTGTTCGTCGGCGGCTTGGCTCTATCGCTATCAGCGATGTCGGCGGCTCTTCACGCGCAGGATAATCTCGGCAATCTCGAGGCGCTAATTTTCGAGGCATCGCACTCGGAGGTCACCATGACCGACGATGGGGTCGCACGCATCGGTTGGACGCGCGCCGACGTGCCGGTGATGGTCGACGGCATGCGCCTCGATCCCCCGGCAGGTCTCGGCTCATGGGCTGCCTTCAAACCCGTCGATGGCGGAGTGATGGTCATGGGCGACACGGTCGTATTCGAGGATGAGATAACAGCCGCGATGGACGCTGCCCTCGCCAACGGGTTGACCGTCACCGCGCTGCACAATCATTTCATATTCGACGATCCGCCGGTCTATTTTATGCATATCGGCGGGCATGGGGAAACCGCCAAGATGGCAGCGGGTGTAAAAGCCGTCTGGGATGCCATCAAGGAAGTGCGCGCCGCCTCGCCGACGCCGCAGCGCAGTTTCGGTGGCATGACGCCGGATGCAAACGGCACGATCGAAGCCCTGGCGCTGAGCGAAATCTTGGGCACCGAGCCAAGCATCGCCGATGGTGTCGTGAAATACACCTTCGCTCGCCAAGGCCGCATGCACGGCGTTGAGATCGGTGGTTCGATGGGGCTTACGACCTGGGCGGCGTTCTCGGGCACCAACGACCTTGCCGCCGTGGATGGTGACTTCATCATGACCGAGGACGAAGTCCAGCCCGTGCTCCGCGCACTGCGCGAGCGGGATATCCATATCGTAGCATTGCATAACCACATGATCGGCGGTGAACCGATGTTTTACTTCCTCCACTACTGGGGAGTGGGTCCAGCAAAAGAGCTTGCAGCGGCGATTGCTGCTGCCCGTAACGCACAGGCCGAAACCGGATAGGCGCAACCATTCCGATAAAAATCAGTAAGGCAGCGATCGCTTGCACCTCATTGCGACAGGCATTGTCTTCGAAATGGCAGGGAACGTGAGTTATGTCGCTAGCTGGTGGGCTTGTCTTTGAATGCGATGTGGATGGGACACGGCGCCGCGATTTGAATCGCGACCGGATTGTCCGTTTTCTTAGGAAAGCTCCCGAAACCAGACTGTCTCGAAGCGGCCCAGAACTCGCCACGATATGGCAGCTAAACTACCGGCGCCCGAAACCAAGCCGGTCAGACGATTCATACGTCGGATTGGTTCACGGGAATTCTGGTCACTTTCACTGGCCGGGAAATGGGATGACATTGGCGCTATCAAGAAAGGTCGCCATACCTTCATCAGCGACTACCTGCTCGAACGCCCTGAATGCCGCGTCATCATCTGCGAACTGGTCATCCCAAACGATCGAGGTACCCTTCTCATTGACGACTTCGAGGGTCCATTGACCTTCGTCCTCCAGACGAAAAATGTTCACCTCGACAGAAACCCCATCTTTCGATTGGCTACCCGATAGGCCGGAAGTGACAAGGTTAGGGTCGCGTTTGCTCATATACTGCTGGATATTGCAGAAGGGCATCCGTGTAAATCGCATCGACGCCGCACAAATGACCGGCGAATTTTGCCGGCAATGTGGCGGGGCATGTCTGGTGTAAAATAAGAGAGGCTACTGGCCGAGGCAGAAACCCAACGGACCGTCAGCTTTGCCCTGTCCGGAGCTTCACAGCCGACATTCCGGAAACGGCCCCAATTCCGCCGCTTCAAATGACAAGCGAATTGGGCAATTAGATTGGATACTTTCACCGACCGCACTCGAAGCTGGGCATACGCCAAGCCAACCCTTGCACCTTGGAATCGGGTGGTTCAGAATGCCGCAATGCAAACGCCAGAGTGCGCCACGAAACTCCGAATTGTGCTTCCCCCGTGCTTCCCCGGAGTAACCGACAGGCCGGGGAAGCAGGATCCGCCAACTTCCGATCCGCTTAAGCGGTTCAATTTTCAAAAGAAAAATGGAGCGGGCGAGGCGATTCGAACGCCCGACCCCAACCTTGGCAAGGTTGTGCTCTACCCCTGAGCTACGCCCGCTCACTGGCGCTACCGGAACTGGGTGGTCCCGGTGGGGAGGCGGCCAACTAGCAGCGGCCTTTGAGTCTCGCAAGCCGAAAATTGCAGATTTTTTGCGACCCTTGCGAGCGTGCCGGCGCTCCTTCACATTGCCGCGCGAATGCCCACATGGGGCATACCGGAATTTTCAGATGAAAGGTGGACTTACGTGGCGAGCATGGGGCTGAGCATTGACGAACAGAAAGCGGTCGAGCGCTTCAAGACCGACGTCGTCGAACCGTCGATGTCGAAGCTCGTCATCCTCGATTTCCACGCCGAGTGGTGCGGCCCCTGCAAGGCGCTGGCACCGATGCTCGAAAAGGTCGCGACCGAATATGCCGACAAGGGCGTGGTGCTGAAGAAGGTCGATGTCGATGCGGAAAAGTTCATCGCCGCGCAGTTTCAGGTGCAGTCGATCCCGACGGTCTATGCGATGTTCCAGGGCCAGCCGGTGGCCGATCTTACCAATGCGCGCAGCGAATCGCAGCTCAAGCAGACGCTCGACCAGATCCTCGCCCAGCTGCCGCTCGATGGCGGCGACAATGGTGCGGCAGGCGGCCAACAGCAGCAGCAGCAGGACGTCTCGCAATTCGTCACCATGGCCGAACAGGTGCTCGCCGAAGGCGACGCCGAACGCGCGGCAGGTGTTTTCGGACAGGTGGTGCAGATGGCGCCCGACAATGCCGCGGCGCATGCCGGGCTGGTCCGCGCGCTCGTGCAGGCCGGCCATGTCGAACAGGCGCAGGCGGCGCTGAGCGCGGCCGAAGCCAATCCGGCGGTGGCTGCCGATCCGCAGATCGAACAGGCGAAAACCGCGCTCGAACTGGCTGGCAACAAGGTCGATGACGGGCAACTCGCTGCGCTCAGGCAGCAGGCCGAAGGCGGCGATATGCAGGCGCGCTACGATTACGCCGAGGCGGCCTTCGCTGCGGGCGATCGCGATGCCGCAGCCGACGAACTGCTGGCGATGGTCGAAACCGACCGCGAATGGAACGAGGGCGCAGCGCGCGCCAAATTGCTGCAGATGTTCGAAGCTGTCGGTCTCGAGGATCCGTGGGTGGTAGCGACCCGGCGGCGCCTCTCGCGCCTGTTGTTCGGATAGGGCGGCCGTTGAGCCAGCGTCTTTCCATCTTCCCGCTTGCGGGGGCGATCCTCTTCCCGGGGTTGCAACTGCCCTTGCATGTGTTCGAGCCGCGCTACCGCGAGCTGATCGGCAGTGCCTTGGCCAAGGACCGGCTGATCGGGATCATCCAGCCCCAGAAGCCGAGCGATCGCGCACCGCTCTATACGGTCGGCTGCGTCGGCCGGATCGGCGATGTCGAGGCTTTGGAAGACGGACGCTACAACATCGTGCTCGACGGCGAATCGCGGTTTCGCGTGCTCCGCGAACTCGAGGTGGCGACCGCCTTCAGGCAGGTCGAAGCCGAAATGATCGAGGATCCGTCCGGACAGACGCTGTCGACGGTCGAACGCGCCGGCTTCGAATTCGAAGCCCGGCGGTTCGCCGACATGCAGGGCTATTCGGTCGACTGGGATTCGGTCGATCAGCTCGATGACGAAACGCTGATCAACGGCGTTGCGCAGATCGCGCCCTTCGATTCGGCTTCCAAGCAGGCGCTGCTCGAAGCGCCCGACCTGCACAAGCGGTGCGACCTGATGATCCAGCTGATGCAGTTCTTCGCCTTGCGCGACGACGGCGACGAGATCGTCACGCTGCAATAGCGCGCGGCGCGGGCCAGGCCGCCCTAGCCGAAGAAGCTGCCGCGCAGCCCATCGATGACATATTGCGCCGCCAGCGCGGCCAACAGCACGCCGAGGACGCGCGTGATCGCGGCTTCGACCTTGTCTCCGAACAGCCGCATGATCGGCCCTGCGGCGATCAGAGCGGCCATGGTGATCAGGATGACTGCCACCAGCGCGCCGAGCACGATGAGGTTCTGCTCGATCCCCTGCGCCTCGTTCATCAGCAGCATGATCGCTGCAATCGCCCCGGGCCCGGCCAGCATGGGAATGGCCATGGGAAAGACCGACACGTCTTCGACATCGGGCGTCGCGGCCACCTTCTCGGCCCGTTCCTCGCGCCGCTGGGTGCGCTTTTCGAAAACCATCTCGAAGGCGATCCAGAACAGCATCAGGCCGCCGGCGATGCGGAAGCTGTCGAGTTCGATATGCAACGCCCCGAGCAAGTCCTCGCCGAACAGCGCGAAGACCAGCAGGATGACCAGCGCGATCCCCGATGCGCGGATCGCCATGTTGCGGCGCTGGGCCGCCGAGGCACCCTTGGTCAATCCGGCATAGATCGGCGCGCAGCCCGGCGGGTCGATGACGACGAACAGGGTGATGAATGCGGACAGGAACAGGGCGGTCATGCTACTCCTCCACCGGCACCGCGACGCTGCCCGCCATGGCATCGACCATGCGGCCATCGCGGTGCAGCATCAGTTTCCAGTGACGCGACAGATCGGGTGCGACCACGAAGGTCAGGAACAGGCTGCTGTCGCCGCTGACCTGGTCGAAATAGGTGCCGCCATCGACCGGTCGCGACTGCGTGGCCTGTTCGCGCAGCTCCGCCGCCAGACCGCGTGCCGGGCATTCGGCGACATCGGTGCCGACGAATTCCGGCGCCGCGCGCGGGGTATCTTGCGCGATGCGCTGATGCAGTGTCCAGCGGTAGTCGCCATTCGCGCGGCGTTGCCATACGGTGGTGAACTCGCCCTGCGCGCCATCCGGATGCTGCCAGGCCCCGCGGGTAACCGCCAGCGACCCGTCGCAGCTCGACCAGATGTGATGCGGCTGCCATTGCAGCGCCGCTGCGGGATCGCCGCGGCCTTGCAGCCAGTCGCGTGCTGCCACCGGCTCGGGCACGAACAGCACCGCGTCGCCGGCGGAGAAATCACGGAAGGCGGACCATTGCCCGTCTTCCTGCGCCGCGCGGGCAAGTTCCAGTTCGGCGGCCACCACCTTGGAAGGATTGGCAGCCGGCGTCAGCAGCCGCGCATAGCGATCGCGCGAACCGGGCCCGGCGGTGCAGGCGGTAAGCGCCAGCGCCAGCAGGGCGATGGCGAGCCTCACAGCGCGCCTTCGGGCAGGTCGAGCGCTTCGTTGCGATAGGCGGCGACCAGCGTGTTGCGCAGCAGCACCGCGATAGTCATCGGCCCGACCCCGCCGGGCACCGGGGTAATCGCGGCGGCAACGCCCTGCGCGCCCGCATAGTCGACATCGCCGACCAGTCGGCCCTTGTCCGCGCCGGGTTCTGCCGGCAGGCGGTTGATCCCGACATCGATCACCGTCGCTTGCGGCTTGAGCCATTCCGCCTTGACCATTTCGGCGCGGCCCACTGCGGCCACGACGATGTCGGCGCGCCTCACCACTGCGGGCAGGTCCTTGGTGCGGCTATGCGCGATGGTCACCGTGGCATTGGCGTCGAGCAGCAGCTGCGCCATCGGCTTGCCGACGATGTTCGACCGGCCGATCACCACCGCCTCGAGCCCCGAAAGATCGCCCAGCCGGTCGGTGAGCAGCATCATGCAGCCGAGCGGCGTGCAGGGCACGAAACCGCTCTGGCCGACCGCCAGTCGCCCGGCGTTGGTGACGTGGAAGCCATCGACGTCCTTGTCGGGACTGATCGCGGCGATCACCGCCTGTTCGTCGAGGTGGCCGGGCAATGGCAGCTGGACGAGGATGCCGTCGACCGCCGGATCGGCGTTGAGGCGTTCGACCAGCGCGAGCAGTTCGGCTTCGCCGGCATCCGCCGGCAGGCGATGCTCGAAGCTCTCCATGTTCGCAGCCACGGTCGCCTTGTGCTTGCTGCGCACGTAGACCTGGCTGGCCGGGTCCTCGCCCACCAGCACCACCGCGAGCCCCGCCTTGCGCCCCGCCGCCTGTTCGAACTGCGCCGCCTGCCGGCCGACGCGCTCGCGCAGCTTGGCGGCGAACGCCTTCCCGTCGATGACCTGCGCGGCCATCAGCCGTAGATCACATTGCCGAGGACGATCAGGACGATGTTGAGCAGGATGATCAGCACCAGCGGCGAGAAATCGATCGCGCCCGTATTGGGCAGCAGGTTGCGGATCGGCCCCAGCACCGGTTCGAGCAGGCGGTTGATCGCCATGTAGAAGCCCGCGAGGAAATCGTTCGACCGGTTGACCACGTTGAAGGCGAACAACAGGCCGATGATGAACTGGATGATGATGAGCATCACCAGCACGTTGGTGAGCATGGAGATGATCTGGTAGATCGTGCTGAGCGCCTGCATGTGGTGGTGCGTTCCCTTGAAGCTGTCCTGTTGCGCGTCCTACAAGCGCGCCGCGCCGCGCGCCACCCCCGACCGACCGATTACCGCCCCCTGGCGACCAGCGTACCCGCGCCGCGCGCGGTGAAGAACTCGAGCAGCATCGCATGCGGGACGCGCCCGTCGAGCACCACCGCGGCCTCGCAGCCCGATTCCACTGCCTGGACGCAGGTTTCGAGCTTGGGGATCATCCCGCCCGAGATCGTCCCGTCGTCGCGCAGCCGGCGGATGTCGGCGGGCGTGAGGTCGGTCAGCAGGCCGCCCTGTTTGTCGAGCACGCCCGCGACATCGGTCAGCAGCAGCAGCCGCGCCGCGCCCAGCGCCGCCGCCAGCGCGCCCGCCATGGTGTCGGCGTTGATGTTGTAGGTATGCCCGTCTTCGCCCACGCCGATCGGCGCGACCACGGGGATCATGCCCGCACCGGTCGCGGTCTCGATGATCGTGGTGTCGACCTTCGAGGGTTCGCCGACGAAGCCCAGGTCGAGCACCTTCTCGATATTGCTGTCGGGGTCCTTGTGCGTGCGCTGCAGCTTGGTCGCGGTGACGAGCCCGCCGTCCTTGCCCGAGATGCCGATCGCCTTGCCCCCGGCGCGGGCGATCGAGCCGACGATCGCCTTGTTGATCGCGCCCGACAGCACCATTTCGGCGACCTCGGCGGTCTGCTTGTCGGTCACGCGCAGGCCGTCGACGAAGGTGGTCTCGACGCCCAGCTTCTCCAACATCGCGCCGATCTGCGGGCCGCCGCCATGGACCACCACCGGGTTGATCCCCACCGCGCGCAGCAGCACCACGTCTTCGGCGAATTCGCGCGCCGCGCGCTCGTCGCCCATGGCATTGCCGCCGTACTTCACGACGAAGCTGCGCCCGGCATAGCGCTGGAAGTAGGGCAGCGCCTCGATCAGCGTTTCGGCCTTGGCGTGGATATCGGGTCTGGTGGTCATCGGCGGCGAAATAGCCGCGCTGCGCGCCGGAGGCAAAGGTTTGTGCGTCCGAGCCCGCAGCACCGCCTGCATGAACGCCGGCTAAACCTGCGATAAACCGCCGATGAACCGGCTCGTTTCGCCAATCAGGGCGCACGGATGGGCGCATTTGCGGGGGCCGGCGGCGCGGCTGCGGCGTATCCCCAGTCCCGATAACGAGAATGGGATACGCATCATGACCAAGTTCACTGCCCTTGCCGCCGCCCTCATCGCCGCCACCGGCGCCACCGCCGCCAGCGCGCAGGTCACCGGTCCCGTGACCGGCCCTGTGACTGGCCCCATCACCGGCTCCGTCACTGGCACGGGCGATACGGCTGCCGAAGCGCGCGTCGATACCGGCCCCATAACCGATCCGGTGATCGATGACACCACCACCGCCGCCGACCGCACGCTGATGACCGCCGAGGAACGCGCACAGGCGGTCGAAGACCGGCTCGACGACCCTGTCGCGGTCGATGGCGACCTCGAGACCGATACCGATGCCGAACTGGACGCGCCGGGCGCGGATGCAGAGGTCGAAGCCGACACCGATACCGAGCTCGACACCGAGCTCGACACGCAGCCCGACCTGTAAACCACAGGCCAACCGGCCGCGCGGGGCACCCCCTCCCTGCCCCGCGCGGCCGCCCCGGGGGCGGCAGGCGATCCTGCCGCCCCCTTGCGTTTCCGCACCTCGGACCGACACGCCCTGGCGTGTTGGACTCTTGTAGGTTTCCCCCTCGGCCAGTCTGATGACATGGACCGCATGGACCACGGTCCAAACGCAAAAACCGCGCGTAGCCGCAGATGGTCCCGTACGGGCTGGCTGGGGCGAGGGAGAGGGGCAGCGGACATGGCGCCACGCTAGCCGCGGCGCCCCCGCGTAGGAAAGCGCGCGCAGCGGGCGGCCGCGCGGCAACGCTTCCCTTTCGCCGCGTGCGGGCTAGGGTCGCGCGATGACCCGCACACAGATCCTGTCCGCCCTGATCGCCGCCGCTCCGCTAGCAGGATGCGCCATGCCCGCCCCGCAAAGCGCATCGCCATCCGCCGCCACCGCGCAGGAGGCGTTCTGGCAGGCGCTGTCGAGCCATTGCGGCAAGGCCTATGCGGGCGGCCTCGCCAGCACGGACGCGCGCGATGCGGACTGGGCTGGCAAGCGCATGGTGGCGCATTGGGCCGCGTGCGACGAAACCAGCGTGGCGATCGCCTTCCATGTCGCAGACCCGGAGGCCCCCGCCGGGTGGAACCGCAGCCGGACCTGGATCGTGACGCGCGAGGGTGAAGGCGCAGCCACGCGCTTCACGCTCAAGCACGACCACCGCCATGACGATGGCGAGGCCGATGCGGTGACCTTCTATGGCGGCACCAGTACCGACGCGGGCACAGCGCGGGCGCAGGACTTCCCGGTCGACGGCGAAAGCGTGGCGCTGTTCACGCGCGAGGGGCTGGACGCCTCGCTGACCAATGTCTGGCGGGTTGAGGTCGACCCGGCAGCGCAGGCAGATGCGCATTTCGTCTACCAGCTTACCCGGCGGAACGATCCGACACGGCTGTTCCGCGTGGAATTCGACGCGAGCACGCCGATCGCCGCGCCGCCCGCCGCCTGGGGCTGGTAGCGCGCAGACCGCTTCGCCGCGCGCAGCGATGCCCCGGCCCGCACCCGCGGGCGGGACCGCCGCCCGTTATTCGGCCGGGACTTCCGCGTCCTCTTCGGGGACATTGGTCATCGGCGTGTCGGGCGTGTCGACCTCGACCGCATCGGGCTGCTGCTCGGCCACGATCAGCTCGCCGCCGCCTTCGTCGGTGGCATCGACTTCATAAGTAGTGTCCTCGGCCTCGGCGCAGGCGGCAAGCGCCAGCGCGGCGGCCAGCGGAAGGGCGAAATTTGCAAGACGGGTGGTCATCGGCAGGTCTCCTGTAAGCGGAAGGTTGCTCGGCCGCGATGCTTGCACTCCCGCCGCTGCGAAGCAAGGGCCCTGCGCGGCGGCGCATGCACGCTGGCCTGCACGATTGCACCCGCGGGGCGCGGGGCTATCCTTGCGCGTCATGGGCAGGATCACGCGCTTCAAACCGAAACGGCGACGGCGCGCAGGCAGGCGCGCAGTCCAACCCGCGCGTTTCAAGCCGCGGCAACCGACCTGGCGCGAGGCATGGGTCTCGATGCGGCCGCTGCTGCTGCTGATCGCGCTGGCAACGCTGGCCTATGTCTTCGCGCTGCCCGGCGTCCTTCCCGCCCCCGGCTGGCTGTCGAGCAAGCCGCAGGTGATCGAGGGGCGCTTCACCCGCTGTGGGCTGGGCCGGGGCTATTACTGCGTTATCGACGGCGACACGTTCAAAATGGGCAAGACCAGCGTCCGCGTGGTCGGGATCGACACGGCGGAGAAGGATGCCGGATGCCCGGCGGAAGCAGTGCAGGCCGAGGCCTCGACCCGCGCGCTGCAAGGCTGGCTCAACCGCGGCCCGTTCCGCATGACGCACCGGCTGGACGAACCCACCGACCGCTACGGCCGCGGTTTGCGCACCGTCTACCGCCTGCGCCCCGACGGCAGTGAGGACCGGCTGGCGGATTTCATGCGCCGCGAAGGCGGCGCGCGGGGTTATTGGGGTGGGGGCAGAGGGGAGTGGTGTTGAGGGTTCTCGCTTTCCGAACAAGCCTCCGCTAGCGCGTGCTAGCTAAATGGTCGGCCTACCGTAAGCCAACGAGCGTGGAGCGCGACGCTGATTTCAATGATGTATGCGCACGACAACTCATCAAATGATGGCGAAGCCAGTTTTAATATAGAACCTCAGTGGAGTTCGAATGGGACTTTGCTTAAGATTCCTTGTCTTCGTCGTTATCTGAGCGAATGCTAGATTTATTTGATTCAGAAGCGCTCTCGCTCGATGCAGAGAAACCGGGTAGCTTGATTTTGAGAGCCTCCTTAGACGGGGTTTTTCGCAACAGTCGTTCGGGGTGCTCGGCGAACCGGAGTAATAGACTTCCACGGAGTTGATCCAAGAGATCGGGATCGACGGACATCTCGTCCTTGTAGCCCGAATAGGCAAGTGATGCTGCCGCCTTCTCAGCATAATCCATTCGAAGAGTCTCTAGTGAGGAAATCTGCTTCGTCGTAAAATAAAGTACGTAAACTAGTGGAGCTAACACCGTGGCTCTAAGAAGCGTCACATAAAAAGCTTTGCTGTCGAGCACGATCTTGCCATCTGCGATTGTGCGTTCGAGTGAGGGGAGAACGTAAAACGCGGCTATCAAAACAGCCACGATAGCTGTGGCGTAAAGGATGCCCGTAAATAAATACGACTTTTTTTTCAGATCCCCACTCTCCCTGAGATACGAGGCTGCGAGTCCAGCTTGATTGGATAACGAAAGGATATCTTGAGCTTTCTTCTCAACTGCATCCAAGCGATTGAGCAAAGCTTCAATTGCTTTACCAGAGTTCGCCAACTGGGTACCGGTCGTCTCGACGGCCTCCTTAGCTGTTATGCTTTTCGCTAGAACATCATCGATTGTTTCAAGCTTGCCTTCTGCACGCCTCTTCAGTGCCTCCAAAGATTTGCCTCTACCGTCACCAGAGGCCAATTTCGTCACCAAATTGCGAATTTTCTGCACCTCCGAAAGCGCGGCGGCAGTTTCCGCTTGAGCTTCTGAAATTTGTTCGGAAGCGGATTTTGCGTCTTGGAGAAAACCTCCCACGTCCTCTGCCGCCTTCCGGGATGCTTCTAAATACTCAGCTGCATCCGAAGAAATCTGCTGCAGTTCGCGAACATACTGATCTTTGACTTCCCTGACCTTGTGGTGATGCTTACCAATAGCCTTGGCCAACCTATCTTCGCAGAAAACCAATCCGCTTAAGTTGGTTTGGACGAAGTTGGCAGCGCCAGCATCGAAGGTGCTAGGGACCGTTGTGATAAGGGATACGGCGTACTCAGGAATACTGCCATTCGTGTGAGCTAGATATTCAGGATGCTGAATAGAGCGAGCATCGACTTTTTTGAGAAGATCGGAAATTCCGTTTAGCAATCGATAGAATTCGCTCGCCCACATGCCGGGAACGATCGCGCGAACATCGCCGCTATTCGCAGAGAATACGCGCTTAGCCTCTGCGGCCGCCTCATCAAATCTGGATTGAAAACCAGCCAATCAAATCACTCCGCCGCCTGCGCTCCCGCCTCATCGCCGAACAGCCCCGGGCCGTCGTCCTGCGCGGCGCCTTCCTCGTTCGCGGCCTTGGCCTTGTTGCGGCTGTCGAAGCTCGACCAGACGGTGTTCCAGTCGCCGGTGGTGGCGCCCTTGGAATATTCGGTGGCGCGCTGTTCGAAGAAGTTGGCGTGCTCCACGCCGTTGAGCAGCGGGGCGAGCCAGGGCAGCGGGTGATCGTCGATCATGTAGATCGGCTGGAGGCCCAGCTGGCCCAGCCGCCAGTCGGCGATGTAGCGGATGTACTTCTTGATTTCCTTGGGCGTCATGCCCGCGACCGGGCCCATTTCGAAGGCGAGGTCGATGAAATTGTCTTCCAGCCGCACCGACTTCTGGCAGATGTCGATGATGTCTTCCTTGACCGCCTTGGTCAGGCAATCGCGCTCGCGCACGAATTCGTGGAACATGCGGATGATGCCTTCGCAGTGCAGCGATTCGTCGCGCACCGACCAGCTGACGATCTGGCCCATGCCCTTCATCTTGTTGAAGCGCGGGAAGTTCATCAGCATGGCGAAGCTGGCGAACAGCTGCATGCCTTCGGTGAAGCCGCCGAACATCGCCAGCGTGCGCGCGATATCCTCGTCATTGTCGACGCCGAACTGCTGCATGTAATTGTGCTTGTCGGCCATTTCCTCATATTCGAGGAAGGCGGAATATTCGCTTTCGGGCATGCCGATCGTGTCGAGCAGGTGCGAATAGGCAGCGATGTGCACCGTCTCCATGTTGGAGAAGGCGGTCAGCATCATCTTGACCTCGGTCGGCTTGAACACGCGCGCGTATTTGTCGTGGTAGCAATCCTGCACCTCGACATCGGCCTGGGTGAAGAAGCGGAAGATCTGCGTGAGCAAATTGCGCTCGTGCTCGGACAGCTTCTGCGCCCAGTCGCGGCAGTCCTCGCCGAGCGGCACTTCCTCGGGCATCCAGTGGATCTGCTGCTGGCGTTTCCAGAAGTCGTAGGCCCAGGGGTACTCGAAGGGCTTGTAGGTCTTGCGGGCTTCGAGCAACGACATCTGGTGGTTCTCCGGTTTTCAGCGTGAACGTCCCATATAGTGAATCAGACCCGGGATTCGAAGGCAAGCGGGAATGATTCGGCGGGGATAAAACGGTTTCTGCGGGGTTTGTGCGGCCCGCCGCGTCGCGCATGCGGCGAATGGCGGAACGCCGGGGCCCGTGCAGCCGTTGGTCGGGTGAAGGAGACACACCATGGGTGAATACGCCCCCGACGACCAACGCGACGTCCACAGCAATGCCACTGCCGAATGGCGCGAGGCCGAAGCGCCGCAGGACGGCTCGGCCAAGCCCGCAGACAAGCCTCAGGCGGATGCCGAGCAGGGCGAAGCGCGGATGGGCTATGGCAATGCGCGCGATGCCGATGGCGCGATGGAGCAGGACACGGCGCGCGGCGACAGCGCGGAAGCGTCCGATACCAAGGCCGCCGCGGATGGCGATGATGCGCGGCCCGACGTGCGCGCGCGCGCCGATGCGGCCCGGCCGCTAAGCGGCGCCTGACCGCAGGCACACACATTCGGGGATTTGCGACATCGTTCGGTTTCCCCTTTTGCGGGCGATGTCCGCAAGCCCCAGGCGCCCCGCCTCTCACCCAGAGGCGGGGCGCCATCGTTTGTGTGGGCCAGCACTTCCCGGAGACCGCGGCCCTGCCGTGCATGAGCTTCGACGAAGCGTGGACCGATCCCGCAGGCCGCCCGTTGGTATGGTGTAAGCAAACGAAAACAAAGGGAAATTTATGTTCGAGAAGATTCGCATCAAGGAACACATGGAAGTCGCCGATTGCAAGGGACAGCATGTCGGGACCGTCGATGAAGTCGAAGGCGACGCGATCAAGCTGACCAAGTCGGACAGCGCCGATTCGATGCACCACTTCCTCGCGCTTGGCGACGTCGAGAAGATCGACGACAACCGCATCTACCTGAAGGAAACCGCACGGATTCCCGAAGGCCTGGGCAACAAGGCAGTCGCCTGACACGCCCGCCTCCAACGACCCTTGCAAGGGTCGCAGAAAACCCCGCCCCGGATGTCCGGCGGCGGGGTTTCTCTTGTCCTGTGTGCAGGTGGAAGCCGCAGGGGCCATCCCCGCGGCTTGCCGGCATCACGGGCCTACTGGCAGGCGAGGCATTCCTCGTAATCGGTCTGCTCGGCGCCCGCGGCCAGTTCGAACTTCGCGGCATCGGCGGTGTTGTCCGCCTCCACGCCGCCCGCGAAACCGGCGCGCTGCACGCTCTTCGAGCGGAGGTAGTAGAGCGACTTGATGCCCTTTTCCCACGCCTGGAAGTGCAGCATCATCAGGTCCCACTTGTCGACATCGGCCGGGATGAACAGGTTCAGCGACTGCGCCTGGTCGATGAAGGGGGCCCGGTCGCCGGCGAATTCGAGCAGCCAGCGCTGGTCGATTTCGAAGCTGGTCTTGAAGGTGGCCTTTTCCTCGGGCGTCAGGAAGTCGAGGTGCTGGACGCTGCCGCCCCGCTCGAGGATCGAATTCCAGACATTGGTCGAGTTCTTGCTCTTCCGGTCGAGGATCTTCTCGAGATAAGGGTTCTTGACGATGAACGAGCCCGACAGCGTCTTGTGCGTGTAGATGTTGGCCGGGATCGGTTCGATGCAGGCGCTGGTCCCGCCGCAGATGATGCTGATCGACGCGGTCGGCGCGATCGCCATCTTGCAGCTGAAGCGTTCCATCGCACCGGTTTCGGCAGCGTCGGGGCACGGCCCGCGTTCCTGCGCCAGCACCAGCGAGGCTTCTTCCGCCTTGGCGCTGATATGCTTGAACATCTTGAGGTTCCACACCTTGGCCATCGGGCTTTCGAAGCCGATGCTCTTGGCCTGGAGGAAGGAGTGGAAGCCCATCACGCCGAGGCCCACGCTGCGTTCGCGCATGGCCGAATATTTCGCGCGCGCCATCTGGTCGGGCGCCCGGTCGATATAGTCCTGCAGGACGTTGTCGAGGAAACGCATGATGTCCTCGATGAACTGCTTGTCGCCGCTCCATTCGTCCCATTTCTCGAGATTGAGCGAGGACAGGCAGCACACTGCAGTGCGATCGTTGCCGAGATGGTCGATGCCGGTGGGCAGCGTGATTTCGGCGCACAGGTTCGAGGTCGAGACCTTGAGCCCCAGTTCGCGGTGATGCTTGGGCATCATGCGGTTCACCGTGTCGGAGAACACGATGTAGGGTTCGCCCGTGGCGAGCCGGGTTTCGACCAGCTTCTGGAACAGGCCGCGCGCATCGATGGTCTTGCGCACCGATCCGTCGCGCGGGGACACGAGGTCGAATTCCTCGCCCGCGCGCACCGCTTCCATGAAGGCATCGGTGACGAGCACGCCGTGGTGCAGGTTCAGCGCCTTGCGGTTGAAATCGCCGCTCGGCTTGCGGATCTCGAGGAACTCCTCGATCTCGGGGTGCGAAACGTCGATGTAACAGGCCGCCGAACCGCGGCGCAGCGAGCCCTGCGAAATTGCGAGCGTGAGCGAATCCATCACCCGCACGAAGGGGATGATGCCGCTGGTCTTGCCATTGAGGCCGACCGGCTCGCCGATCCCGCGGACATTGCCCCAATAGGTGCCGATGCCGCCGCCCTTCGAGGCGAGCCAGACGTTCTCGTTCCAAGTGTTGACGATGCCGTCGAGGCTGTCCGACACGCTGTTGAGATAGCAGGAAATCGGCAGCCCGCGCGTGGTACCGCCGTTCGACAACACGGGCGTGGCGGGCATGAACCAGAGGTTCGAGATATAGTCGTAAAGCCGCTGCGCATGTTCGGCATCGTCGGCGAAATAATCGGCCACACGCGCAAACAGGTCCTGGTAGCCTTCGCCCGGCAGCAGGTAACGATCAGTCAGCGTTTCCTTGCCGAATTCGGTCAGCAGCGCATCGCGGCTCTCGTCGGTCTTCACGTCGAACCGGCGATCGAGCACCTTCTTGCTGTCATGCTCGGCCGCTTCCGAAGTCGCGCTGGCGACCGCGCCGGCCAGCGCCTGGCCAGCGGCATCCTGCACCAGATCTTCGCTGCCCTTGTCCGTCCTGTCCATGGCGACCGCTTTCTCATCCGTGGTGGGTTCGGTGGCGGTGTCGTCCTGTGTTTCGATATCCAGTGTCATCGCCGTGTCGTCCCCGCTTTTGAAATCCATCGTCAGCCCCGCCATTGTGGTGCGCCACCGGTCTGCCGATGCAGCCCGGATGTTCCGCTTGTGTTCGAGTCGGCAAGACGTGCGTCCCACCTAGCAAAATTGCGTCGGTCGAGGGCGGAAACTTATCCCGTATTTCCCCACAACCCCGGCCTGGGCGGCGACCCACCCGATATGGGGAGCTTTGCCGCCGAAAGCTAGGTCTTGTGGGTTAACCCCGCAGACCAACCACTAGATACTGAATCAGTGAGTCCCTGCGCGCAAGGGGGCTCGCGGCGAATTGGTGCGCTGTGGGGCCGCCCGGACAGGGTGCGTTAGACAAGTGCAACGCTGCGACGCGTGGACCAAGCTGGACTTGCCGCGGACGCAAGGGGCAAAATGAATCCGGGAAAAAAATTTTGCGGGCAAAAATCATCGTTCCGGCTTGAGAATCATTCGAATCCGGACGCGCAATTTTGGAATCGGGCAGCTCCTCCCATGCCGCGGCCGAACGCGTCGTGGCAGGCACGCGAAGGACCTGCAGCGGCAGCCGAATCGGGCGCGCGGGGAGAGACCCCCACGCCCGAACCGGAGTTCCGGTCCGCTGGCGCTATTCCGCAGCCGAACGGGCGTGGGTGGCCACCGCATCGGCGATGTCGTCGACAAGTTCGACCGGGAGGTCGTGGCCCCATCCGGGAATCGTCCTGATCCGGGCACCGGGGATGGTGGCGGCCGTGTCGCGCCCGCCTTCGCACGGAACCAGCGGATCGTCTTCGCCATGCAGCACCAGCGTGGGCACTGCGATCTGCTTGAGCATTTCGCGCCGGTCGCCATCGGCGACGATCGCCGAGAGATGCCGCGTTGGCCCTTCGGGATAGAAGCTGCGCTGAACGCTGGCGCGGGTGCGCTCGCGCAAGTGGTCTTCGGCAGCGGGATAGCCCGGCGAGCCGATCGTGCGCGCGAGCATCATCCCGTGGTCGACCAATGCGTCCTCGTCGCTGCTGGCGGGCCGCGTGATCAGCGCCTTCATCGCCTCGGGCTTGGCAGCGGGCAGCTTGGGATTGCCCGTGGTCGAGAAGATCGAGGTGAGCGAGAGGCATTTGTCCGCATGGCGCGCGGCGAAATGCTGCGCGATCATCCCGCCCATGCTGGCACCGACGATATGCGCTTTGTCGATCCCCAGTGCGTCGAGCAGCCCGGCACCATCATCCGCCATGTCGGCCAGCGTGTAAGGCACTTTGGGCTTCAGGCCGATCTTCGACAGCAACGTCATCTTGACGATCCCGGGCGCTTTGACCCCGTCGAATTTCTGGCTCAGCCCGACATCGCGATTGTCGTAGCGGATGACGCGAAATCCGCGTTCGACCAAGGCATCGACCAGTTCTTCGGGCCACAGTGTCAATTGCGCGCCGAAGCCCATGATCAAAAGCATCGGCGGATTGGCCGCATCGCCCCGCTCTTCGTAGTGAATTTCGATCCCGTTCGCCGTCGCTTTAGGCAATGCCGTCTCCCCGTCCGATGGTTGCAGGGCCGACCTCACCGCATGGACCCACGCTTGTCCAGCGCAATCGGGCGGCGCGGCTAGCCGCGCGAAGGCACCGGCAATGGCGTGTGCATACAATCGGAAACCGCCGGAAAGTGGCATTCCTCCCTGCAGGCCGGGAAAGCGCGCGAGGCCGCCGGTGCAGCAGACCGTGCAGGCCTCGCGCTCGATCGGGTGCCGCGCGGGCGGCGTGAGGATGGAGGGCCTGCGGGATGAGTGAGAGGACGATGGAGCGACGCGGAGAGGATCGCAGCGGCACGCTGGACGACCTGCGCATCACCATCGGCGGCCACGGGCTGCGCTGCGCCATGCGCAATCTGTCCCCCTCTGGCTGCATGGTCGAATGCCAGGATATCGTGGCCGAAGTGGGCACCCGGGTCGAAGTCGTGCTGCTGCCCGGCCAGGTGGCGGCGGGGGAAGTCGCCTGGCAGCTGGGCGAGAGCATCGGGATCTTCTTCCTCGAACCCATCAGCCAGCGAGTCGTGCGCCACTATGCCATGGACGACTGGATGCTGCGCAGCGACTGGTCGATGGCGACCTGGCGATCGGCGTCCGACTGACGCGGCGCGGCGCGCGCTTACGCGCCGGCCATGCGCTCTTCCCGCTTGCGGCTGTACATTTCGCGGTCGGCTTCCTTCACCGCGGCCTCGATCGCTTCCGCCGACATCGCAGATATTTCCGCATAGCCCGCGCTGAAAGTGACCGGTATGCCGTCTAGCCGGGCGATCGGGCGGCGGCGGAGCGATAGCTGGACGCGTTTCAGCACCCGCCGCGCTTCGTCGATCGACATGTCCTTGAGGAACACCACGAATTCATCGCCGCCCCAGCGGGCAGCGACATCCTGCGACCGTGTGCGGTCCTTGAGCCGATCGGCGATCGAGCGCAGCAAGCGGTCACCCTCGGCATGGCCCAACTGGTCGTTGACCTGCTTGAACCGGTCGCCGTCGAGCAGCGCGAGCGTGCCGCGCGCCGAGGGGTCCTGTTCGAGCAGTTCGGCGAAACCGCGCCGGTTGAACAGGCCTGTAAGCGGGTCGGTTACCGCCATATCCTTGAGTTCATCGAACCGCTCGCTGGTCGAGCGCAGCGCGTGCGCCACGGATTCGAGCAATTCGCCCGCCATGTCGGGCCCGCCCGCGGGAATGTCCTGCGCCGGGGTGCCGTCACGCAGCGCGCGCATGCCGCGGGTCGCGACCGAAACCGGGCGGAGCAGCCCGGCCAGTCCGGCGATGGCAAAGCCGCTGCCGATCACCGTCGAAATCAGCAGCACGGTGAAGGTCGGCCAGTCCCAATGGCCCCGGATCGCTTCGAGTACGAGATAGGTAATCAGCGGGATATGCACCGCCCCGAAGCTGATGGTGAAGATACGGGCAGTGTAGTGGCGGGGGAAGATAAAGGAGGTCGCTCGGTAGAAACGCATGAAGCTGCTGGCCCTCGTGCCGTATGTTTGTCGTTGTTCCAGCACGGTAATCCGTACCGGCGAGCGCGGTTCCGTGCCGTGCCGGGATCGCGGCGCAGCGCGCGTGCTAGGGGATGAGCACGGTGTCGCGTGCCACCGGATCGGTCACGGGGTAATCGGTGATGAAATGCAGCCCGCGGCTTTCCTTCCGGCTGAGCGCGCTCTGCACGATCAGATTGGCGCATTCGAGCAGGTTGCGCAGTTCGATCAGGTCGGTGGTGACGCGGAAGTGGCCGTAATAATCCTCGACCTCCTCGCGCAGCAGGCGGATGCGGTGCGCCGCGCGCTCCAGCCGCTTGGTGGTCCGCACGATGCCGACGTAATTCCACATGAAGCGGCGGATCTCGGTCCAGTTCTGCTTGATCACCACCTCCTCGTCCGAATCGGTAACCCGGCTTTCGTCCCAGGCAAGGATTGCGGGCGGATCATCGAGCGTGTCCCAGCATTCGAGGATGTCCTTTGCCGCCGCCTCGCCGAAGACAAAGCATTCGAGCAGGCTGTTCGACGCGAGCCGGTTGGCGCCGTGCAGTCCGCTTTCAGTGCATTCGCCCGCCGCCCACAGGCCCGGCAGGTCGGTCTTCGCATCGAGTCCGATCTTGATCCCGCCGCAGGTGTAGTGCTGCGCCGGGACGACCGGGATCGGACCCTTGGTCATGTCGATGCCCAGCCCGAGCAGTTTCTCGTGGATCGTCGGAAAGTGCTGGCGCACGAATTCGGGCGGCTGGTGGCTGATGTCGAGATGGACGTAATCGAGCCCGTAGCGCTTGATCTGGTCGTCATTGGCGCGTGCGACGATGTCGCGCGGCGCCAGTTCCATCCGCTCGGGATCGTATTTTTCCATATACCGCTCGCCGGTATCGGGATTGACCAGCCGACCGCCCTCGCCGCGCACCGCCTCGGTGATGAGGAAATTCTTGACCTCGAGATTGTAGAGGCAGGTCGGGTGGAACTGCATCATTTCCATGTTCGACACCCGCGCCCCCGCCCGCCAGGCCATCGCGATCCCGTCGCCCGTGGCCCCGCGCGGCGCGGTGGAAAAGAGATAGACGCGCCCTGCGCCGCCCGCTGCCATGACGGTGGCGCGCGCGACATGCGCGACGACCTTGCCGCTGCCTTCATCCAGCGCATAGGCGCCCCAGACCCGGCCCGATCCCGAATAGGCGACCTGATTGCGGCCGGTGATCAGATCGACGCAGCTTTGCCCCGGTAGCAGCGTGATATTGGGGTTTTCCTCCGCCGCCTTGAGCAGCGCGGCCTGCACCGCCCAGCCGGTCGCGTCATTCACATGGACGATCCGGCGATGCGAATGTCCGCCTTCACGGGTGAGGTGCAGGTCATCCTCTTCGCGATTGAACGGGACCCCCAGTTCGCACAGGCGGTCGATCGAGGCGGGAGCGCGCTCGATCACGAATTCGACCGTTTCGCGGTCGTTGAGCCCCGCACCGGCAACCATCGTGTCGCGGATGTGGTTGTCGAAGGTATCGCCCGCATCGAGCACCGCGGCGATGCCGCCCTGCGCCCATGCGGTGGAGCCACTGTCGAGCCTGCCCTTGGCTAGGACCAGGACCTTCTTGGTTTCGGCCAGCGCGAGCGCGGCGGTGAGACCGGCGGCGCCCGAACCGATCACGAGGACGTCGTGCGGGGTGTCTGTCATGCGCGCGTCATGCCGATCCAATCACTACGCGGCAAGCAAGGAACGATTCGGCGCAGCAAGCTTATTGTCGGCCGATCTTCGGCCTAGGGGGCGCGGCAACAGGGGACATACATAACGGGACTGGAGGGTCGCGACATCATGACTATGGGACGTATCGGCTGTGCCCTGGGCCGGCACAGCATCGACCGCGAGAAGATCACGCGCGTCAGCGGGCAGCAGGTCGGGCGCTGCCGCAATTGCAAGGCACCGATGGAAGAAGTCGAACCGCATTCGTGGGCGGTACAGAAGGTCCGCGATGCGGGCCTGGGCCCACGCGCGTTCATGTGATCGGGGCGATCACCCCGCGCCGGTCAGCTGGACGAAGACATCTTCCAGGTCGGCTTCGCGCGTGGTGACATCCTCGATCGCATAGCCGTGCGACTGGACGAGCGCGAGCACCTGTCCCGCGCTCGTCCGGTCGCGATCATAGGTAATCTCCAGCCGCCGCGGTTCGATCACTTCGGCCTTGGTGAAGGCGGGCTCCATGATCGGGCCGCCCAGATCCTTGTCGACGGTGATCGAGACGATCTTTTCGCGCGCCATGTCGACCAGTTCGCGAGTCGGCTTGTCGGCGATCAGCTCGCCGTGATTGATGATCGCGATGCGGTCGCACAGCTGCTCGGCTTCCTCGAGATAATGCGTGGTCAGCACCACGGTCACGCCCTCGCGGTTGAGTTCGGTCACCAGTTCCCACAGCTGGCGGCGCAGTTCGACGTCGACCCCGGCGGTCGGCTCGTCGAGCACCAGGATCGGCGGTGAATGGACCATCGCCTTGGCAATCAGCAGGCGCCGTTTCATGCCGCCCGACAGCGTGCGCGCATAGGCATCGCGCTTGTCCCACAGATGGACCGCCTTGAGCAGTTCCTCGCTGCGCCGCTCGGCCTTAGGGATGCCGTAGAACCCGGCCTGGTTCTCCAGCACTTCGAACGGGGTGAAGAACGGATCGAAGACGATTTCCTGCGGCACGATGCCGATCGAACGCTTGGCATTGCGCGGATTGTCGTCGGTATCGAATCCCCAGATCTCGGCATTGCCGCCCGTCTTGCGCACCAGCCCCGCGAGGATGTTGATCAGCGTCGACTTGCCCGCGCCATTGGGGCCGAGCAGGCCGAAGATCCCGCCCTGCGGCACATCGAAGCTCACCCCCTTGAGCGCCAGCTTGGGCGGTTCGCCCGGGCCGGGCGAGGCGTACTCCTTGACCAGATTGTCGATACGGATGGCTGGGGGTGTCTGCATGGTGGGTGACCTAGGGGTGCGGCCATGGCGCGACAAGCGGCGAATGCTTGCACCAAGGCAAAGCACATATTATCGGCCTGTCGCATGAGCCTGCCTCCTCCCGAAGTCTCCAAGGTCACCACGCGGCGCGTGTGGTGCGATGGCGCGACCGATATCCGCACCGGCAAGAACTATCGTTCCGCCGCGCTGGGGCACCCCAAGATCTATCTCGAAATCGACGAGCACGGCTATGTCGACTGCGGCTATTGCGATCGCCGTTTCGTGCTCGAAGGCGGCCCGGCCGACGGGGTCGACCAGTCGCAGCTGATGGACATTTCCGAAGGCGCCGACCCGGGCCACCGGTAGCTGCTATTCCGGCCGCCGCCGGAATCCGCCGCGGCGGGCGCGGCGGCGCAGGCGATCCCGGCTTTCGCTGGGACGATGCAGCCCCTACATAGCAGGGCATGACGCCAGCAAACAATCCGCACGCCCTGCTCTACACCCAGCTCGATCCCGAGGAAGCCAAGGCGCTGACCACGCGGCTGCTCGCGCCCTGCGACGATGGCGAGCTCTATCTGCAATTCATGGCGAGCGAGAGCTTCGCCTTCGATGACGGGCGCTTGAAAACCGCCGATTACAGCCGCGATTCGGGGTTCGGCCTGCGCGGCGTATCGGGCGAGACCACCGGGTTTGCGCATGCCAATGAAATCAGCGCCAGGGCGATCGCGCGCGCGGGCGAAACGCTGCGCCTGCTCGATCCCGCCACGGCCGCCAAAGCCGCCCCGCCCGAGCGCACCAACCGGCATCTCTACACCGATGCCAGCCCGCTCGATCTCGTGCCCTTTGCCGAGAAGGTCGCGCTGCTGGAGAAGATCGACGCCGTGGCCCGCGCCAAGGACCCGCGCGTGGCGCAGGTCAGCGCCAGCCTGTCGGGCAGCTGGAGCGCGATCGACATCATCCGTGCCGATGGCTTCACCGCGCGCGACATCCGCCCGCTGGTGCGGCTGAACGTCAGCATCGTAGCCCAAGCCAACGGCCGCCGCGAAACCGGCAGCTTCGGCTTCGGCGGCCGCTATCTCTACGACGATCTGTTCGACGAGGGACGCTGGATGCGCGCGGTCGACGAAGCGGTCCGTCAGGCCATGGTGAACCTGGAAAGCGTCGAGGCGCCAGCGGGCGAGACGAGCGTCCTGCTCGGCCCCGGCTGGCCCGGCATCCTGCTGCACGAAGCGGTCGGGCACGGGCTCGAGGGCGATTTCAACCGCAAGGGCACCAGCGCCTTTGCGGGCCGCATCGGCGAACGCGTGGCGGCCCCCGGCGTCACCGTGATCGACGATGGCAGCATGGCCGATCGCCGCGGGTCGCTGAGCATCGACGACGAAGGCACGCCGACCCGCGAAACCGTGCTGATCGAGGACGGCATTCTCAGGGGCTACATGCAGGACCGCCTCAATGCGCGGCTGATGGGGGTCGAGGCGACCGGCAACGGTCGCCGCCAGTCCTACCAGCACGCGCCGATGCCGCGCATGACCAACACCTTCATGCGGGGTGGCAGCGACGATCCGGCGGACCTGCTAAGCCGGATGGACGACGGCATCTATGCCACCAGCTTCGGCGGGGGGCAGGTCGATATCGTCAGCGGCAAGTTCGTGTTTGCCTGCACCGAGGCCTACAAGGTCGAGAAGGGCAAGGTCGTGGCACCGATCAAGGGCGCGACCCTGATCGGCGACGGCCCGACCGTGCTGACCAAGGTGCGCGGCATCGGCAACGACATGGCGCTCGACGAAGGCGTGGGCATGTGCGGCAAGGGCGGGCAGAGTGTGCCCGCGGGAGTCGGCCAGCCGACCCTGCTGGTCGACGGGATCACGGTGGGCGGAACCGCATGACTCAGCGCAGGTTCAGCCTGCGTGATACACTGTCCCTTTCCCTGAGGAGACCTGTCATGCTCAAGCCACTGATTTTCGCCGCTGCCGCTGCCGGCCTGATGGCCGTTCCCGCACAGGCGGACGAAGCCGAACCCACTCGCGGCGAAGCGAAGCTCGCCAAGCTGCTCGACGGCCGCGTTGCCGGCGAACCGCAGAACTGCATCAGCACCACCGGCAGCCGCAGCCTCAAGCAGATCGACGGCACCGCGCTGACCTATCGCTCGGGCGATACGGTCTGGGTCAACTACACGCGCAACCCGCAAAGCATCGACGACAGCGACATCATGGTGATCAAGCGGTTCAGCGGATCGCGGCTGTGCCGCAGCGACCAGGTCCATCTGGTCGACCGGACAGTGGGCTTTCTGTCCGATGTGCTGATGCTGGACGATTTCGTGCCCTATACGATGCCCGACACCGAAGGCTGAGCCGTAACCGGCCCCGCTGCGCGCCGGCCGCTGAACTGGGGGCTGGCCAAGGCAATGCGGGCAACGCATAGTTGGGCAGAGGAGAGGACACAGCCATGCCCAGCCACCAGGAACCGGTCAATTCGCCCTTCGGATATCGCTCGACTGCCGGGGAAGTCATCGACGGGATCGACCTGTCGGGCCGCTGCGTCGTCGTAACCGGCGGCTATTCGGGGATCGGCACCGAAACCGTCCGGGCGATTGCCGCAGCCGGTGCGCAGGTCATAGTCGGCGCGCGGCGGACCGGCCAGGCGCATGACGTGCTCGACGCGCTGGACGGCGATATCGCGATCCTTCCGCTCGACCTTGCCGATCCGGCTTCGATCGATGCCTTCGCCGAAGCGGTCGCGGGCCGCACCGACACGATCGACATCCTGATCAACAATGCCGCGATCATGGCCAGCCCGCTTGCTCGCGACGCGCGCGGCTATGAAATGCAGTTCGCCACCAATCACCTGGGCCATTTCCAGCTGACCGCACGGCTGTGGCCGCTGCTGCTGGCCGGCGGCGGGGCCCGCGTCGTGGTGTTGTCCTCGATCGGGCACCGGCTCCACGGGCTCGATCTCGACGATCCCAATTTCGAGCGCCGCGACTACGATAAGTGGCTTGCTTACGGACAGGCCAAGTCGGCCAACGCCCTGTTCGCGCTGCAACTCGACAAGCTCGGCGAAAGCCGGGGCGTGCGCACCTTCGCGGTGCACCCGGGCGGTATCGCTACGCCGCTCCAGCGGCACCTGACGATGGAAGAACAGCGCGCGATGGGCTGGTACGACGAGGACGGCAACGTCCACGAGGCCTTCAAATCGACCGAGGAAGGCGCCGCGACCACCGTGTGGTGCGCGGTTTCGCCGCTGCTCGAAGGCAAGGGCGGCGTCTATTGCGAGGATTGCGAGGTGGCGGTTGCCGCCGATCCCGAGAAACCGCGCGCGGGCGGCTATTACCCGCATATCCGCGACGAGGACCTCGCCGGGAAGCTGTGGACCAAGTCAGAAGCGATGACCGGCGTCAGCTTCCCCGCGTAGCGCGGTAAAAGAGGCACAGGTCGGCCACCGGGCACCGCTCGCATTTGGGCGCGCGGGCCGTGCAGATGCGCTTGCCCAACTGGATCAGCCAGAAGTGCCCGTCGCGCAGCGCCCATCCCGGCGAGCGTTCCTCGAGCTGCGCCGCAGTCTTGTCCGCCGCCCGTGCCTGCGTGAGGCCGATGCGGTTGCACACGCGGTGGACTTGGGTGTCGACTGCGATCACGTCCCGCCCGAAGGTGAAGCTCAGCACGATGTCCGCACATTTGCGTCCGATCCCCGGCAGCGCCATCAGCGCCTCGCGCGCGTCGGGCACCGCACCGCCATGCTCGGCCAGCAGCGCAGTGCAGAAGGCGCGGATATTGCGGGTCTTCATATTGTAGAGCCCGCAGGGCTTGATCGCGCGCGCGATCGTTTCATCGTCCAGCGCGAGCATCGCTTGCGGGGTCCTGGCAAGCGCGAAGAGCGCGCGCGTGGCGGCGGCGGTGTTGCGATCGCGCGACTGTGCCGACAGCATGCAGGAGACACACGACCGGAACGCGTCGGGCTGCCCCTTGGGGCCTTTCGCGCCGGGGGTGCGCCCCGGCATGGCACGGCTGAGACGGCGATAGACTTGCGCCACCTCGTCCGGGGCCAGCACTTCCTTCACCGCATCTCGCGCCGGGTGACCGCGCGCGCGGCAAACACGCCGATGACGGCGAAGGCCGGCAGGATGATCCCCGGCGCGGGCAGGCCGAACCCGAACAGCGTGCCCGCCGCGCGGGTCAGCGCGGTCAGTCCGAGCATGGTCGCCACCCCGACGACCAGCATCCCGAACGCATTGGCGAGCAGGCCGTTGGCATGCCCGCCCAGTGCGGCCGCGTCGTTCATCGCCGCCAGCAGGAACAACGCCACCAGCGGAAGCAGTGCGCCATTGAACGCCTGCGCCGCGAGGATCGCGGGGGCCGGGCGGATGTCGGCCAGCCCGAAGCCGAGCCCCACGAGCAAGATGCCCGCCCAGACCGCGCGGAAGCGCCAGCCGTCCGCCTGCCACTGCGGATCGCCGGGCACCCCGAACAGGCCGCGCGCGGTCAGCGCCGCGGCCAGCGGCGCCGTCACCGCAGAGGATACGCCCGCGGCAAGCAAGCCGATGCCCACGCCGGTCCGCGCCCACGGGCCCAGCCGGTCGGCCAGCATGTCGCCCAGCGCCGGGAAAGAGAATTCGCCAACGAGCGCCGTGCCCACAACCAGCACGGCAGCGGTGATGAGCACCCCGATCGCCACTGCGACTGCCAGGCCGAAGCGCATGTCGCCCAGCCCCTGGCCGCGCGCGAGCGCCGCGCCCAAGAACAGGTTGTAGGGGACGACAGTCGTCCCGACGAGCGCGAGCACTGCCAGCAGCGCAGCGGGGTCGTCGGCGAAACCCGGTTCCGGCACCAGGCCGCCGACCAAGGGTCCGATGGCCGGGGCCAGCGACACTGCGACGAGCAGGAAACCCGCCCCCATCAGCGCCACGAATGCGGCCATCAGGCGCGCCACGAATTGCGGCGAACCCGCCAGCAGCAGCGCGCCCGCGGCGAGCGCGAGGCCCAGCGTCACCGCGCCGCGCGGCGCGTCGAGCGCCAGCATCGCCCCGGCTGCCCCGCCGAGGATATTCCCGGCTTCATAGGCCGCGCAGCCGAGCAAGATCGCGCCGCCGACCAGCGTCACCGTCGCCAGCCGCGCAAAACCGGTCGGGTAGCGGCGCCGTAACACCGTCGCCAGATCGTCGCCTGTGGTCACCGCGAGCCGTCCGGCGAATTCCTGCAGCGTGAAGGTTGCAATGCCCGAGAACAGGATGGCCCACAGCAGCGCCAGGCCAAGCGAGGCGCCCGTGCTGGCCGCGACGGTCACCGTGCCGGGACCGATGAACGCAGCCGCGATCGCGGACCACAGGAGGATCGAGCCGAGACGTTTCATGCGCAGCGCTTGTGGCGCAAGCGGGCGCGCGCTGCAATCAGGCGCGGTGCCGCCCGGTTTCGCACAGCGCCTGCGCCGGGCATTCGGGGCAGGCGGGCGCCGCCGGGCGGCACCAGGTCTGGCCGAGCTTCTTCATCAGCAGGTGATGCTCATCATATTCCGCCCCCGACCAATCGGCCGGCATCGCCGGCATGATCGCGGCGAAAGCCCGCGCGGTGCTCGCCTTGGGCGGCACCAGCCCCATGCGCTGGAGAATGCGCGTGTGGTGTCCGTCAAGCACGATCGCGCGGCGGTCGAGCGTGCTGGCATTCATCACTCCGGCGGCGATCTTGCGGCCCACGCCGGGCAGCTGTTCGAGCCAGTCCATCGCTGCGGCAGTGCCCATCTCGGCCAGATGCGCGAGGTCGACGCCGCCGCGAAGGTCGATGAGCGCGGCCAGGCTCGCCTGCAATCGCTCCGCAGCGACATTGGGATAGGTCTGCGTCGCCAGCTCGGCCTGCACATCGGCCAGCGGCGCGGTGGCCACCGCCTCCCAGCAGCCCCAGCGGCGAAGCAAGCGATCGGTTGCGGCGTTCGAGATTTCGGACTTGGTCCGCGCCCCGATCACGCCCTGCACCAGCACCCATTCGGGCTGGCGCCATTCGGCCGCCGCGCGCTCGATATGGCCGAACCGCTGGACCAGCAGCGCCTGCAGGCGGCGGATGGTTGCCGTGCGCGGATCGGGGCCGAGCGGCAGTTCCATCGCTCAGCGGCTCACCGTTTCAGCGTCATGGCGATGCCGGACAGGATCAACGCGCCGGCCACGAGCAATTCGCTCGTGACAAGTTCGCCGAGCAGCGCCGCCCCGCCCATGGCGGCGACCAGCGGTGTCGCCAGTTGGACGGTCGCCAGCGTCGCGAGCCCGAGCGAGGGCGACACGCGGTTCCACACGACATAGCCGAGCCCCGAGGTGAGCGCGCCCGAGAGGACGGCCAGCAGCGCCCCGGTGGCGCTGGGCATGCTGCCGGCAAAGGCAAGCAACGGTAACGCCAGCACTGCGCCGATGGCGAAGCTGCGCGCGGTATGGACACCCGCACCCACGGCAACCGCGCGGCCGATCATCGTATAGGCGCCCCAGGCCATGCCCGAGATCGCCATGAATACGGTCGGCAGCACCCGGCCACTCTCGACCTGCGGGACCAGCAGCACGGCGAGCCCCCCGAGCGACAGCAGCAGCCCAGCCCAGCCCAGCAGCCGCATCGGTTCGCCGCGCAGGATGCCCGCCAGCACCACGGTCGCCTGCACCACGGTGAACAGGATCAGCGCGCCTGTGGCGGTCGGAAGAGCGACATAGGCGAAGGAGAACATCGCCACGTAAACGAACAGGCTGATTCCGCCCGACAGGCTCCAGCGGCCGGTGCCGCGCAGCAATAGCGGCGCCAGCACGATCGCGCCGGCGCCCAGCCGTACGAGCGAGAAGGTTGCGGCATCGATCCCGCCGGCGGCGAGTGCATAGCGTGCAATTACCGAATTGCCCGCAAAGGCGAGGATCGCGATGCCGGCCAGCAGCACGATCGCGCCGGGCCCGAAACGTCGCGGCTGCGCAGGCCGGGGCCCGGCCTGCAGGGAGGCTATTCCCACTCGATCGTACCGGGGGGCTTCGACGTGTAGTCGTAGACCACGCGGTTGATGCCCTGCACTTCGTTGATGATGCGCGTTGCCACCCGGCTGAGGAAGGCGCTGTCGAAGGGATAGACATCGGCCGTCATGCCATCGGTGCTGGTCACCGCGCGCAGGCCGCAGACACTGTCATAGGTGCGGCTATCGCCCATCACGCCAACGGTCTTGACCGGCAGCAGCACCGCGAAGGCCTGCCAGATCGCGTCGTAGAGGCCCGCATTGCGGATTTCCTCGAGGTAGATCGCATCGGCCTTGCGCAGGATGTCGCAGCGCTCCTTGGTGACTTCGCCGGGAATGCGGATCGCAAGGCCCGGGCCGGGGAAGGGATGCCGCCCGACGAAAATCTCGGGCAGGCCAAGTTCGCGGCCCAGTTCGCGCACCTCGTCCTTGAACAGTTCACGCAAGGGTTCGACCAGCTTCATGTTCATGCGTTCGGGCAGACCGCCGACATTGTGGTGGCTCTTGATCGTGACCGAGGGCCCGCCGGTGAAACTGACGCTTTCGATGACATCGGGATAAAGCGTGCCCTGCGCGAGGAAATCGGCCCCGCCGATCTTCTTCGCTTCCGCCTCGAACAGGTCGATGAACGCGCCGCCGATGAACTTGCGCTTCTTTTCCGGATCGGTCTGGCCCGCCAGACCGCCAAGGAACCGCTCCTCCGCATTCACATGCACAAGCGGGATATTGTAATGGTCGCGGAACAGCGTCACGACCTGTTCGGCCTCGTTCATCCGCATCAGCCCGTGATCGACGAAGACGCAGGTCAGCTGGTCGCCGATGGCTTCGTGGATGAGGACCGCGGCCACCGCCGAATCGACCCCGCCCGACAGGCCGCAGATGACCTTGCCGTCGCCGACCTGTTCGCGGATTTCCGCGATCTTGGTCTTGCGGAACTCGGCCATGGTCCAGTCGCCGGCGAGCCCGCAGACATGGCGCACGAAATTGGCCAGCAGCTTGCCGCCATCGGGCGTATGCGCCACTTCGGGGTGGAACTGGGTGCCGTAATACTTGCGCTTTTCATCGGCGATCACGGCGAAGGGCGCGCCATCGCTGGTGGCGACGATCCGGAAGCCGGGCGCGAACTGGGTGACCTTGTCGCCATGGCTCATCCACACCTGGTGGCGTTCGCCGTTCTGCCACATGCCATCGAACAATGCGCATTGTTCGGTCACGGTCAGATAGGCGCGGCCGAATTCACCGCCCTCGCCGGTCTCGTGCCCAGGACGGACCTCGCCGCCAAGCTGCTGGGTCATGACCTGCTGGCCATAGCAGATGCCGAGGATCGGCAGGCCGCTGTCGAACAGCACCTGCGGGGCGCGCGGGCTGCCCTCGTCGCACACGCTGGCGGGTGAGCCCGACAGGATGATGCCCTTGGGCTTGAGCCGCTCGAACGCCTCTTCCGCCTGGGTGAAGGGGGCGATTTCGGAATAGACCCCTGCCTCGCGCACGCGGCGCGCGATGAGCTGGGTGACCTGGCTGCCGAAATCGACGATCAGGATGGAATCGGGGAGGTGTTCTGCCTGCATGGCGTTCCCGTTAAGGCCAGCGTGCGTCGCCTGTCCAGCATTCGCCTGCGGAGCATCGCAGACGGCCACCGGCCGATGCACAGGTGCATCGCTTTCAACACTATCCTGCGTATTTTGCACTTGCGAAGAGAAATGGTGCGGCGCACAACGACACACGAGAACAAACCACAGGATGTTTGAAGAGCGACAATACCTTCAACAGGAGACGCTCGTGAAAATTATCAACCTTCTCGCCGCCGGCCTCGCTGCTACCGCCCTGCTGGGTGCCCCCGCACAGGCGCTTTCGAAGCGCACCGAAGTCAGCATCGCGGTCGATTTCAATGACCTCGACCTGCGCGACCCCTCGCAGCTCGCCGAACTGCGCGACCGCGTCGATGCCGCAGCGCAAGCCGCCTGCACGCACCCCGAAGCGCTGTCCGTGAACGCTTTCTCCTACGATCGTCGCTGCAAGGCCTCGCTGGTTGCTTCGGCACAGCAGATGATCCGCCAGAAAGCCACCGCCACGCTCGCCAGCGCACGCTGAGCCAGCCGCTGGACGAAGACCCGGTGTCGCCCGCCCGGCGGCACCGGGTTTCTCATGCCCGGAAGGCAGTGCGCATCGCACTCAGGGGCCGAGCTCGTATATTTTTGCAATGACACAGTTGGCGATTAGCGTTGCGCAATTCGCAACATGTTTCAACGTTTTCTCACTTTCGTTCGCAGCCGCGCACGATTATTACCAGTTTCACAGCCGGACGGTGACCCCTGACACTCCCGTCCCGGACGAGTTACAGTTGCAGCGGTCCCCCAAGCAACCGCTGCTTCTGGCCTTCCTCGCCACCCGCGGCCGGCCTTCTAGGCCCCCCGCACCGGCGAGGCGATATGGCAGCGAGTAGAGACGCGGCCGCCGACATTCCTCTCCCTCCCCCCAAGAAGTCGGTGCCGCGTCTCGAAACGCTGCGCCCCGCCGCAGCAAAGGGACCGGGCGCCGCCTAGTCGGGCGCACCGCGCCGTGCGGCTTCCTCGCGCAGATCGGTCTTGAGCAGTTTGCCGATATGGCTGCGGGGCATTTCGTCGATCGCATGCAGCTGCGCCAGCCGCTGGGTCTTGCCCAGCCGCGCATTGACCGCTTCGCGAATCGCCTCGCAGCCGCGCGCCTGCGGCGTCAGCGTGACGAAGCCGACCGGCGTTTCGCCCCAGCGTTCGCTCGGCATGCCGATCACCGCGGCTTCCACCACGTCGGGTTCCTTTGCCAGTTCGTCCTCGAGATCGACGGGGAAAATATTGAACCCGCCCGAAATGATCATGTCCTTCGCGCGGCCGACCAGTTCGACGAAACCGTCGGCATCGACGCGGCCGATATCGCCCATCCGCTGCCAGGTCTCGCCGGTTTCCGGGTCGGTCCAATAGCCTTCGCGCGTCTTGTCGGGCTGGTTCTTGTAGCCGGCCATCATGGTCTGGCTGCGCCCGATCAGATTGCCCGCTTCGCCCGCCGCCACCGGCCTGTCGTCATCGTCGAGCACGCGGAGCTCGCTGCCCGGCGCCGGACGTCCGACCGTATGCAGCTTGTCGGGAAACTTGTGCGCTTCGAGCAGGCAGACCACGCCGCCTTCGGTCATCGAATAGATCTCGATCAGCGCGCCGGGCATCCGCGCCAGAACCTCGCGCTTGAGGTCCGCCGGGAACGGCGCCGAGGTGCAGTATTTCAACTGCAGCGCGGACAGGTCGAATTCGTCGAAGCGCGGTTCCTGCATCAGCCGGCGGTATTGCACCGGCACCAGCATGGTGACGGTAATGCGGTCGTCCTGCGCCCATTCGAGCCAGCGCAGTACGTCGAACTTGCGCATGACGCGCACCGTCCCGCCTGCCAGCAGCGCGGGCAGGAAGGCCACCATCGTGGTGTTCGAATAGAGCGGCGTCGAGGCCAGCGTCCGTGCGGGCAGGCCGTTCTCGCGCCAGCTGGCCGCGGTCGCCGCGAACTGGCGCCAGCGCATCTGGTGCGAATGGACGATGCCCTTGGGCGTACCCGTCGTGCCCGAGGAATAGATGATGTTGAACGGATCGCCGGGCTGCGGATCGCAAGCGGGAGCCTGCGTGCCGGCAGGGGCCATCCACACGTCGAGTTCTTCGTCGAGCACGATGCGGCGCATCCCGGGGAAACTGTCTTCGCCCAGTTCGGCCAGCTTGGCCCGGTCGATGAAGATATGCGCCGCGCCCGAATCGCGCGCCATCCCGGCAAGCTGCGCGGCGCTTGCGCTGGTGGTCAGCGGCGCGGCCACGCCGCCGGCGCGCACCGCGGCCAGAAACACCAGCGCATAGGGAATCGAGGAATAGCCGAGGATCGCGACCGATTGCCCGCGTTCCAGCCCGTCGGCCACCAGCCGTGCGGCCAGCCGTTCGACCCGGTCCCCCAGTGCGGCCCAGCTCAGCTCGCCGGTATCGTCGCGCAAGGCGATCTGGTCGCCCAGCGCCGCGGCATTGCTGCCGATGATTTGCGCAAAGCTGCCGAAAGGCGCGGCCAGCGCGCCATCTTGTGTCTCTCCCATGCGCGGCACCCTATCGCCGCGCGCGCGGCTGTCTAGCCGCCCGTGAGGCTGCCGAGCGAAAAGGCGAGGATGACGCCCAGCGCCGTGGCGATGCCCGCCCAGTGCCGATCCTCGCGGAAGGCCTGCGGGAAGACCTCGTTCGCAAGGCTGGCGACCACCGCGCCGGCGGCGAAGCAGCGAATGACCGCAAGGGCATCCTCGCCCACGCCTGCAAGCGCCAGATTGCCGACGATCGCGGCCAGCGACAGCAGGATCGCGGTTCCCAGCCACAGCAGCATGACCTTGCCCCGCCCATGCCCGCCCGACACCATCGCGCGCGCACCGCCGGCGGCTTCGGGCAGGTTGGACAGCAGGATGGAGCCCGCCAGCGCGGCAACTTCGGCCCCGCCCACGCCGATCAGCGCGACGCCGAGCGCGAGGTTTTCGGGGATCCCGTCGAGCGTGATCGCCGCCAGCAGGCCCCCGCCATCGTCGGGGCCCCATCTCTCGTCGATCAGATAGTCGGCGAAAGCGAATACGACGGCCCCGGCGGCAACCCCGAGCATGGCATGGAACACGCTTGCCGTCTCGATGGAGGGTTCGATCAGTTCGGTGGTGACCGACAACAGCAGCGCACCACCGGCCAGCGCGACCAGAAAGCCTTCGAGCCGTTCGGGCAGCTTGCCGTAGATGCCCCAGGCGGCGCCGGCGACCAGTGCGCCCGACACCACCAGCACCACGGCCAGCAGCATCAGCATTCGATCACATTGACCGCCAGCCCGCCCTGGCTGGTTTCCTTGTACTTGCTCGACATGTCGAGCCCGGTCTGGCGCATCGTCTCGATCACTTGGTCGAGGCTGACGCGCGCATCGGTTTCGGGCCGGTGCAGTGCCAGCCGCGCGGCGTTGACCGCCTTGACCGCACCGATGGCATTGCGCTCGATGCACGGGACCTGGACCAGCCCGCCGACGGGATCGCAGGTCAGTCCGAGATTGTGCTCCATGCCGATTTCCGCCGCACTGGCGACCTGCGCGGGCGATGCGCCCCACAGCGCGGCGAGCCCGCCCGCCGCCATCGAGCACGCCACGCCGACTTCGCCCTGGCAGCCCATTTCGGCGCCCGAAATGCTGGCGCGCTGCTTGTAGAGCAGGCCGATCGCGCCCGCGGTCAGCAGGAAGGTCCGGCGGCTTTCGCCGCAGGCATCGTCTTCCGCGGTGACGCAATAGAAGCGGATCACCGCGGGAATGATCCCCGCGGCGCCATTGGTCGGCGCAGTGACCACGCGCCCGCCCGCGGCGTTTTCCTCGTTCACTGCCATGGCGTAGCAATTGAGCCAGTCGAACAATTGCTCGCGCTCGTTCGATTGCGGATTGGCCGACAGCTTGTCCCACAGATCGGGTGCCCGCCGCGCCACCTTGAGACCGCCGGGAAGGATGCCCCGCTGGTGCAGGCCGCGATCGACGCACTGGTCCATCGCGGTAGCGATCCGGTCGAGCCCTTCGAGAGTCCGCTCGCGCGGGCGGAAGGCATCCTCATTGGCGAGGATCAGCTCGGCGATCGAAAGATCGGTCCGCGCGCATTCGGCCAGCAGCTCTTCGGCCGAGCCGAAATCGTGCGGCACCCGTGTGCCCGTGTTGATCCGGTCGTCCTTCGGCTTGCGGCGGAGCTGCGCTTCGGAAGCGACGAAGCCGCCACCGGTCGAATAATAGGTCCGCCGCGACAGTGGCGCGCCGTCGGCATCGAACGCCGCCAGCTGCATGCCGTTAGGATGCAAGTCCGGAATGACATGCCCCGCGAGATCGATATCCGTAGCGGGATCGAACGCGATGTCCTGCCTGCCGCCCAGCATCAACCGGCCGTGCGTGCGCACGCGTTCCAGCGCGGCAGCGGCCTCGTCGGGGCAGGTCGTGTCGGGCGCGAAGCCGATCAGCCCCAGAATGCTGGCATCGACGGTGCCGTGCCCCACTCCGGTAAGCGCCAGCGATCCCTGCAGTTCGACCGCAATCCGGGCAGTGCGCTCCAGCTTGCCGGCCTTGGCCAGCGCCCGCACGAAAGTGCGCGCGATGCGCATCGGCCCGACCGTGTGCGAGGAGGACGGGCCGATCCCGATCCGGAAGATGTCGAGCACCGAGAGCATGGCCGCGAGATGCGCTTTCCCCGCCGGTAAATCAACCGGTTGCAGACGAAACCGGGTGCGCGGCAAACTGTGGGTAAAATCGCCCTCGAAACTTTGGCAATCCGCCCGCTACCGCCTATATGATCACTATGGATGAAACCCCTGAAATGACGGGCGCCGAAGCGCCGAAAAAACCCGGCTACGGCGCAGATTCGATCAAGGTGCTCAAGGGCCTCGACGCGGTCCGCAAGCGGCCCGGCATGTATATCGGCGATACCGACGATGGATCGGGCCTGCACCACATGGTGTTCGAGGTGTCGGACAACGCCATCGACGAAGCGCTGGCGGGGCATTGCGACCTCGTCCTGATCGAACTCAATGCCGATGGCTCGGTCTCGGTCGAAGACAATGGCCGCGGCATCCCGGTCGACATGCACAAGGGCGAAGGCGTGTCTGCGGCCGAGGTCATCATGACCCAGCTTCACGCGGGCGGTAAGTTCGAGAACACCAGCGACGACAATGCCTACAAGGTGTCGGGCGGCCTGCACGGTGTCGGCGTATCGGTGGTCAACGCGCTGTCCGAATGGCTCGAACTGACGATCTGGCGCGACGGCAAGGAACACTGGATGCGCTTCGAGCATGGCGATGCGGTCGAAAGCCTGCGCGTCGTCGGCGATGCCCCCAAGGTCGAACAGAACCCCGACGAGAACGGGTTCAAGAAGGGCACGCGCGTCACCTTCAAGGCGTCGGAAGACACTTTCAAGAACGTGATCGAGTTCGATTTCGACAAGCTCGAGCACCGTTATCGCGAACTGGCCTTCCTCAATTCGGGCGTGCGGATCCTGCTGCGCGACAAGCGCCACGAGGAAATGCTCGAGCACGACCTCTATTACGAGGGCGGGATCGCGGCCTTCGTCAAATATCTCGACCGCAACAAGCAGCCGCTGGTCGCCGAACCGATCGCGGTGAGCGCGGAAAAGGACGGCATCGGCATCGACGTCTCGCTCGAGTGGAACGACAGCTATTACGAGAACGTCCTCACCTTCACCAACAACATCCCGCAGCGCGACGGCGGCACGCACCTCGCCGCGTTCCGCACCGCGCTGACGCGCACGCTGAACAATTACGCCAGCGCCAGCGGGATGCTGAAGAAGGAGAAGGTCTCGCTGTCGGGCGAAGACATGCGCGAAGGCCTGACCGCGATCGTTTCGGTCAAGCTGCCCGACCCCAAGTTCTCCTCGCAGACCAAGGACAAGCTGGTCAGTTCCGAAGTGCGTTCGCCGCTCGAAAGCCTGATGGGCGAGAAGATGAGCGAATGGCTGGAGGAAAACCCGGCCGAAGCCAAGGCGATCATCCAGAAGGTGATCGACGCCGCCGCCGCGCGCGAAGCCGCGCGCCGCGCGCGCGAGATGAGCCGCAAGGGCGCGATGAGCATCGCCTCGCTGCCGGGCAAGCTGGCCGACTGCCAGGACCGCAACCCCGCGAACTGCGAACTCTTCCTGGTCGAGGGCGACTCGGCAGGGGGCAGCGCCAAGCAGGGCCGCGACCGCAAGACGCAGGCGATCCTGCCGCTCAAGGGCAAGATCCTCAATGTCGAGCGTGCGCGCTTCGACCGGATCATTTCCTCGAAGGAAGTGGGCACGCTGATTCAGGCGATGGGCACCGGGCTGCGCGACGAATTCGATCTCGAGAAGCTGCGCTATCACAAGATCGTGATCATGACCGACGCCGATGTCGACGGCGCGCATATCCGCACCCTGCTGCTCACCTTCTTCCACCGGCAGATGCCCGAGATCGTCAAGGCCGGGCACCTCTTCATCGCGCAGCCGCCGCTGTACAAGGTCTCGCGCGGGAAGAGCGAAGTCTATCTCAAGGACCAGCCGGCCTTCGATCGCTACCTGATCGCGCAGGGCCTCGATGCGCGCGTGCTCGAAACGCAAGGCGGCGGCGCGGTGCGCGGCGGCGGTGAGCTTGAAGCGCTGGTCGCGCATGGCCTGCGCATCCGCAACCTGCTGGCTTTCGTCCCGCGCAAATACAACACCGACCTGATCGAGGCGATGGCGTTGGCCGGCGCGCTCGATCCGTCGGGCGATCGCGGCGCCGCGCTCGACCGTGCAGCCGCGCATCTGCAGATGGGCGATCCCGAAGCGCGCTGGCGCGCCGAAACCGGGGACGACGGCAAGGTCCGCCTGTTCCGCGTGTGGCGCGGCGTGACCGATGTCCACGAAATCGACCCGGCCTTCCTCGACAGCGCCGAAGCCCGCAAGCTCAACCGCGTCGCGCAGGAATTCGCCGATGTCTACACCGCGCCCATGCGGCTCGTCCGCAGCGGTGCGGCGGAGCCGGAAGAGGCGGACAGCGACAGCGAGAGCGACAGCGAAGAGGCCGCACCGATCTTTGCCGATGACGCGATTACTCTGCCGACGCAGCTGCTCGACGCAGTGCTGGCCGCGGGGCGCAAGGGTCAGAAGATCCAGCGCTACAAGGGTCTTGGCGAAATGAACGCCGAGCAATTGTGGGAGACCACGCTCGATCCGGACAATCGCGCGCTGTTGCAGGTCAAGGTCGAGGATGCCGACGTGACCGACGAGATCTTCACCCGCCTGATGGGCGACGTGGTCGAACCGCGCCGTGAATTCATCCAGGACAATGCCCTGAACGTCGCCAATCTGGACGTCTGATCGAGATGGGCGGGGGGCGTCCGGCCGGATCGCTCGAGCAGGGGGGGTTCCTGCTCTTCCTCGCGCTCGTGTCGGCCGCGCTGATCGCGATCGTGCTGCCCTTTGCCCGTTCACTGCTGTGGGCGGCGCTGGCAGCGATCATGTTCCAGCCGCTCTACCGCTGGTTCCTCGCAAAGCGGCCCGACAAGGATAGCCAGGCCGCGCTGGCGAGCCTGGTGGTGATCCTGTTCGCCGTCGTCCTGCCCGCGCTGTGGATTGGCAGCGCGGTTGTCGACGAAGCGGCGGGGCTGTTCGTCGCCCTGCGCGACGGCGATATCGATGTGGCGCTCTATTTCGAAGAGGTGTTCGACGCGCTCCCGGCCAATATCCAGGCCTCGCTGGCGCGCGCCGGACTGGGCGACCTGGGCGCTGTCCAGGCACGCGCGACCGCCTTTGTCCAGGCCAGCCTCGGCATCATCGCGGCGCAGGCCCTCGCAATCGGGGGCAGCGTGTTCGGTTTCGCGATCGGTTTCGCGATCGCGCTCTATGTTGGCTTCTTCCTGCTGCGCGACGGGCGGGCGATCGGCGACACGATCCTCGCCGCGCTGCCGATGGAACGCGGCGTCGCCGACCGGCTCGCAGAACGCTTTCTCGTCATCGTGCGCGCGACGATCAAGGGATCGGTCGTCGTCGGGCTTGTCCAGGGCGCCCTCGGCGCGCTGACATTCTGGATCGTGGGGATCCCATCGGTCCTGCTGCTCGGCGTGGTTATGGCAATCGCCTCGCTGCTTCCCGCGCTCGGCCCGGCGATCGTATGGGTGCCCGCCGCGATCTACCTGCTGGCGACCGGCGCGATCTGGCAGGGCGTGGTGGTGATCGTCTCGGGGGTCGCGCTGATCGGCATGATCGACAACATCCTGCGCCCGATCCTCGTCGGACGCGACACCGGCATTCCCGACTGGTTGATCCTGGTCACCACGCTGGGCGGTATCGCGCTGATCGGCCTGTCGGGGATCGTGGTCGGGCCGCTGGTCTGCGGGCTGTTCCTCGCCGCTTGGGGGATCTTCGCCGAACAGCGCGCTGCCCGCGGCTAGCGCCCGCGCAGCGGGTCAGGCCGCGCGAATATCCTGCGTACCGCGCGCGCCGCCATCGCGGCTGTCGAGCCCGTCGAAGATCGCGCCGACGATCAGGCCCAGTTTCTCCTCGCTCAGCCGGTCGTCGACCACCGCGATGAGATAGGGCTGCAGATAGCAGCTCACCATCTGGTTGATGATCGACATGGCAGTATCGACCTCGAGCCCTTTGAGATAGCCTTCGGCCTGCGCTTCGGCGATCAGTTCGCACAGATAGTGGTCGGCCAGGTCGATATAGCTGCGGGCATAGTCGAAATAGCGTTCGCCCATCTCGACATAGAGGTTGAACGTCGCCGGGTCGTCGCGGAAATTGCGGTGCAGCAGCCGATAGCGGCGGGCGAAGAATTCATACATCTTGCGCGGCGGCGGCAGGTCGGACGCCATCACGTCGTCCATCACTGCCAGCTTGGGGGCGAACCATTCGGCGGTTACCGCTTCGAGCAGGTCGCTTTCCTCGGGGAACACCGCGTCGATCCGCGCCCGCGCCACGCTCAGCTCGGCCGCCAGCCGCGTGCGCGAAACCTCTTCGCCCTTGCGTTCCATCAGCGCCATCGCTTCGCGCGCAAAGCGGCGACGCAATTCGTCGATTTCGTTCTCGCTCATGCCGGCGCGTTCCCTACTCCGCTCATCCCGCAAATTAGGCATGGACGTGCCGGGGTTAAACCCCCCATGCGGCTAGCCGGCGGATTTCTTCGGGGGGAGCGGGAAGAAGGCCGACGTCCGCGCCTTGTAGGCCGCATAGCCCGGCCGCGATTTCTTCATCCCGCCTTCGAGCAGCGGGGCGCCCGACCAGCGGGTAAGCGTGAAGGTCAGGAACAGCGGCCCGATAACGGTCGCTGCGGCCACCCACCAGCCCGCCGAAGCGGCCGCGATCCAGATACCCCACCAGACGCAGGCATCGCCGAAATAATTGGGGTGGCGGGTGTAGCGCCACAGCCCGCGGTCCATCACCTGGCCTGCATTGGCCGGATCCGCCTTGAACCGCGCAAGCTGCCAATCGCCGACCCATTCGAAGAGGATGCCCACCAGCCACAGCGCGGCGCCGACCAGCGCCAGCCCGCTGAGCGGCGTGAGCGAGCCGGCTTCGAGAATGCCGTATTGCGCGGGGCTGGAGACGATGAACAGCAGCACCGACTGGCCGAGGAAGACCTTGGTCAGCGCCGCCACCGCGAACCGGCCCTGTTCGCGGTCCTTCGCCAGCATGCGCCGATAGCGCTTGTCCTCGCCCTCGCGGCGCCAGCGGATCAGCAGGTGGAGCGCGAGCCGAGCGCCCCAGATCACCGCCATCGCCATCAGCAGCGTGGCCAGTGCGCCGGGTTCGTAGAGCCGCAGCCAGCTGACCAGCGCCAACAGGGCCATCCCGCCGCCCCAGAAGGCATCGACGAAACTGACATCGCCGATCTGCACCGCGACCACCCACAGGATCAGGGCCAGACCAAGCAGGATGACGAAATTCGCGAGCAGCGATTCAACTATCACGCGTTTTCTCCTTCAGCGTAAGGGCGTGGTTTTCCAGCGCGGCGAACCGGTCGCAATCGGGGCGCTTCTCGCGGTAGAAGGCCGCCAGCCGGGCGAGGTCTGCCGCATAGTCGCCGGTCGGCACGATCGCTTCGCCGATGCCGCCGCGCATAGTGGCATTGTCGACCCAGGCGGGCACGATCGACACGCCCGCCGCCATGGCGATATGGTAGAAACCGGTTTTCCATTCGCCCCTGAAGGTCCGCGATCCCTCGGGCGCGATTACCAGCGCCAGATCGTCTGACCGCGCGAATGCCGCTGCCACCTGTTCGACGTAATTGCCGCTTTTCGAGCGTTCGACCGGGACCCCGCCCATATCGAGCATGAACCGGGTCATCGGCCATTTGAACAGGCTCGACTTGCCGATGAAATTGGGCCGTATGCCCAGCTCGTGCGTCGCGCCGAGGAAGAAGATGAAATCCCAGTTCGACGTGTGCGGCGCGCCGAGAATGATGAATTTGTCACAGTCCGGGCGACGGCCTTCGAGCGTCCAGCCCTTCCAGCGATACAGGGCGAGCAGAATGCGCCGCACCAGACGGCTCAGCAGCGAGGGCCGGCGGTTCGGATCGGTCGGCATGGTCTCTCCCCGCTTCCGCCTAGCACAAGCCCGGCGGATTGCGAGACTACATCCGGAACACGCCGAATTGCGGTCGTTCGGGGATCGGCGCCTCGAGCGTGGCGCCAAGGGCCAGCCCCAGTACGTCGCGCGTCTGCACCGGGTCGATCACCCCGTCGTCCCACAACCGCGCGGTGGCGTAATAGGGATTGCCCTCGTCCTCGTATTTCTGGCGGATCGGCGCCTTGAAGGCTTCGGCCTCCTCATCGCTCCAGCTGTCGGCATCGCGGTGGACCGTCGCCAGCACCGAGCCGGCCTGTTCGCCCCCCATCACGCTGATCCGCGCATTGGGCCAGGTGAACAGGAAACGCGGGCTGTAGGCGCGGCCGCACATGCCGTAATTGCCCGCCCCGAAGCTGCCGCCGATAACCACGGTGATCTTGGGCACGCTGGCGGTGGCGACTGCGGTGACCAGCTTGGCGCCATGCTTGGCAATGCCTTCGGCCTCGTACTTGCCGCCCACCATGAAGCCGCTGATGTTCTGCAGGAACAGCAAGGGGATCCGGCGCTGGCACGCCAGTTCGATGAAATGCGCACCCTTCTGCGCGCTTTCGGAAAACAGCACGCCATTGTTGGCGAGGATCGCGACCGGCATGCCCCAGATATGGGCAAAGCCGCACACCAGCGTGCTGCCGTAATGCTGCTTGAATTCGTGGAACTCGCTGCCGTCGACCAGCCGGGCGATGACCTCGTGCACGTCATAGGGCGCGCGGACATCGTCGGGGATCAGCGCATAGAGGTCCTCGGCATCGAATTGCGGGGCGCGGGCATCGCGCCGTTCCACGCTTTGCGCGGCGGCCGGGTTCTCGCCCAGATGGCTGACGATGTCGCGCACGATGGTCAGCGCATGCTCGTCGTTCTCGGCCAGATGGTCGACCACGCCCGACTTGCGCGCATGCAGATCGCCGCCGCCTAGGTCTTCCGCGCTGATCTCCTCGCCCGTCGCGGCTTTCACCAGCGGCGGACCGGCAAGGAAGATCGTGCCCTGTTCGCGCACGATCACCGTTTCGTCGGACATGGCTGGGACGTAGGCCCCGCCCGCGGTGCAGCTGCCCATCACGCAGGCGATCTGCGGGATGCCCAGCGCGGACATGTTCGCCTGGTTGAAGAAGATGCGCCCGAAATGGTCGCGGTCGGGGAAGACCTCCGCCTGGTGCGGCAGGTTCGCCCCGCCGCTGTCGACGAGATAGATACACGGCAGGCGGTTTTCCTGCGCGATTTCCTGTGCGCGCAAGTGCTTCTTGACCGTCATCGGGTAATAGGTGCCGCCCTTTACGGTGGCATCGTTGCACACGATCATCACCTGCCGGCCCGCAACGCGGCCGATCCCGCAGATCAGCCCCGCGCCGTTGATTTCGTCCTTGCCGTACATCCCGTTGGCCGCAAGCTGGCCGATCTCGAGGAAGGGCGAGCCGGGATCGAGCAGCCGCTCGACCCGTTCGCGCGGGAGCAGCTTGCCGCGCCCGACATGCCGCTCGCGGCTACCTTCCGACCCGCCAAGCGCGGCTGCGGCGACGGTCGAACGCAGTTCCTCGGCGAGCGACCTGTTGTGCGCGAACCGCGCCTTGGCGTCGGGCGCTTCGCGGTCGAGCGTCGAGGTCAGGACCGGTGCGGTCATCCCGCCGCCCCGATCAGTTCGCGGCCGATCAGCATGCGGCGAATCTCGTTGGTGCCGGCGCCGATGTCGAGCAGCTTGGCATCGCGCATGTAGCGTTCGACCGGCCAGTCGAGCGTATAGCCCGCCCCGCCCAGCGCCTGGACGCTTTCGGCGGCCACACGGAAGGCGCTCTCGCTCGAATAGAGGATCACACCGGCGGCATCGAAGCGCGTCGTCTGGTCGGCATCGCAGGCCTTGGCGACCGCATAGGTATAGGCCCGGGCGGTTTGCAGCGCGACATACATGTCGGCCACCTTGGCCTGCATCAGCTGGAAGCTGCCGATCGGCTTGCCGAACTGCTTGCGCTCGCGCAGGTAGGGGATGACCGTGTCGAGACAGGCCTGCATGATGCCCAGCTGGATGCCCGACAGCACCACGCGTTCGTAGTCCAGCCCGCTCATCAGCACGCCGACGCCGCCGTTCAGCGGCCCCATCACGCGGTCTTCGGGCACGAAGCAATCGTCGAACACCAGTTCGGCGGTGGGCGACCCGCGCATGCCGACCTTCTCGATCTTCTGGCCGATGGAAAAACCCGCATCGTCCTTCTCGATCAGGAAGGCGGTGATCCCGCGGCTGCCCGCGCTGCCATCGGTCTTGGCATAGACCACCAGCGTATCGGCATGGGGCGCATTGGTGATCCAGAACTTGGTACCGTTGAGGCGGTAGCCGCCATCGACCGCTTCGGCCTTGAGCTTCATCGATACCACGTCCGATCCGGCGGAGGCTTCGGACATGGCGAGGCTGCCGACATGCTCGCCCGAGATCAGCGGGGGGAGATACTTGGCCTTCTGCTCGGCATTGCCCCAGCGGCGGATCTGGTTGATGCACAGGTTCGAATGCGCGCCGTAGCTGAGGCCGAGCGAGGCCGAGGCCCGGCTGACTTCCTCGACCGCGATGACGTGTTCGAGATAGCCGAGACCCAGCCCGCCATCGGCTTCATCCACAGTCAGGCCGTGCAGGCCGAGCTCGCCCATCTGGCGCCACAGTTCCTCGCGCGGGAAATAGTCCTCGCGGTCGATTTTCTCGGCCTGGGGGGCGATCTGTTCGTCGGCGAAGCGGGCCACGGTGTCGCGGATCATTTCCGCGCTTTCGCCAAGCTGGAAATCGAAATCGGGGGTCGCGCGCATGCTCTCTCCTTGGGGCTGGCGAAGATTCTCTTTAGTTGCGCGGGCCGATAGCCGAGCGCGCCAGATGGGGCAAACGCAATAGGTCTGCCTGATGTGATCCAGCGCGGAATTGCTTTACCTGAGAGACGCTTGCTTCTAGTCGGCAAGCTTCGGCCATGTTTCGCAAACCGAGCATACTTTGGCCCGAGGGCACACCGCCTTCGGATGCCTATTGCGACGAGGACAAGCGCCTCGCGGTGCTGGCTGCGCACGGTACGAAGGGAATGGTCGACGATCCCGAATTGCAGGAGCTGGTCGACCTCGTAGCCAAGCTGTGCGACGTGCCGATGGCGATGGTGACCGTGGTCGAGGAAGGCCGCCAGCTGTTCCTTACGCGTACCGGGATCGACGCGCGCGAAACCCCGCGCCCCACCAGCTTCTGCGCGCATGCCATGCTCGGCGCCGAGCCGTTGGTCGTGCCCGACGCGCGCGAGGATGCGCGTTTCACCGACAACCCGCTGGTCACCGACGAACCGCATATCCGATACTACGCCGGCCACCCGCTGATTTCGGTCGAGGGGGCACCGCTTGGCGCGCTCTGCGTGATTGATACCAAACCGCGACCCGAAGGGCTGAGCGACATCCAGCGCGAGTCGCTTTCGGTGCTTGCCAAGTCGGCGATGCGGCGCATTTCGCAGCGCCGGCTGGGCGAGACCGCGCAGGAAGCGGTGCACATGCGCGAGAGCTATCTCCAGCGCATGATCGACAGCGTGCCGGGGATCGCCTGGTCGGCCGATGGCGCGGGCAATTTCGACTATGTCAGCGCGCAGTGGAGCGAGCTGACCGCCACCGCCCAGCCGCGCCGGCTGGCCGACTGGCAGAATGCGGTGCACCCGGAAGACTGGGCGCAGGCCTCGGGCGCGTTCCAGGCCTCGCTCGAGAGCGGCAAGCCGTTCGAATACGAATGGCGGCTCAAGCTGTCCGACGGCAATTACCGCTGGATGCTGGCGCGCGCGGTGCAGACCCCCACCACCGAAGGGCAGAACCGCTGGTTCGGGACGGTCATCGACGTCGACCGGCAGCACCGCCTGTCCGAAGCACGCGACCTGCTGGCGAACGAACTGTCGCACCGGATCAAGAACATCTTCGCGGTGGTGTCGGGGCTGATCGCGATCCGCGCGCGGGGCAAGCCCGAGATCGCCGAATTCGCTGCCGAGCTTAACGATACGATCCGCTCACTGAGCGCTGCGCACAATTACGTCCGCCCCGGACACGGGCAGCGCGCCAGCACGCTATCGGGTCTGCTGGCCGACCTGCTTGCCCCCTATGGCACGCCGGACCAGGAGCGTTTCAGCGTGACCGGGCCGGGCATCAGGATCGGCGCGCGCGCGGCCACGCCGCTGGCGCTGATCTTCCACGAACTGGCCACCAACTCGGCCAAATACGGCGCATTGTCGGCCCCCGACGGGTTCGTCACGGTGACGGTCGAGGCCGATTGCGAGGGCGACGACACGGTCTGCGTCACGTGGGACGAGAACACTCGCGGCGGCGCCGTCCCCACGCCGGGATCGCCCGAAGGCTTCGGTTCGCGGTTGCTGCGCATGGCCGTCGAAGGCCAGCTGGGCGGCACGTTCGAGCGCACCTATTCGGACGACGGGCTCGACATCCGGATCGTTTTCCCGCGCGCATCGATCCAGACCTGACCCGGGCTGCGCCTTGCGTGTGGGGCGCGGCTGTGCTTTGCCAGACCTCATGCTGAGCGATGCGAAATTCCTGCCGCGGCGACTGGCGCTGGCCGGCCTTGTCCTGTCCGCGCTCGCCGCCTGCAGCCCGACCGAACAGCAAAGCGAAACGCTCACCGCGACGCAGCAGGCCATCGCCACTCCCACCGGCGAACCCGCGCCCGAGGTGTTCGCCGCGACCGCCTGGCGGGTGCTGGCGGCCGATGGCGCGCGCTACACCACCTATCTCGACCAGGACGGCACCTACCGCGACCTGCGCAACGGCGATCCGTGGCAGACCGGCAGCTGGCGGTATTCCGAGGAAGAAGGCAACGGCAAGCGGCTGTGCCTGCGGCCCGATGACGAAAACGGCGTCGAACGCTGCTGGGAACCGGACCGGATGCGCAATGGCGTGATGCGCGCCGAAAACAATGCGGGCACGGTGATCGAACTGGAAAGCGTCACCTACGCCCTGCCGGTCGAGACCGCCGACGAAGCCGCGTGAGCGGGGACCCGCCAGCGCTGGTCGAATTCAGCAACGTGCGCAAGAGCTATGGCCCGACGCTGGCAGTGGCCGGTGTGTCGCTGGCGGTCGGCGATGGCGAATTCGTCGCGCTGGTCGGCGCCTCGGGCTCGGGCAAGTCGACGCTGCTCAAGACCGTCAACCGGCTGATCGATCCGACCGCCGGCGCAGTGCGGTTCGCGGGCGACAATGTCGAAGGCCTGCCCCTGGCGGCGCTGCGCCGCCAGATCGGTTACGTGTTCCAGTCGGTCGGGCTGTTCCCGCACATGACGGTGGGCGAAAACATCGCCATCGGCCCGCGGCTGGTCGGCGAACGGCTGGCGGGCGAACGGATTGCCCGCCTGCTCGAACTGGTCGATCTCGAACCCGAAATGGCAGACCGGCTGCCCGACGAATTGTCGGGCGGGCAGCGCCAGCGGGTCGGTGTGGCGCGCGCACTGGCCAATGAACCGCGCTTGCTGCTGATGGACGAACCGTTCGGCGCACTCGATCCGATCACGCGCGACGCGCTCGGCGACCGGGTCCGCGCCCTGCATGGCGAATTCGGCCTGACCACGGTGATGGTCACTCACGACATGGCCGAAGCGTTGCTGCTGGCTGACCGCGTGCTGGTGATGGATGCCGGGAAAGTGGTCGCGGACGAAACCCCGCCCGCGCTGCTGTCGGGGGCCGGCGGCGCCATCGCGCAGGGTCTGGTCGCGGTTCCCCGCGCGCAGGCCGACCGGCTGGCGGAGCTGGCCCGGTGAGCGCGATCTGGACCACGCTGCTCGGCCTTGGCGACAAGCTGGCCGCGCATGTTCTGCTGTCCGCTGCGGCGATTGCGCTGGGGATTGCAGTGGCCTTGCCGCTGGCGGTCTGGGCCAGCCGTTCAGAACCGGTCGCGCGCGCCACGCTGGGCTTTGCCAGCCTGGTGCAGACGATCCCCGCGCTGGCGCTGCTCGCGCTGTTCTTCCCCATATTGCTGTCGCTGCGCGCGGTGTTCGGCGAGGGCCTGCCGACGCTGGGTTTCCTGCCCGCACTGCTGGCGCTGGCGCTGTACGCGCTGCTGCCGATCCTGCGCAATGCGGTGACCGCGCAGGTCAATCTCGACCCCGGCGTGATCGAGGCCGCGCACGGCGTCGGCATGACCTTCTGGCAGCGCCTGCGGCTGGTCGAAGCGCCGCTGACCGCGCCTTATATCATGGCCGGCATCCGCACTGCGGCGGTGTGGACCATCGGTGCCGCCACGCTGGCCACCACCATCGGGCAGCCAAGCCTGGGTGATCCGATCTTCGCCGGTCTGCAGACGCAGAACTGGGTGCTGGTGCTGGCGGGCTGTATTGCCAGCGCCGGTCTCGCGCTGGTCGCCGATGCGCTGCTGGGCCTGATCGAGAAAGGGCTCGCCACGCGCCGCCGGATGCTGACGTTCGGCGGACTGGCGGCGGTCCTGCTGGGCATTCTGGCCGCGCTTACCGTCCAGTTCGGCGACCGGGGGGGCGACCGCATCGTCATCGGGGCCAAGGGCTTTTCCGAGCAATACATCCTCGCCCGCCTGATCGGGCAGCAGCTGAAGGCAGCGGGGTACGGGGTCGAATACCGCGACGGGTTGGGTTCGGCGGTCGCGCATCAGGCGGTATCGACCGGGGCGATCGACGTGCTGGTCGATTACACCGGCACCATCTGGACCAACCAGATGGAACGCAGCGACAATCCCGACCGCGAAACCATGCTTGCCGAAATTGCCGCGTGGGAAACCCGCACCAGCGGCACGCATGTACTGGGCCGGCTGGGTTTCGAAAACGCCTATGGCCTCGCCATGCCGCGCGCGGCCGCCGAGGCCGGCGGCTTTGCCAGCATCGGCGATCTCGCGGGACGCGCGCAGGCCATGACCATCGGCGGCGATCCCGAATTCTTCGAACGGCCCGAATGGTTCGCGGTGCGCGAGGCCTATGGCCTGCGCTTCGCCGCACGGCGCAATTTCTCGCCCACCTTCATGTACAATGCGCTGACCTCGGGCGAGGCCGACGTGATCGGTGCCTACACCTCCGACGGGCGGATCGCGGCGGATGACCTCGTGATCCTCGACGATCCGGAAGGCGCCTTCCCCAATTACGATGCGATCATCCTGCTCGCCCCCCAAACCGGGACGGACGACGCCCTGGTCGCCGCGCTCGAGCCGCTGATCGGTGCGATCGGCGTGGAAGCAATGCGCGAAGCCAATTATTCGGTCGACCGGACCGAAGACAAGCTGTCGTTCGAACGGGCCGCGCAGCGCCTGGCCGAACGGATCGGCCAGTAGACTAGCGCGCGCGCTGCCAGACCTGCGTCTGGCAGAAGGGGCCGATGCAGCCCTTGACCTCGAGCCGGTCGGGACCGCGGCGGCGCACTATCGAACGATAGGTCTTGCCGTTGTTGGGATCGTAGATTTCGCCGCGCCACGAATCCTCGTCTTCGGTGAACCCGGTGAGGATCGCCATGCCGAGCAGCTTGCGGCTGCGCTTGGCGGCATCGCGATTGTTGACGTCGCGCTGGTCGGCGCCCTGCGGCGGCGTGACGAGCAATTTGGCGATCCGCCCGCAGATACTGCGTCCGCAATCGCTTATATGCACGATGGCGTCCTTTTCCGCGGTCACCCAGCGCCCCTCGATCGGTTCGGCGGCGGCCAGCGGCGTGGCGGCCAGCACAAGCGCGGCAACAGCAAGCAGGTGTTTCATGACGGGGGCGTCCTCCGTTGGCCTTCGGGAAAGCCCGCCCCGCGCGGCCAGTCGCGGGCAGACAGGGCCATGCATTTGAACAATTCGCCCATGGCCTGCGGCTGAACGAGCCGATCGTGCGCGGCCTGGATCTCTTGCGAACGCTCGGGCGCGGCAGTCGCCAATCCCTGCGCGCGTAGGCCGATTCCCATCGCGGAGAGCCAAGCACCCTGCGTGGTCAGCGAACTGGCCACGCCCTCGCGCCGCGCAATCGTGTCGAGCGTGGCGAAATCGACATGCGCGGTGAGGTCCATTTCGCCCGGTGCGGCGAAGACATCGACCTTTTCATGCGCACGGACGGCCTGCAGCGTCGCCCCGGTCCGCGGGGCGAGATGGCCGTAATCGATCAGCAACGCCGCGCCGCCCTGGACGTCGATCCGCCGCGCCAGCGCCTCGACCAGCGCCGCGGCGGCGGGAGAGGTTTCGATGACCGTGCCGACCGGGGCGCTGCGCTGCGCTTCGGGCACCGCCGCGTCGAGCGGGCTCGGCCCCGAAACGAAGGCCAGATCGCCGTCCTCGATCCCGACCATCCGTTCGCGCCAGCCGGTTTCGGTCCGAACCAATTGCCGCACCGGCAGTGCATCGAGAAACTCGTTGGCGAGCAGCAGGATCGGGCGATCGGTCGGCAGGCTGTCGAGCGAATCGTGGAACTGCGCCCCGGCCAGCGCGGCTCCCTGGACCGCGCGCAGGGCCTCGGATCCCTCGACCAGATGCACCTGCGGGCGCAGCCCCTGGCTGGCCATCGCACGCATCGCATCCTTCGCCAGCGTCCCCCGGCCCGGCCCGAGCTCGACATAGAGCGCGTCTTCCGGGCGCCCCGCCCGTGTCCAGATATCCGCCAGCCACAGACCCGCCATTTCGCCGAACATCTGGCTGATTTCGGGCGCGGTGGTGAAATCGCCGGCCGCGCCCAGCGGATCGCGCGTGGTGTAATAGCGGGCGTTGCTTTCGCCCATGTAGCGCGTGACGGGCATCGGCCCGTGCTGGGCGATCAACCGGCGGAAGCTGTCCGCCAGCGGGGTCGAAACGGCTTCGCTCATGCGGGGCGGGTCTTGCCCGCCCCGGCGCTGCCCGTGGCCGGGCGCAGCAGCGCATAGACCAGGACCACGACACCGATCAGGATCATCGGCAGGCTGAGCCACTGTCCGCGCGACAGGCCGGTTTCGACCACCATATAGGCGAGGTGCGCGTCGGGTTCGCGGAAGAATTCCATCAGGAACCGCCCCAGCCCCATGCCGATGGTGAAGACCGCCACCAGCAGGCCGGGCCGGTACCGGGCACGGGTCTGCCAGAACAATGCCAGCAGCAGCAGCCCCAGCAGCAGCCCTTCGAAGCCTGCCTGGTACAGCTGGCTGGGGTGGCGCGGGAGCTGGTCGGGATCGGTCGGAAAGACCATCGCCAGCGGGAAGTCGCTGGCAACCGCGCGCCCGTAGAGTTCGCCGTTGACGAAATTCGCCAGCCGCCCGAGCATATAGGCCAGCGGCACGTTGACCGCGATATAGTCGCAGATGCGCAGCCAGTTGAGCCCGCCGCGCCAGGCGACCCAGCTGATCGCGATCAGCACGCCGATGACCCCGCCGTGGAAGCTCATCCCGCCTTCCCACAGCTTGAACACGTCCGCGCTGGCGAACAGTTCGGGTTTGTAGAACGCCGCATAGCCGATCCGCCCGCCGAGGATGACGCCGAGCGTGCAATAGAAGAACAGGTCGTCGGCATGGCGCTGCGCCATCGGCGCGCCGGGGGCCTTGATCATTTTCGACAGATGCCAATAGGCGAACAGGATGCCGAGCAGGTAGGCGAGCGAGTAGAACCGCAGCTGGAACCCGCCGACCTCGAACAGATAGGGCCGCAGCCCCAGATTTTCCCAGTAGATCGGCTCTGCCGCGCCCGATGCAGCCAGTAGTGACAGCAAGTGGTTATCCCCTTAGAGGTGAGTCGAAGGCCGCAACCGGCGACCCATCGGGGCGGCTTTTGGCATAGCAGGGGTTTTGGGGAAAGCCTGCGTCGAGCCGCAATTACTGCGCGAGCCTCGATCACGGGGCCGCGCGCCGATTTGGAGAGGACACTACACCACCCATGCCGACACAACTCGACAAGGATATCAGCCGGATCACCCAGGCGGTTACCGCACCGGGACAGATGTTCGAACTGACCGAAACGACGCGCCGCGGCGTCACCATGCCGGCGTTCAAGAACGCGCCGCCCAGCCTGGCGCATTTCTTCGCGCATTTCTGCAACGAGAAGAAGGACGAGCTGTTCATCGTCGATGGCGACATGCGGCTGACCTTCGGCGAAGTCTGGCATGCCGCCAGCCATGTGGCGCATAGCCTGGCAAGCCAGCACGGGATCGAAAAGGGCGACCGCGTGGGTATCGCCGCGCGCAATTCGGCCAATTGGATCATCGCCTATATGGGCGTGATCATGGCGGGCGGCTGCGCGACGCTGCTCAACGGCTGGTGGACCGGCGAGGAAATGGCCTACGGGATCGGCCTGTGCGAGTGCAAGCTGGTGCTGGCCGATGCGCAGCGCGCTGAGCGGCTCGAAGGCGTCGAACACGGCGCGAAGGTCGTCGTGTTCGAGCACGGCGTCCCGTCGGAAGGCCTCGCTCCCGTATGGGCGGCGGGCGACACCGCCATGACCATGCTGGGGCAGATCGGCCCCGACGATCTCGCCACCATTCTCTACACTTCGGGTTCGACCGGCCATCCCAAGGGGGCCTATTCGGATCATCTCGGCGTCGTTTCGGGCACGATGAACTACGTCTGCCAGACCGCGATGATGCTGCAGCTGCTGACCGAGCGCGGCGAAGCCCCGACGGTCCAGCCCAGCGCGCTGGTGGCGGTGCCGCTGTTCCACGTCACGGGCGAGGTCCCGCTGTTCCTGCAGAGCTTCGCCATGGGCCGCAAGCTGGTGCTGATGCCCAAGTGGGATGCGACCAATGCGCTCGAACTGCTCGACCGGGAACAGATCACCTATTTCGTCGGCGTGCCGCTGATGAGCTACGAGATCGCGGTTCACCCGGAACGCGAGAAATACGATCTGTCGCAGTGCAAGACCTTTGCCGGCGGCGGTGCCGCGCGCCCGATCGAACACGTCAAGAAGATCAAGGATGCCTTCAAGGACGGCTTCCCCGCGCTGGGGTATGGCCTGACCGAGACCAACGGCGTCGGCGCGGGCAATCTCAACGAGAACTATCTCGCCAAGCCCAACAGCACCGGCATGCCTTCGCTGCCGCTGGTCGACATGGCGATTCTCGACGACGATGGAAGGCCGCTGCCGCAGGGCCAGATCGGCGAGGTCTCGATCCGCTCGGTGTGCAACTTCCTCGGCTATTGGAAGAACGAGGATGCCACCAAGGCGGCCTATTCCGACGATGCCTATTTCCGCACTGGTGACCTCGGATACCTCGATGAAGACAATTACCTCTTCATTGTCGACCGCAAGAAGGACATCATCATCCGCGGCGGCGAGAACATCAGCTGCATCGAGGTGGAGGAAGCGATCTACGCGCATCCCAAGGTTGCCGAATGCTCGGTCTTCGGCCTGCCCGACGAACGCTTCGGTGAAATCCCGGCCGCAGTCTATTACCCGCATCCGGGACAGACGCTGTCGGTCGAGGAATTGCAGGACTTCCTGCGCGAGCACATCGCCCCCTTCAAGATCCCCTCGGTGATGTGGCAGAGCGAGGAACAACTGCCCCGCCTCGGCACGCAGAAGGTCGACAAGCGGACGGTCAAGGCCACCTACGCCAAGGAGCATCTTCCGGCTTGAGCACGACCCAGGTTCCCCGCCAGCGCGCGATCATCGACAGGCGCAGGCTTGCCTCCGAAATCGGCTCGCTGGTGGAGGAGCATGGCGAGCAGGCGCGTGGGCCGGTCGTGCAGCTGCTCAAGACCGCGCTCGACAAGGGGCGCGCCGAACTCGAGAGCCGGCTGGAGGCCAAGCCTTCGGCCGGCCACGAGAATGCGGGCGGTTTCGCCTTCCTCATCGACCAGCTGATCCGGGTGATCCACGATCACGCGACCACCCATCTCTACCCCAGCGCCAACCGTTCGCAGGCCGAACGGCTCACGGTGATCGCGGTGGGCGGCTATGGCCGCGCGGAAATGTCGCCGCATTCGGATGTCGATGTCGCCTTCCTCGTCGGCGGGAAGAAAACCGCCTGGTGCGAACAGGTGGTCGAGGCGATGCTCTACCTGTTGTGGGACCTCGGGCTGAAGGTCGGCCATTCGACCCGCACGCTGGACGAGGCGATGCGGCTGTCGAAGAACGATCTGACCATCCGCACCGCGCTGCTCGAAGGACGTTATGTCTGGGGCGACCAGGAGCTGTTCGAGGAAGGTTCGCGGCGGTTCACCGCCGAGGTCGTGCAGGGCAACCAGCGCAATTTCGTCACCGAGAAACTGGCCGAACGCAACGCTCGCCACAAGCGCATGGGTGACAGCCGCTACGTCGTCGAACCCAATGTGAAGGACGGCAAGGGCGGGCTGCGCGACCTCCACACGCTCTACTGGATCGGCAAGTTCATCCACCGGGTACGCACCGCCTCCGAACTGGTCGATGTCGGCCTGTTCACCCCGGCCGAGTATCGCAGCTTCCGGCGCGCGGAAAACTTCCTGCTGGCGGTGCGCAGCCACATGCATGTGATCACCGGCCGGGCCGAGGACCGGCTGACCTTCGATCTGCAGCGGCGCATTGCCGAACGCATGAATTTCGCCGAGCGGCCGGGCAAGAGTTCGGTCGAACGGTTCATGCAGTTCTATTTCCTGCAGGCGAAACGCGTCGGTTCGCTGACCGGCGTGTTCCTCGCGCATATCGACGACCAGTTCGAAGCCAAGACCGCGCGGCGCGGCTTCTTCGCCGGCTGGAAGCAGAAAGCCCGCCAGCTCAAGGGCTATCGCGTGTTTGGGGGCAAGATCGCTGCGCCTTCGGACGACTGGTTCAAGAAGGACCCGGTCCGGCTGATCGAGATCTTCCAGCTGGCCGAGGCCGAAGAGCTGGAGATCCATCCCGAAACCATGCGGCAGGCCGACCGCGACAGCGGAGCGATCGACAATGCGGTGCGCGAGGATCCGCGCGCCAACGCGCTGTTCCTCGACCTGCTGTGCGGCCGCAACGATCCCGAAATGGTGCTGCGCTGGATGAACGAGACGGGCGTGTTCGGCAAGTTCGTGCCCGATTTCGGCAAGGTCAATGCGCAGATGCAGTTCGACATGTACCACCATTATACGGTGGACGAGCATACCATCCGCGCGATCGGCCTGCTCAACCAGATCGAGAAGGGCGAACTGGCGGACGACCATCCGCGCGCCACGCGGCTGATCCACAAGGTCGGTTCGCGCCGCACGGCCTATGTCGCGGCGCTGTTGCACGATATCGCCAAGGGCCGCGGGGGGGATCATTCGGTGCTCGGCGCCGAAGTCGCCGAGGACCTGTGCCCGCGGTTCGGCCTCAGCCCCAGCGAGACCGAAATGGTCGCCTGGCTGGTGCGCAACCACCTGCTGATGAGCCACACCGCACAGAAGCGCGATCTGACCGACCCCAAGACGATCGAGGATTTCGTCGCGCTGGTGCAAAGTCAGGAACGGCTGCGCCATCTGGCCATCCTGACCGCGGTCGATATCCGCGCGGTCGGGCCCGGTACGTGGAACAGCTGGAAGGGGCAGTTGCTGGGCGAGCTGTACGATGTCTCAAGCGAACGGCTGCGGCTTGGCCACATGCGCCACGGGCGCGAACAGAAAATGGCCTACAAGCAGCAGGAAGTCGCCAAATTGCTGGGCGAGGACGCCGCGCTGGTCGATGAACTCGCCAAGACCATGGGCGATGCCTACTGGATCGCCGAGCCGACCGATATCATCGCGCTCAACCTGGTGCATTATGCCGCCGCCCGCGCGGCCGAACACGAGCTGTCGATCCACTGCGAATATTACGAAGCACGCGGGGCGACGCTGGTGACCGTGATCGCCGCCGACCATCCGGGCCTGTTCTACCGCATTGCAGGCGGCATCCACCTGGCGGGCGGGAACATCATCGACGCGCGCATCCACACCACGCGCAAGGGCTGGGCGCTGGACAATTTCCTCGTCCAGGACCCGCATGGCGAACCCTTCGCCGAAGCCGGCCAGCTCGACCGGCTGAAGAAAAGCATTGCCGATGCGCTGGCCAACAAGGTCGACCTCGCCCCGCGGCTGGCGCAGCGCCCGCTGCCGCACAGCCGGGCCCGCGCCTTCGACGTCGCCCCGCGGGTGTTGTTCGACAACAAGGCGTCGAACAAGTTCACCGTCATCGAAGTCAATGCGCGCGACCGGTCCGCGCTGCTCAACCGGCTGGCCCGCGCGCTGTTCGAAAGCCGGCTGGTGGTCCATTCCGCGCATGTCACCAATTACGGCGAACGCGCGGCGGATACCTTCTACGTGACCGATCTCACGGGCGGGAAACTGCAGCCGGGCGACCGGATGAACCGGATCGAAGCGCGGCTGATGGAAGCGGCCAGCGATGCCACGCAGGACCGGCTAGAGAACGCCTAGCCCTGCACCCCTCCGCCTTGCCGTTCGAGGACGGTCGAGCAGCTACCCCGCAGCAGGACGGGCGCCGAACAGGGCCGTGCCCACGCGCACATGCGTCGCACCCAGCTTGATCGCGGTTTCGTAATCCCCGCTCATTCCCATGCTGCGCCCTTCCAGCCCGTGATCGCGCGCCAGCTTGTCGAGAAAAGCGAAGAACGGAGCTGGCTCGATGTCCTGCGGGGGCAGGCACATCAGGCCCACCAGCGGAATGTCCGCCTGCCGCGCCTGTTCGATCAGCGCGGGCAATTCCGCCACCGGGCAGCCCCCCTTCTGGTCCTCTTCACCGACATCGACCTGGACGAAGCACGGCACGCGCCGGCCCGATTTGTCCATCGCCTTGCCCAGCGCCTTCACCAGGCTGGGGCGATCGAGCGAGTGGATCGCGTCGAACAGGGCGACCGCGTCCTCCGCCTTGTTCGATTGCAACTGCCCGATCAGGTGCAATTGCACCGCCGGATAGGCTTCGCGCAGCGCGGGCCATTTGCCCTGCGCCTCCTGCACGCGGTTCTCGCCGAAGTGGCGCTGTCCTTCGCGCAGCAGCGGTTCGATCGCCTCTGCGGGATGCATCTTGCTGACCGCGATCAGCGTCACTTCTTCCGGTTCGCGGCGGGCGATCCGGCAGGCGGCGGCAATATTGGCCTGCACGTGTTGAAGCGGGGTCTCTGCCTTTTCCATCGCAGCGCGCTATAGCGACAATATGCGCGATAAACAGTCCCTGCCGCTGATCTGGTTGCTGAGCGATGCCCGCAACGATGCGCAGCTGGAACAGGCGCTCGCCGACCTGCCGCGGGGATCGGGTTTCGTCTTTCGCCACTACCACCTGCCCCCCGATGTGCGGCGCGCGCGATTCGATACGCTCGCCGCGTGCGCGCGGCGGCGCGGGCATGCAGTGGTCCTTGCGGGGACGCAGGACTGGGGCGCCGATGGCCGCTATGGTGCGCCCGAGCGGCTGGGGCCGGGCCTGCGCCTCGCGACTGCGCATGACCGCGCCGAGATCGAAGCCGCGCTGGCCGCACGCGCCGACGGTATCTTCCTGTCGCCGGTGTTTCCCACCGCGTCGCATCCCGGGGCAAGCACACTGGGCAGCGCCGGGTTTCACGCGCTCGCACGCCTGTCGAGCGTACCGGTGATCGCGTTGGGGGGCATGACCGCGGCGCGCGCGCGCGACCTTGGCTGGCCGCGCTGGGGGGCAATCGACGGGCTCGCTTCGACGAAGGCCGCTTGACGGGCGACTCCCCGAAGATTCATACTGCACGCTTTCTACGGATCAGGGGAACACCGATGGCCTCGCGCGCAGGCGCAGCACCCGACTGGCGCGCGGCATTTCGCCGCAGCTTCCGCCGCGCCACGCACATGGCGGGCGCAGGACTGCTGTTCGTGCTGCTGGTCTTCCTGACGCTGGCGCTGGCCAGCTACACCCAGACCGATCCCAGCCCATCGACTGCCGCGAGCGATGCCAACATCGGCAATTGGATGGGCGCCAGCGGGGCCTGGGCCAGCGAACGCGCGCTCAATTTCCTCGGCCTGCCCGCCGTCCTGCTGCTGCCATTGCTCTATATCGCGGCGCGCCGGCTGTGGAGCGGCGTCGAGCGCGACGACGAGGACGAGACGCCCGGTCGCTGGTGGCGACCGCTGGCCATGCTGCTGGCCGCAATCGCCTTGCTCGGCACGGTGCTGGCGCTGGTGTTCGAACCGGGTAGCGGCAGCCTGCCCGCAGGACCCGGCGGTCTGTTCGGGCAATTGGGCGGCCTCGGGATCGAAGCGGTTGCCGAACGCTTCGGCGGCAGCTTTGCCGGCTGGATCGTGCTGGCGCTGGCGCTGGCTGCGCTGGGCGGCGGCATCGCGCTGGTCACCCGGGTGTTCGCGCTCGACTGGGCGCAGTTCCTGACACTGCCCGAATTCGTCAAGCGCAAGGCGCAGCTCCCCGAATTCGACCTGCCGCTGGCGCCCAAGAAACAGAAGCGCGCCGCCCCCGCCGCAGACGCGCCCGAAGACGCCGACCTGCCGGTTCGCGAACCGCGCCGCGCGCCTGAAATCGCCGACCCGGCGCCCACCCCCGCCCAGCCCAAGCCGGCCACGGCGAAGCAGCGCGACATGTTCGCCAATTACCAGCTGCCAAGCCAGGACCTGCTCGACGACGCACCCGACAACACCGCGCCCAAGCTCGACAAGATGGCGCTCGAACGCAATGCGCGGCTGCTTGAGAACGTGCTCGACGACTTCAACGTGAAGGGCGAGATCACTGCGGTCCGCGCCGGTCCGGTGGTAACCATGTACGAGCTCGAGCCGGCGCCGGGCATCAAGGCCAGCCGCGTGGTCGGCCTGGCCGAGGATATCGCGCGCAACATGAGCGCGATCAGCGCGCGCGTTTCGCCCATTCCGGGCCGCACGGTGATCGGCATCGAACTGCCCAATGCCGACCGCCAGATGGTCAGTTACAAGCAGCTGTCCAATTCGGCCGCCTTCGTCGACCACAAGGGCAGCCTGCCGATGATCCTGGGCAAGGACATCGCCGGCGAACCGATCGTCGCCGATCTTGCCGCCATGCCGCATCTGCTGGTCGCGGGCACCACCGGTTCGGGCAAGTCGGTCGGCCTCAATGCGATCCTGCTGTCGCTGCTCTATCGCTTCACGCCCGACGAATGCCGCCTGATCCTGATCGACCCCAAGGTGCTGGAACTCAAAAGCTACGACGATATCCCGCATCTCCTCAGCCCGGTCGTCACCGAACCGCACAAGAGCGTGCGCGCGCTCAAATGGGCGGTCGAGGAGATGGAGAAACGCTATCGGATGATGTCGTCGGTCAACTCGCGCAATATCGCCGGCTTCAACGAAAAGATCCGCAAGGCGGCCGAAAAGGGCAAGCCGCTCGGCCGCCGCGTGCAGACCGGCTTCGACCCCGAAACGGGCGAGGAACTCTACGAAGAAGAGCAGCTCGATTACCAGCCGCTGCCGCTGATCGTGCTGATCGTCGACGAGCTGGCCGACCTCATGGTCACGGTGGGCAAGGAAATCGAGGTGCTGATCCAGCGCCTGTCGCAGAAAAGCCGCGCCGCCGGCATCCATCTGATCATGGCGACGCAGCGCCCCTCGGTCGACGTCATCACCGGCGTCATCAAGGCCAACCTGCCCACCCGGATCAGCTTCAAGGTCACCAGCCGCATCGACAGCCGCACGATCCTGGGCGAACAGGGCGCCGAGCAGCTGCTGGGCAAGGGTGACATGCTCTACAAGCCCAATACCGGCGCGATGATCCGCGTCCACGGTCCCTTCGTCTCCGACGAGGAGGTCGAGCGGGTGGCCGATCACTGGCGCGGACAGGGCAAGCCCGACTATGTCGATGCGGTCACCGAGGAGCCCGAGGACGGCGGCTTCAATTTCGAGGACGAGTTCACCGCCAGCGACAATCCCGACGAGCGCAAGTATCGCCAGGCCTGCCAGATCGTGATCGAGAACCAGAAGGCATCGGGTTCGTGGCTGCAGCGCCAGATGGGCGTGGGCTACAACACCGCGGCCAAGTGGATCGAGCGGATGGAAAGCGAAGGCCTGGTCGGCCCCGCCAACCATGTCGGGCGGCGCGAGATCTTCCGCGATCAGGACGGCAACCCGCTGTAGCCATGCCCCGCACCGGCCCCACCGGGCAAATTAGGCGCGACGCGAGCAGATCAACGGGTTAGATCGTCCGGCGATGAGTATTGCGAGCGAAACGACTGGACAGGTCGCCCGGGAAGAGAAGGCCGACAAGGCAGATGGCACTGCCCGCCGGCCGATCAGCCGCTGGACGATCCTGCGCGCATTGGCCGAAATCCGTATCTGGTGGCGCGACGGCGTGGTCGCCGATCTCGATCATGTCGCCACGGTCGAACGGGTTCGCGGCGAATCGCTGCTGACCAGCCGCTATATCTTCATGACTGCGATGAGCGCAGGCATCGCCATCCTCGGCCTGCTGCTGTCCTCGCCAGCCGTGGTGATCGGCGCCATGCTGCTATCGCCGCTGATGAACCCGATCATCGGTACCGGCTTCTCGCTCGCCACCGGTGATGCGGGCTGGTTGCGCCGCTGCGGCAAGGCGCTGATCGCCGGGTCGATCTTCGCCATATTGTTCTGCGCGCTGATCGTGTTCCTTTCGCCGCTGCAAACCGTGACCGAAGAAATCGCCGCGCGCACCCGGCCCAACCTGTTCGACCTGCTGGTCGCGCTGTTTTCCGCGCTGGCGGGTTCCTATGCGGTGATTCGCGGGCGCGAAGGCACGATCGTGGGCGTTGCCATCGCCACCGCCTTGATGCCGCCGCTGGCGGTGGTCGGCTTTGGCCTAGCGACGTTCAACTGGACGGTCTTCGGCGGCGCGCTGGGGCTCTACGTCACCAACCTCGTGACCATCGGGCTGACCGCGGCCGTGATGGCGCGGCTGTACGGCTTCCAGTCGGACCTGACGCACCGCCAGAGCCGGGTGCAGTCGATCGGCATCATGGCAATCTTCATCGCGCTGGCGGTGCCGCTCGCCTTCTCGCTGCGCACCATTGCCTGGGAAGCCAATGGCCAGCGGATCGTCAATCAGGAAGTGGCGGAAGCCTTTACCGACCGCGCACGGGTGGAACAGCCGATCGTCAACTGGGCCGCCAAACCGGTGACGGTCTCGGCCAGCGTCTTCACCCCCGAGTTCAACCCGTCGGCCGACACCGATGTGGCCGAGCGCTTGGCCGAACGGCTGGGCCGGCCGGTGGTCGTCACGATCGACCAGTTCCAGGTCGGCACCGATCCGCGCGCGGCCGAACAGGCGGCGCTGGCGCAGGCGCGCGCACGCGAGGCCGCCGAAGCAAGCGAGCGCCAGATTGCCGCGCTGGGCCGCAGCCTCGCGCTGATTGCAGGGGTCGAGCGCAAGGATGTGCTGCTCGACCGGGAGAACCGCCGCGCGCGGGCCGACGCGCGGCCGCTCGAGGGGCTCACGCTCGCCGGCTACCGCGAGCTCGAACAGCGGCTTGAAAACTCCACCCCGGGCTGGGCGGTCGAACTGCGCCCGCCGCTGTCGGCATTGCCCGAGATCAGCGTTGCCGAAGACGGTCTCGACAGCGCGAATGCGGGCCGGGTCGCCCTGATCGCATGGGCGGCTCGACGTTCGGGCGTCAGGGTATCGCTGTCGGGGAGCGAAGCCGCGTTGCAGGCGGTCACCGGCGCGCTTGGCGATGACACCCGCCTGTTCGACACGCGGACCGAAGGCGAAGGCAATACGGTCGTGGCCGACTGGAGCGTGGCGACTGAATAGCGGCGCGGGAGCGGGCCGACACGAGCGGCACGGGCCACGGGGGCAAGGCGAAGCGGGCGGGCCGGGCTTGCCGCATCTTGGTTGCAGTTGTAACGGACGCGCGCAACCAAGGAGTCCCCCCATGCGCATCGGCAGCCCCAAGGAAATCAAGAACCACGAATACCGCGTCGGCCTGACGCCCGAGAGCGCCAAGGAGCTCGTGATGCAGGGCCACGAGGTTTGGATCGAGACGGAAGCGGGCTGCGGCATCGACGCGACCGACGAACAGTATATCGCTGCGGGCGCAAAGATCGTCGATGGGCCAGACCCGATTTTCGCCGACTGCGAAATGGTGGTGAAGGTCAAGGAACCGCAGTCGGTCGAGCGCAAGAAGCTGCGCGAGGGCCAGATCCTCTACACTTACCTGCACCTGGCACCCGATGCGGACCAGACGAAGGAACTGCTCGACAGCGGCGTCACCGCGATCGCCTATGAGACCGTGACCGGTCCGCGCGGCCAGCTGCCGCTGCTCAAGCCGATGAGCCAGGTGGCCGGCCGGATGAGCGTGCAGGCGGGCGCTACCGCGCTCGAAAAGGCGCATGGCGGACGCGGCGTGCTGCTTGGCGGTGTCCCGGGCGTGATGCCCGGCAAGGTCGTGGTGATCGGCGGCGGCGTGGTCGGCTTCAATGCCGCGCAGATGGCGGTCGGCCTCGGTGCCGACGTGACCATTCTCGACCGCGATCCCGAAGTGCTCGAAAAGGTCGGCACGCATTTCGAGGCGCGCGCCAGCACGCGCTTCTCCAACGCCGCCAATCTCTACGACGCAGTGACCAATGCCGACCTGGTGATCGGGGCGGTGCTGATCCCCGGGGCCGCGGCACCCAAACTGGTGACGCGCGAGATGCTCAAGGACATGCACAAGGGTGCGGTGCTGGTCGATGTCGCGATCGACCAGGGCGGGTGCTTCGAAACCAGCCGCGCGACCACGCATGCCGAACCGACCTATGTCATCGACGATGTCGTCCATTATTGCGTGGCCAACATGCCCGGCGCGGTGGCACGCACGAGCACCTATGCGCTCAACAACGTGACGCTGCCGCATGCGCTGCGCATCGCGCGGATGGGCTGGAAGGATGCGCTCGCCGCCGATCCGCATCTCGCCGAAGGGCTCAACGTCCACCGCGGCGAAGTGACCTATGAAGCGGTCGCCACCGAACTCGGCTACGACTATCGCCCGGCGGCGGAACTGCTCCGCTAGGTCAGAGGAACGGCGCGATCACTTCGGGGCGCACCCGCGCGGGGCGCCCCGAAGTGCGATCGAGCATGGCCCAGGTGGTCGCCGCGCTGACGATCACCCGGCCCGCAGAATCGCGAAAATCGACGCGGCGCAGCGACTTGGCTCCGCGGGCCCCGCCTTCGATCCAGGTCGTGCCTTCGACGCTCTGCCCCAGGTCGATATTGCCGCGGTAGTCGATCTCGTGGCGGACCACGAGCCAGACATATTGCTCGCGGTCCTCGGGCCGCGCCGCGGCGTCCCAATGCGCGGTCGCCATGTCCTGTATCCACTGCACCCACACCGCATTGTTGACGTGCCCCATCTCGTCGATGTGGCGCGCCTCCGCGATGAAGCTGCGGGTGAAGCTGGGTATCACTCGGCCTCGCCCATCTGCCACAGGATGAAGGCGACCTCCTCGGCGGTTTCGTAGATCGACTGGAAACGGCCCGACTTGCCGCCGTGGCCCGCGCCCATATTGGTCTTGAGCAGCAGCTCGCTGTCGCCGGTCTTCACCTCGCGCAGCTTGGCCACCCACTTGGCGGGTTCCCAATAGGTCACGCGCGGATCGTTGAGACCGGCGGTCACCAGCATTGGCGGATAGTCCTGCGCGGTCACCTGGTCATAGGGGCTGTAGCTGAGGATATAGGCGAAGGCCTGCTTGCTCAGGATCGGGTTCCCCCATTCGGGCCATTCGCCCGGCGTCAGCGGCAGTTCTCCGTCGAGCATGGTCGACAGCACATCGACGAAGGGCACATGCGCCACCACCGCGCCCCACAGCTCGGGATCGGTGTTGACCACCGCGCCCATCAGCTCGCCGCCCGCCGAACCGCCCGAAATGCTGATCCGGCCTTTCTCGGTATAGCCCTTGGCGACCAGTCCCTTCGCCACGTCGACGAAATCGTTGAACGTGTTGGTGCGCTCGTTGAGCTTGCCCTGCAGGTACCACTTGCGGCCCAGATCGTCGCCGCCGCGAATATGCGCGATGGCGTAGGCATAGCCGCGATCGACCAGGCTCAGCCGCGAGGTCGAGAAGCCCGGCGGCACCGCATAGCCATAGGCGCCGTAGGCATAGAGGTGCAGCGGCCCGGTCTTCGGCCGGTCCTTGCGCATGATGATGCTGACCGGAACCATCGTGCCGTCGCGCGCGGCGATCTCGACTCGCTCGGTGGTGTAGAGCGCGGGGTCGTAACCGCTGGGGATTTCCTGCTGCTTGAGCAGTTCGAGCTCGCCCGTGGCGACGTGGTAGTCATAGACCGAATCGGGCGTGACCATGCTCTCGTAGGCCAGCCGCAGGGTGTCCTGATCGTATTCGGGATTGTTGCTCAGCCCTGCGCTGAAGCTGGCCTCGGCAAAGGCGATCGGCTTGACCAGATTGGCATCCTTGTAGGACCGCAGCTGGATCTGGTCGAGCCCGCGCAGTCGCCCTTCGGTGACATAGAAGTCCTTGAACAGTTCGAAACCGGTCAGGTAGAACTCGTCCGATCCGGAAATCAGCGTGGTCCAGTCGCCCGGCGTATCGAGCTTGGCGGTCGCCAGCCGGAAATTGACGTGGTCGTCATTGGTATGGACCCACACCATCCCGTCGCGCACATCGACATCGTATTCGACCCCCTTGCTGCGCGGTTTGACGAGGACCGGTTCGGCGGTCGGGTCACTTGCCGGAACCAGCCGGACTTCGCTGGTCTCGTTGTCGCCGGTCGAAATGATCAGCCAGTCTTCTTGCGCCGACAGGCCGGTGCCGACGCGAAAACCCTCGTCCATGGTTTCGCGGTAGAGTTCGACGTCTTCGCTGACCGGCGTGCCGAGGACATGCATGGTCGCATCGTGGACGCGCCAATTGTCGTCCGCAGTGCCATAGACCAGCGCCGTGTCGTTCTTCACCCAGACGAGGTCCGACAGCGTGCCGGGGATCTCGTCGGGCAGCAGTTCGCCCGTTTCCAGGTCCTTGATCCGCGCGGTAAAGCGTTCGGAGCCGTTGGTATCGGCCGAATAGGCGAGGTAGCGGCCGTTCTGCGACACCGAAAACGCGCCCAGGCGGAAATATTCGACCCCTTCGGCCAGCGCGTTCTCGTCGAGGATCAGGACGTCGTCGCCCCCGGCAACCGGCTTGCGGTAATATTTGCGGTACTCCGCGCCTTCCTCGAACTCCGACCAGTAGAGATAATCCCCGCGGCGCTGCGGCACGGTGGAATCGTCTTCCTTGATGCGCGCCTTCATCTCCGCGAACAATTCGTCGACCAGCGGCTGCTGCGGCTTCATCCGCGCTTCGAACCACGCGTTTTCGGCCTTCAGATGGTCGAGCACGTCCTCGTCGTCGATCGTCGGATAGGACTGGTCGCGCAGCCAGTGATAGGGGTCGGAAATCGTGATCCCGTGATGCGAATAGCTGTGGTCGCGTTTTTCGGCAGTCGGCGGCGAAGTCGGCTGTGGCACTGTGGTCCCTTCGGAGTTCTGGGCGTGGAGCGGCGCGCTGAGCGCCAGCGATGCGGCAGATAGGAACGCGGCGTATCGCATGAAAGGCATGGGTGGTCCTCCCCCGGGCGGCGCAAAACTGGAAAGGAGCGCCGCGGATGACTATGACGGGGGAGTGACTATGCGGCTGCGCCACGCGCCGCAAGCACCGAGTCGCTCCCCAGCGCGACCGGCGCGAAGGAAAGGATTTCTCGATGCTGATGCAGACCCATGAAGCCCGTCTCGACGGATTGCGCAAGGAACTGGCCCGCCGCGGCCTCGACGGCTTCGTCATTCCCATCTCGGACGAGCATATGAGCGAATATGTCGGCTCCTATGCCCAGCGGCTCAACTGGCTGACCGGTTTCGGCGGCAGCGCCGGAAGTGCCGCCGTGCTGCAGGACCGCGCAGCGATGTTCACCGACGGGCGCTATACCGTCCAGGTGCGCGAGCAGGTCAGCGGGGCGCTGTACGATTACGAGGATGTGCCCGCCACATCGCCCGCCAAATGGATCGCCGAGCACGCGCCCGAGGGGGCGAAGATCGGCTATGACGCATGGCTGCACGGGATCGGCTGGGCCGAGGAGGCCGAAGCCGCGTTCGCACGCAGGGGCATCGAACTGGTCCCGGTGGACGGCAATCCGATCGATGCGATCTGGGACGACCGTCCGCAGGCCTCGCTGGCCGCAGCGGTGCCGCATGGCGACGCGCATGCCGGACGATCAAGCGCCGACAAGCGTTCCGAAGTGGCCGACTGGCTCAAGCAGGAAGGCTATGACGCGACCGTCGTCAGCGCGCTCGATTCGGTCGCGTGGCTGCTGAACATGCGCGGCAGCGATGTCGACAACACTCCGGTCGCGCTGTCCTATGTCCTGGCGCATGCCGATGGCACTGCCGAACTGTTCATCGCGCCCGACAAGGTCACGCCCGAACTCACCCAGCATCTCGGCAATGCGGTGACGGTGCGCGACCGCGCGGAATTCGTACCCGCGCTCGAGGCGCTGGACGGCAAGCGGGTCGCGGTCGATCCGAACCATGCGGTGGCGGGCATCTTCCACGCGCTGGAACAGGGCGGCGCCAGCGTGGTGCGCACCGACGACCCGACCGTGCTGCCCAAGGCGATCAAGAACCCGGCCGAACAGCAGGGCCACCGCGATGCCCAGTCGCGCGATGGTGCCGCCGTGGCGCGGTTCCTGCGCTGGCTCGGCATCGAAGCGCCCAAGGGCGGCGTCGACGAGCTCGCCGCGGCGGCCAAGCTGCGCGAATTCCGCGAAGCGGGCGGCCTGCTCAAGGATGCGAGCTTCGACACGATCAGCGCTGCGGCGGGCCATGCCGCGCTGCCGCATTACAAGGTCGATGAAGACAGCAATATCCCGATCCCGCCGTCGTCGATCTACCTCGTCGATTCGGGCGGCCAGTATCTCGACGGCACCACCGACATCACCCGTACCGTGTGGATCGGCCCGGGCGAGCCCAGCGCCGAGATGATCGAGCGCAACACGCGCGTGCTCAAGGGCCATATCCAGCTCGACATGCAGAAATTCCCCGATCGCACCACGGGCGGCGCGCTCGACGCGCTGGCCCGGATGCATTTGTGGAACGGCGGGGTCGATTACGGCCACGGCACCGGTCACGGCGTCGGCAGCTTCCTCTCGGTCCACGAGGGGCCGCAGCGGATCAGCAAGCCGGGCGGCGCCTTCCCCGGCACCGAAACCCCGCTACGCGAGGGGATGATCCTGTCGAACGAGCCCGGTTACTACAAGCCCGGCGAATACGGCATCCGGATCGAGAACCTCGTGCTGGTGGTCGATGCGGGCCTTGCGGATTGCGAGGGCAAGTATCTCGGCTTCGAAACGCTGACGATGGTTCCGCTCGACCGGACGCTGGTCGACCCCGCGCTGCTCAGCGAGGCCGAGATCGGCTGGTGGAACGACTATCACACCGCGGTCTACGCCACGCTTGCCCCGCAGCTCGAGGGCGATGATCTCGCCTGGCTCGAGGAGCAATGCACGCCCTTGTAGGCCAGATCATGTTCCCCTAATGTTCCACCGGTCGCGAGTCGTTTTCGACAAGGAGAGTGCAGATGATCGGATATGTGACAGTGGGGACCAACGATCTCGAGCGGGCGGCTCGGTTCTACGATCCCATCGCGGCCGAACTGGGCGTGGGGCGGATGATGGATTTCGACAGCTTCATCGCCTGGGGGGCGATGGATGGCGCGCCGGGCATCGCGGCAACCAAGCCGTTCGACGGGAACGAGGCCAGCGTGGGCAACGGCACGATGGTGGCGCTGCAGGCGAAGGACCGCGACCAGGTCCGCCGGCTGTATGACATTGCGCTCGCCAATGGCGGCAGCGACGAGGGCGAACCCGGACCGCGCGGCGAGCCCGATGTCAATGGCATGGTGTTCTATGCCGCCTATTTCCGCGATCCCGACGGCAACAAGCTCAACGCCTTCCTGATGGACAAGGCGGCCTGACGGGGCGATCGCGCCGCCGCGCTTGCTGCGCGATGAACGCGGCCGGCGGCGTGATACCTTCCGTTACAATTCAGGCCAGGTTCGGGATATTGCTGCGACATTGCCGGCCTAGAACAGGGACACGAGCTGCGGCGGGCCTGACCTCCCTCCCCTCAGACCCCGGTCCGTCGCAGCTCTCCAGACCTTTGGAGATATCCTATGAACAAGACCATCCTTGCCCTTTCCGCTGCCGCACTGGCGCTGACCGGTACCACCGCGATCGCGCAACACCGCGGGGCGCATAATCCCGATACCGATGGCAACGGCAGTGTCACGCTGACCGAAATGCAGGCCGCCAGCGCGGAACGTTTCGCCCGCATGGATGCCAATGGCGACGGCGTGATCGACGCTGCCGACCGCCAGGCGCGCGGTGCCCAGATGTTCGCCCGCGCCGATGCCAATGGGGACGGCGAGCTCACCGCAGCCGAAATGCAGGCCGCCCGCGAGGCGCGCAAGGCCGATCGTCCCGAGCGCGGCGAACGCAGCGAACGGCGGGCCAAGCGCGGCGGTGACCGGACCGAACGGATGGCCCAGCGTTTCGCGCAGGCCGATACCGACAATTCGGGCGGCCTCTCGCAAGCCGAACTCGCCGCAATGCACGAAGCGCGCGGCGAACGCGGCAAGCGGGGCAACCGCGGCGGGAAGCGCGGCGGCATGTTCCTGAGCGCCGATGCCAATGGCGACCAGGCGATCAGCCGCGCCGAATTCGATGCCGCGGTGCAGGCACGTTTCGCCAAGCTCGACAGCGATGGCAATGGCGCGATCTCGGCCGAGGAGCGCGAAGCCCACAAGGCGGAACGCCGGGCCGAACGGCAGGCCAAGCGCGGCGAGCGCCGCGGCCAGTAACGCTTGATCGCATGGACCGCTGGACGGTAGGCGCGCAAGTGCAAGACCTATGACCGAACCCGCGCCCACCTCCATCCTGCTCGTCGATGACGAGCCCAGCCTGCGCGAACCCCTGGCGGAGTATCTCTCCCGCCAGGGGTTCGCCGTGCGCGAGGCGGACAGCGCCGCGCAGGCGCGCACGCTGATCGCGCAGGAATTGCCCGATCTCGCCCTGCTCGACATCATGATGCCGGGCGAGGACGGCTTGTCGCTGTGCCGCCACCTCGTCGAAAGCCGCGGCCTGCCCACGATCCTGCTGACCGCCAAGGGCGAAGCGATGGACCGGATCATCGGATTGGAAATCGGCGCCGACGATTATGTCACCAAGCCGTTCGAACCGCGCGAGCTGGTGGCGCGCATCCGTTCGGTGCTGCGCCGCGCCGAACGGCCGGCCGCTGCGGCAGCGGACGAGGAGCTGCTCTACCATTTCGAGGGCTGGCAGCTCGATCCGCTCAAGCACCGGCTGACCGATCCGACCGGCGCGCTCGTACCGCTGTCGACTGCCGAGTTCCGCATGCTCCGGGCGTTTTGCGATCATCCGCGCCAGGTGCTCGACCGCGACCGCCTGCTCGATATGGTGCAGGGGCGCGAGGCCCAATTGTTCGACCGCGCGGTCGACAACCAGATCAGCCGGCTGAGACGCAAGATCGAAACCGACAGCCGCAATCCCCATTTCATCCAGACCGTGCGCGGCGGCGGCTATCGCTTCGGCGCCGAAGTGACGCGCGTCGCGCGCGGCGAGACGGCATGACGCGGTTGCTGCCGCGCAGCCTGCTGGGCCAGGTCATGCTGGCACTGGCCGCGGCGCTGCTGATCGCACAGGCGATTTCGGCAGTCATGCTGTACCGGGCCGCATCCGAACGGCGCGAGTTCGCACTGGCCAGTGCCGCCAGTTTCCAATTGCTGGCCGGCCAGCGGCGCGATCTGCGCGGCGAGCGGCGTGCCTCCGGCCCGCCCCGTCCAGTCACTCGCCGCATCCCCGGTGCCGAGCGCGGCCTGCGCCTTCCCCGCCGAATCCGCTTTACCGAGACGGCTGCCGTTCCGCTGCTTCCCGGCGAGAGCCGCAACCCCGCGCGCGAAGCCACCATAACCCAGCAGCTCGAACGGCAGGGGCTGGCCGTGGCCGAAGTGGTCGCGACCGAGCGCGCCGTATCGGCCGATCCGCTGATCGCGCAGTCCGCGGCCGATTCCCCCGAATGGCGCGAGCGGCTGCCCGCAAACCGCGAGACATTGCTGGTCGTGGGGCTGAGGCAGGCGGGCAGCGACGACTGGCAGGTCGCGCGCCTTGCCGTGCCACCGCCCGATCGCGGACCCGTGCGCTCGCTGGTGCTGCAGACGGTGATCCTGTTCCTCGTGCTGGTCGGCCTGCTCTATTTCGTCCTGCGGCGGATCACCCGCCCGCTGGCCACGCTGGCCGAGCGCACGCGGCGTTTCGGCAGCGGCGCGGTCCCCGGCGAGCCGCTCAGCCCGAGCGGTCCCGACGATGTCCGCCGGTTGATCCACGCGCATAATGCGATGGAGGCGCGGATCGGTTCGATGCTCGACGAGAAGGACGTCATGCTCGGGGCGATCGGCCACGACCTCAAGACCCCCCTGGCGGCGCTGCGCGTGCGCATCGAAAGCGTCGAGGACGAAGCCGCACGGGCAAAGATGGCGGCCACGATCGAGGATATCACCCGCACGCTCGACGAGATCCTTTCGCTCGCGCGGATCGGGCGCAGCGACGCCCCGCCCGAGATGACCGAACTGGGCGCGCTGGCCGCTTCGGTGATCGAGGAATTCGAGGACATGGGCCAGCCGGTCACGCTTGCCAGCGGGAGCCGCATCGCCGCGGCGGTCCATCTCACCTGGCTCAAGCGCGGGCTGCGCAACCTGGTCACCAATGCGCTGCGCTATGCCGGCACGGCGCACGTCAGCGTGCTGCGCGAGAACGGCATGGCGGTGCTGCGGGTGGAAGATGATGGCCCCGGCATCCCCGAAGAGCGCATCCACGACATGCTCGAACCCTTCACGCGCGGCGAGGCCAGCCGCAATCGCGAAACGGGCGGGTCGGGGCTGGGGCTGACGCTCGCGCGTGCGGTGGCGGAACAGCACGGCGGCACGCTGTCGCTCGCCAATCGCGCGCAGGGCGGCCTGCGCGCCGAGATCCGCCTGCCGCTCTAGCGCATCAGGCCGCCGACCAGATTGCGGACGAAACGGCCCGCGATGCTGCCGCCGAATTCGGTGGCGATCGTCCCCGCCGCAGAGGTTGCCGCAGTGCGCACCGGATTGGCACGGCTGGTCCGGCCCATCACCTTGGCCGCGATGATCGAGGCCGCGCTACTGGCGGCGGCCCCTGCCGCGGCCTTGCCTGCACGCTCCCATAGCGAAGTGGTCTTGCGGCTGCGCTTGCGCACTTCCTTCTCGCCCTTCTCGGCGACTTCCTCGGCAGTGGCGGCGGCGTCCGCGGCCTTGGCAGCAAGCACTTCCTCGGCGCTTTCACGATCGACCGCGACGTCGTATTTGCCATCGACCGCGCTCACCGAATTGACGATCGCGCGTTCCTTCTCGGTCACCGGGCCAAGCCGCGATTGCGGAGGCTTGATCAGCGTCCGCTGGACCACGGTGGGCGCGCCGTCCCCGTCGAGCGTCGAGACCAGCGCCTCGCCCACCTTGAGCTCGGTGATCGCCTGCTCGACATCGAGTTCGGGATTGATGCGGAAGGTCTCCGCTGCCGCCTTGATCGCCCGCTGGTCGCGCGGGGTGAAGGCGCGCAGCGCATGCTGGACGCGGTTGCCCAGCTGGCCGGCGATCTTCTCGGGAATGTCCACCGGGTTCTGCGTGACGAAATAGACCCCGACGCCTTTCGAGCGGATCAGGCGGACGACCTGTTCGACCTTGTCTTCGAGGGCTTCGGGCGCATCATCGAAGAGAAGGTGCGCTTCATCGAAGAAGAACACCAGTTTCGGCTTGTCCGGGTCGCCCACTTCGGGGAGACTCTCGAACAGTTCGGCGAGCAGCCACAGCAGGAAGGTGGCATAGAGCTTGGGCGCGCGCATCAGCTTGCTCGCGGCGAGCACGTTGATGACGCCGCGACCCTGCGCATCGCATGCGAGGAAATCGTCGATTTCCAGCGCGGGCTCGCCGAAGAACCTGTCGGCGCCCTGGCTCTCGAAGCTGAGCAGCTGGCGCTGGATCGCGCCGACGCTCTGTTTGGCCACATTGCCGTATTTGCCCGACAGGTCTTTCGCATTGTCGTAGGCATAGGCCAGCATCGATTGCAGATCGCCCAGGTCGAGCAGCAGCAGCCCGTTGTCGTCGGCATAGCGGAAGACGATGTTGAGCACGCCTTCCTGCGTCTCGTTCAGGTCGAGCAGCCGTGCGAGCAGCATCGGCCCCATTTCCGAGATGGTGGTGCGGATCGGGAAGCCCTGTTCGCCGTACAGGTCCCAGAACACCGCGGCGTTGTCGGCATAGGCGTAATCGTCCATGCCCAGTTCCTGTGCGCGCGCCTCGAGCTTGTCGGCATGCTTGAACTGCGGCGATCCCGCCAGCGAGACTCCGGCGAGGTCACCCTTCACATCGGCGACGAACACCGGCACCCCCTGCGCCGAAAAGCTTTCGGCAAGGCCCTGCAGTGTCACCGTTTTCCCGGTCCCGGTGGCGCCCGCGATCAACCCGTGCCGATTGGCCTGGTCGAGCCGCAAGTGCTGGCGCTGGCCATTCGTGCCCAGTCCCAGAAAAATCTCGCTCATGCACTCAATCCCCATTCCGCAGGCCCGCCGATGCCGGGCATCTGACGCAGCCTTGTGGGTGCGGTCAAGCAATCCCTCGACAGGCGCTGCGCTTGCGGTAAAGGCTGGCACCGATGGCGGAACGGCAGCCCTTTGTCCTGCTCGACGATGCGCGTGAAACGGGCGCAGCCGATGCCTTGCTGTTCGAAAACCCGCGCCGGGTCTTCGTCGCCCACCGTCCCGAACAGGTCGCCCGGGCGCTTGCCGATGCCGATGACGCGCGCCGCGAAGGCGGCGAGCTGGCGGGCTATATCGCCTATGAGGCCGGGCTCGCGCTCGAAGACCGGTTGGCCGACCGCGCGGCGGTGCGCAGCGGCGGTGCGGGTCCGCTGGTGTGGCTGGGCCTGTTTGGCGAACCGGTCCGGATCCCCGCTGACGAAATGCCGCACTGGCTGGCGGCGCGCGCACCGGGTGGCGGCAGCGTCGGCCCGCTGGAACCGCAGCTTTCGCCCGGCGGCTATGCGCAGGCCTTCGCGCAGCTGCAGGAGGCGATCCGCGCGGGCGATATCTACCAGGCCAATCTGACTTTCCCGCTGGCGGGCGGCTTCTCGGGCGATCCGCTGGGCCTCTATGCCGCGCTCAGGGCCGCGGCGCAGGCCGGTTACGGCGGCGTGGTCTTCGACGGCGCGCACTGGCTGCTCAGCCTCAGCCCCGAACTGTTCGTGTCGCTCAAGGACGGCGAGGCCAAGGCCAAGCCGATGAAGGGCACGCGCCCCCGCGGCGGAGATAGCGCCGCGGACGACGCGCTGGCGGGCGAGCTGGCCGCATCGGTCAAGGACAAGGCCGAAAACCTGATGATCGTCGACCTGATGCGCAACGACCTGTCGCGCGTCGCGGAAGCGGGCAGCGTGCGCGTCGACAATCCGTTCGCGGTCGAGAGCTACCCGACAGTGCACCAGATGGTCAGCGTGGTACGCGCGCGGCTCAAGCCGGAATGCGGCGCAGCCGACCTCGTGCGCGCTTTGTTCCCCTGCGGGTCGATCACCGGCGCCCCCAAGATCCGCGCGATGGAACTGATCGACACTGCCGAACGCGACCCGCGCGGGCCCTATTGCGGCGCGATCGGGCGGATCGGCGCGGGGGGCGACGCCGCCTTCAACGTCGCGATCCGGACGCTGCGGCTGACCGAGATAGAAAACGCCCGCGGCAAGGCCGTGCTGGGCGTCGGCGGGGCGATCGTCGCCGACAGCGAGCCGCGCACCGAATGGCGCGAAGCACTGCTCAAGGGCGCTTTCGCGCGCACGTCCTCGCCCGCGCACCAAGCCGCGCAATTCGACCTGATCGAAACCATGCGCTTCGTCCCCGAAACCGGGATCGCCATGCTCGAGACCCATCTCGAACGGCTGAAGGCGAGCGCTGGAGAACTGGGCTTCTCCTTCGACCGGCACGATGCCCGCAACCAGCTGCACGCGCTGTGTTTCGTGCTGGAGAAGCCAAGCCGCGTGCGCCTGCTTGCTGCGCGTTCGGGTGCGATCGCGCTCGAGGCGCAGGACATGCCCGCGCCCTGGGGCGACCCGGCCCGCTGCATAATCCTGCCGCTGCCCGTCGATCCCGGCGACTGGCGGCTGCGCCACAAGTCCAGCGACCGCGGGTTCTACGACGAAGCGCGCCGCGTGGCGCAGGCACATGACGCCGACGAGGCGCTGTTCGTGCGCGAGGACGGCCTGCTCACCGAAGGCAGCGTGACCAACATCTTCGTCCCCGGCCCCGACGGAGTGCTGCTGACCCCGCCCGCCCGGCTGGGCCTGCTGCCCGGTGTCTTCCGCCGGACATTGATCGAGGAAGGCCGCGCGCGCGAAGCGGAATTGCGAATCGAGGACCTCGCGGGCGGCTTCATGCTCGGCAATGCGCTGCGGCTGATGATGGATGCGCGGCTGGTCGGGGAATGACGCCCGCACGCCTGCCGCTTGTCGCGCGGCGGGTTTTTCTCCAAGGACGGCGCATCCCTCCCCCTACGGCCCTTCGACACGCTCGGGGCGAACGGAAAGCTCTATGTCCCATATCCCCATCCTGTTCGAAGACGGCGAAGCGCTGGTCATCAACAAGCCTTCCGGGCTGCCGATCGAACGCCCCCGCCGCGGCGGGGCCTCGCTCGAGGACCATTTCGAGGAATTGAAGCTGGGTTTCCAGCGCGCGCCCATGCCCGTGCACCGGATCGATACCGATACCAGCGGGTGCCTGCTGCTGGCGCGCAACGCCAAGGCGCTCAAGCGCTTTGCCAAGGCGTTCGAGGAACGCCTGGTCGAAAAGCGCTATCTCGGGGTGCTGTCAGGCGTGCCGGCCGATAGCGAAGGCACGATCGAACTGTCGCTGTCCAAGATCAGCAGCGCGGAAAAGGGCTGGCGGATGATCGCCGCGAAAAAGGGCAAGCCCTCGATCACCCACTGGCGGGTGCTGGCCGAGCACGGTGGACACACGCTGGTGGAATTCCGCCCCGAAACCGGGCGAACGCACCAGATCCGCGTGCATTGCCAGGCGGGGCTGAACCTGCCGCTGCTGGGCGACCCGGTCTATGGCAATGGCAAGGGCGCGCCGCGCACCATGCTGCATGCCGCGGCGCTGACCGTGCCGCGCACGGGCAAGCCGCCGATCGATGCCGCCGCCCCGCTGCCGCGCGATTTCGCCGCGCTCGGCTTTGCCGATGGGTAAGATTGCCGACCGGGCACTCGAAATCGCCGAAGAGAAGTTCATCGCTTCCTCCGGCCCCGGTGGGCAGAACGTCAACAAGGTCGCAACCTCGGTCCAGCTGCGGGTGGACGTCTTCCAGATCGGCCTGCCGCCCGAGGCTTTCGAACGGCTGAAGGACATCGCGGGAAGCAAGCTGACCAAGAATGGCGAGATCGTCTTTACCGCCAACGAATACCGCACGCAGGAGCAGAACCGCGAGGCCGCGCGCGAACGGCTGGTGGCGCTGCTCCACGAGGCGCTGAACCCGCCGCGCAAGCGCAAGAAGAGCCGGGTCAACCGCGTGGGCAAGGTCAAGCGGCTGAAGGCGAAGAAGGTCCGCGGCGATGTCAAAGCCAAGCGCGGCAAGGTGGACTGGTAGGATAATGCAAAGGCCCGCCCGCCGGCGCAGCGCCGCCGGGGGGTCGACCGGCAGCGCAATTTGCCGCCGCCGGATGCTTGACTTTCGCGCGTGAATCGCCCAATGGCCGCGCCGGAACGGCGGTGCTGTGCGCGCCGCCCTTGTTTTTTCGGGCCCGACCGGCCCCTTTCAGATCTTTAGGAACACGCCATGGCGAAGCCCGCAACCGTCAAGATCAAGCTCGTCTCGACTGCCGATACGGGCTTCTATTACGTGACCAAGAAGAACCCGCGCAACCACACGGAAAAGTTCACCTTCCGCAAGTACGATCCGGTTGCCCGCAAGCACGTCGAATTCAAGGAAGCGAAGATCAAGTAAGGCGCGCCTTGCTGAACCGCGGGAACGCAGTTGGTTCAGTGATGGTTCAACGCTCCGTGTCTATCAGCAGGAGCATGAGCACCTTGTCTTCGAAATCGAACAAAACGATCCGCGCCGCGCTGGCTCTTTCGCTGGCTGCGGCGCTTCCCGTATCGGCCGTGCTTACGCCTGCGCCCGCAGTGGCGGCTGAAGGCGATCTCGATCGCGCGGTGACCGCGCTGCGCGGGATTTCCACTATGAAGGCCGATTTCGTCCAGACCGACCGCAGCGGCCAGACGGTCCGCGGCGTGATGACGCTCAAGCGTCCCGGCAAGATCCGCTTCGAATACGAAAAGGGCGTCCCCATGCTCGTCGTGTCGAACGGCAAGTCGATGTACATGGTCGATTACGAGGTCAATCAGGTGCAGCGCTGGCCGATCAGCAATTCGCCGCTGGGGGCGTTGCTCGACCCCAGCCGCGACGTGAAACGGTATGGCAAGCTGGTCCCGACCAGCCATCCCGATGTGGTCAGCGTCGAGGTGCGCGACACCAAGCGGCCCGAATTCGGCGTGATCACGCTGATTTTCGCACGGGACCGCGCCGCGCCCGGCGGGCTGCGGCTGACGCATTGGGTCTCGCTCGATTCGCAGAACCACCGGACCACGGTGCAGCTCGCCAACCAGCGCTATGGCGTCGCGGTGGCGGACAGCGCGTTCACCTTCCGTGATCCGCGCCGTTCATCCCGTCGCCCGGGATAAACGGCTTCGCGGCGAACGGTGCCCGGTGTGCGATATCCCGCGACGGCGCGTTCATAGAACAGCAATCGGCCCCGGCCTAATTTAACCATCACGAGACGACACGAAGCGGGTTTCCCCCCTGTTGACCCCTTCGATCCGGTTCATCTCGTACCAAGCGTGACGAACGCTCACAGGAAACCCCCGCACCAATGCCCCCGGTGCGGGGGTTTTTTGTGTCCTGGCGCCGTGCGGGTGGCGGCCCGGATGCAAGGTCCGGGCCGCGCCGCCGATCAGTCCGCCGGCCAGCCGTATGCCTTGCGGATCACGTCGTAGATCAGGTTCTGTTCCATCACGCCGCGCACGCTGCCCGCGCCCGGGCCATTGGCGTAGAGCGCGACATCCTCGCCCGCATGCGTTTCCGAGCCCAGGGGGACCAGCGCCTGCTGATGCGCCATCACCCCGGTTTCGGGGGTCGGTCGGCCGGCGCCCGCATCGTGCTTCACAGCCCCCGGACCATTGGCATAGCCAAGCGTGGTGTAGGGCTGGCCATCGGCGGCCAGCATCGGATCGGCGTCGTCCCCGCCCCCGCCGGCGGGCGGGACGACGAGGCCGAGGATATCGTTGCCGCGCCGCGGATAGCCCGCGATGGTGAACACATGGCTGTGATCGGCCGTGACCATGATCAGCGTTTCGGCCGGGTCGGTGTTGTCGATCGCCCACTGGATCGCGCGCGCGAACTCGACCGCTTCCTCCAGCGCGTAGCCCGCCTGCCCCGCGTGGTGGCCGTGGTCGATCCGCCCGCTTTCGACCATCAGATAGAAGCCGTCCGGGTCGCCTGCCAGCCGGGTCACGGCCGCGGCAGTCATGTCGGTCAGCGTGGGTTCGCTGCTCTCGGCGTCGCGATCGACCATGTAGGTCATGTGGCTGGGCGAAAAGAGCCCGAGCAGCGGCGCATCGGCGGGGGCTGCGGCCAGATCGGCGGCGGTGGTGACGAAATGGCCCCCGGTGGCGGCCTGCCAGTCGCCGGGCAGGTCGGCGCTGTCATCGAGCCGCAGTCCGCCGTTCTGCTTGCCATAAAATGCCACGCTGCCGCCGCCCAGCGCGACATCGAACGGCGCGGCGACCAATTGCTGCGCGATGTCGCTGCAGCCGCGTCCGCGCTGGTCTTCGGGAATGGCGGTATCGCCTTCCCAGTCGCGCGACACGCTGCGCGCATAGACCGAGGCGGGGGTCGCATGCGTGAGCCGCGCGGTGCTGACGATGCCCAGCGCCAGTCCGCGCTGCTTCACCTCTTCGCCCAGCAGGCCCAGTTCGTGCCCGCTGCCCGAGGCGCAGTCGCCCGTGGTCACGCCCGGCCCGTAGCCGAGCACGCCGATCCGGGTTTTCACGCCCGTATGCATGGCGCTGGCCGTGCCCGCGCTGTCGGCGACCTGCGCGTCGGTGTTGTAGGTCTTGACCAGCGCGACATTGTCGAAGGTCTCGAACGGCAGGACGTATTCCTCGCCGCTTTGCCCCTGTTTCTGACCCGCATAGATGCGCGCGGCGGTGACGGTGGAAATGCCCATGCCGTCGCCGATGAACAGGATGACGTTCTTCGCCTTGCCCGCGGCCTGCGTTTCATGCGCAGGGGCGGCGACGCGCGCCTTGTCGGGATAGTTGTAATTGTTGGTGGTGGTGCAGCCACCCAGCAACAGCGCGGCGGATGCCGCCAGCGCGGCGAGGGAAGGGGTCCGGATCATGTAGCTCTCCTGGCAATCGCCCCCCGCGCTATCGGCTCGATGCGAAAAGGGAAAGGTGGAGTTTTCCCGGCGCGCGTCCTAAGTCGCTGACCATGGTTTCTATCGCTACCTGGAACATCAATTCCGTCCGCCTGCGCATGCCCATCGTCGAGCGCTTCATCGAAGAGCAGGCGCCCGATGTACTGTGCCTGCAAGAGATCAAGTGCCAGGAGCACCAGTTCCCCTACGAGGCGTTCCGCGCGCTGGGATACGAGCATTTCGCCGTGCATGGGCAGAAGGGCTATCACGGCGTCGCGACGGTGGCGAAAACGCCGCTCAAGGAATTCAGCCGCCACGACTGGCAGGACAATGGCGAGGCGCGCCATGTCGGGGTCGAGCTGACCGAGCATGACGGGATGATCGTCGAGAATGTCTATGTCCCGGCGGGCGGCGACGAGCCCGACCGCGAGAAAAACACCAAGTTCGGCCAGAAGCTCGATTTCCTCGAACGGATGACCCGCTGGGCCGATGCGGTCGACCGCCCGACGCTGATCGTCGGCGATTTCAACATCGCCCCGCTCGAAAGCGACGTGTGGAACCACAAGCAATTGCTCAAGGTGGTCAGCCACACGCCGATCGAGGTCGAGAGCCTGCAGCGCTTCATGGATGCGCATGGCTGGAGCGATATCGGGCGCGAACACGTCAAGGCGCCCGAACGCTATTACAGCTGGTGGAGCTACCGGTCGAAGGACTGGAAGGTAAACGACCGCGGCCGTCGGCTCGACCACATGTGGGCCAGCCCCGAACTCGCGCAGCAGGCCACCGGCCATTCGATCCACGAATATGCGCGCGACTGGGAGAAACCGTCGGACCATGTGCCGCTGGTGACGGAGTTCACGCTCTGAGCACGGCCTCCCCTTCACGACGCGCGGCGCAGGCGGTGGACGCGCTGCGCCACGGCTGGCCGCTCGCCATCGAAGGGGCCCCGCTGCTGCAACCGGTCGAAACCGCTTTCGGCGAGCTGGCGGGATCGGCCATGCTGATCTCCGCCACGCGTGCGGCGACGCTCAAGCTGGCCAACCAGATCGAAGCCGCCGCGCCGCGCCAGCCGGTGCTGATGCGCGGCGCCGACCCGTTCGACCTGCCGGCCGCGCTGGCGGTTGCCGATCCGGCGCTCGACATGGCCAACCCGCTCAAGGGGCCGTTCAAGGCAATGGCGCTCGAATGGGAGGAGCAGGCGCGCGCCGCGCTCGACCTCGCCCGCCTCGCCGGCGTGCTGCCCGCCTTTCTGGTCGATCCCGAGAATGCCGGCGAAGCGGTGGCGCTGAATGCTGCCGATGTGGGCGCCTTTACCGATGCCGCGCGGCTGCAGATCGCCTCGCGCGCGCGGCTGCCCGTGGCCGCCGCCGACGATGCGCGGATCGTCGCCTTCCGCAGCCCCGACGACACACGCGAGCATGTCGCGCTGATCATCGGCGAGCAATCGGCCGACCGTATTCCGCTGGTCCGGCTGCACTCCGAATGCCTCACGGGCGATATCCTCGGCAGCCTCAAATGCGACTGCGGCCCGCAGCTCGCCGCCGCGCTGCAGGCGATGGCGCAGGAAGCGGACAAGGGCGGCTGGGGCATACTCCTGTACATGCGGCAGGAAGGCCGCGGGATCGGCATCATCAACAAGCTGCGCGCCTACCGCCTGCAGGATCAGGGCTTCGACACGGTCGACGCGAACACGCGGCTGGGCCTGCCCGACGAAGCGCGCGATTTTCCCACTGCGGCGCGGATGCTGGAGCTGCTCAATGTCGGGGAGATCCGGCTGATGACGAACAATCCGGCCAAGGTCGCGGCGCTCGCCGCGGTGGGCGTATCGATTGCCGAACGCGTGCCGCATGCGCTGCCCGACAACCCGCACAACGCCCATTACCTTGCGACCAAGCGCGACCGGTCGGGACATTTGCTGTGACCGCGATCGCGATCCGGCCCGAACACGGCGGCGATGCACCGGCGATCTTCGCGCTGACCGAGGCGGCGTTTCGGGACATGCCCCATGCCGACGGCGACGAGCAGCAGCTGGTCGACCGGCTGCGCGCCGAAGGCGATCTGGCGCTGTCGCTGGTGGCCGAGGATGCGACGCGGATCGTCGGCCATGCCGCGTTTTCGCCGGTCACCATCTCCGATGGCAGCGAGGGGTGGTTCGGGCTCGGCCCGGTCAGCGTCTGGCCCGAATTGCAGCGGCAGGGCATCGGTTCGGCGTTGATCAAGCGCGGCATTGCCGATCTGCGGGAAAGCGGTGGGCGCGGGATCGTGCTGGTCGGCGACCCGGCCTATTACGCGCGCTTCGGTTTCGAATGCGATCCCGCGCTGCGCTACGACGGGGCGGAGCCTCGCTATTTCCAGCGATTGGTGCTTGGAGGCGACGCACCGCGCGGCGCGGTGACCTTCGCCCCGGCGTTCAGCGCCGCTCGAAGCGCCTGACGTTGCTGCCGAGTCTGTTGTTCTCGATCACCAGCGCGTCATTGGTCCAGTCGGCAATGAAGGCCGGACTGCGCGACAGCCCCGGGACCATCCGCGCATCGTTGTCGGCAATGACCAGCCCGTCGGACGTGTAACGCGCGCCTTCGGCGCCGATGGCGATCATCGTCGACCAGTTTTCCTTGTCGCGCCCCTGGACGAACCAGTTTCCGCGGATCGCACCGGTCCCGCCATTGGGCAGGTCGATCAGGTAATTGGTACCGTGGCCGTTGGCATCGTCGAAACTGTTGCCCTCGATCACGTTGCGCGCCGCGCGCGACTTGAGGTAATGGCCGCCGGTGCCCTGTTCGAACCGGCTGCGCGTCACCGTGACGCGGCCGTAATCGCCGGCATAGATCGAATGGGCGCAGCCGCCCGAATTTTCGCAGGTTCCCAGCCGGGTGAAGGTCGATTTGTCGACCACCAGCTCGCTGTCGACGCCATTGGTGGTCAGAATGCCCTGCTGGCTGTCACGGAACCAGCTTTGCGAAACGCGCAGCGGCCCCTGTTCCAGCCGGATACCCGCGCCATTGCCATCGGCAACCGCGATATCGGCAAACACCAGGCCTTCGACGCTGGCCCCGCGTCCGCGCAGCACCAGCGATGCCTTGCCTTCGCACGCCTTGCCGCCCAGCAGCGCCTTGCCCGGCTGTGCGGCACGGAAATGGACCACGCCGTCACGTTGCACGGCGCATTCGTTCCAATTGCCTGCGGCAATCACCACCGTGCCTTCGCTATCGCCGATCGCATCGACTGCAGCCTGCAGCGAACTGTAGCCGCGGCCGGTTTCGGCCACGGTGAAACTGGCGCGGCCCTCCCCCTGTGCCAGCAGCGCGGCCAGCGGGATCACGCCCACCGCCGCCGCGGCGATTGCGGCGAGAAGCCAGCGCGGCAGGCGCGAGGCAGGAGGGACGAAAGGCGAAGCCATGGGCAACGCCTAGCCCATAATGGTTAACGGCGGAATAACTCCGTCCATCGCGCTGTTCCTGTCAATCGCGTTCGCCGTGGCGCCAGCGCCAGCCGCCGCGTGTCTTGCGCTTTGCGACGAGCAGGACGAGCGCTGTCGCGGCGATCCAGACGGCTGCGGCGATGCCGGTGCCGAGGATGGGATCCCATTCGAGGAGGGGGGTGGGGGCGAGCATCACCGCGATGTAACCGGCCAGCAACGCCCAGCCCTGCCAAGCGATCGGCAGCCCTGCGCCATAGCCGTAGCGCTTGGGTGCGAACCATGCCCCGTCATTACGCTCGCTCATTCGCTTGCTCCCCTATCGCGCGTCACGAAATCCGCCACGCCCGCGACCAATGCGCGCGATACCGGGAGCGAGGGGTCGCCATAGCTTGCGCGGTTCGCTGCGGGCGCGCCGTCCGGAATTTCCTTGAGCACATGGTTCATCGCCGGAATTTCGAGATACTCGGCCTGTGGAGCCGCCGCACGAAGCATTTGGGCATCCTTTGCAGTGACTTGCAGATCGGCGCCGCCATGGACGATCAGCATGGGCAGGTCGGCCTGCTGTGCCAGCGCTGCGGGATCCAGCGCCATCAGATCGATGAGAAAGCCCTGCACCGCGGGCGCGAAGAGGCCCTGGAGCGCAGGATGCAGCGGGGTGACATCGACGCGTTCGCCGGTTTCCAGAGCCGCGATGGCCGCCTCGGCTTCGTCCAACAAGGGCGCATTGGCGGGATTGGCGCGCAATTGCTCGCGCAGCACGGTGGCCAGCGGGCGGCCCGGCACAGCGACGAGGATGATCCCGCACAGATGCGATATCTCCTGCGCCGCAGCGAGCGCGACGATCCCGCCCTCGCTATGCCCCAGCAGCCAGAGGCACTCGGCCCCGGTCGCAGTGCGCGCCGCGCCAACCCAGCTTGCAGTGTCGGTGACATAATCGGCAATCGTGACCGCATTGGCGTCCGCTACCGCCGCCTTGCTGGCGAACATACCGCGCTTGTCGATCCGCAATGTGCCGATGCCGCGCTCGGCCAGCGCCTCGGCGAGCAGGCGATAGGATGCCGCGGTCACGCCCAATGGATTGTTTCCATCGCGGTCGGTGGGGCCCGAACCCGGGATGATCAGGACCAGCGGCTGCCCTTCGGTGGGCGCAACCAGCGTTCCTGCAAGATCGCCTTGCGGCCCGGGGGCAACCAGCGTTTCCTGGGCCACCACGGGCGCGGTGCCCACCGATGCCAGCAGGGCCCCGGCGCTCAGCCAGTGAATCACTTTCATCTCATTCCTCCTCCTTCTTTGGTCGGCCGCGCTTGGGCGGCTTCGAAACCGGCACCTCGATCCCGCGCTTTGCCAGCGCTTCGCGCAGCAGCATTTCGATCTGCGCATTGGCGCTGCGCAATTCGCTTGCCGCGAGCCGCTCGATCGCGGCGTGGACCGCCGGGTCGAGGCGCAGGGCGAAAGCCTTCTTCGTCATCGGATCGCGGGGCTGGGCATGGCTACTGGTAGAGCGAACCCGCATTGATCACGGGGTGCACGTCCTTCTCGCCGCACAGCACGACCATCAGATTGCTGACCATGGCCGCGCGGCGTTCGTCGTCCAGTTCGACGATGTCGTCCTGCGCCAGCTTGGTCAGCGCATCCTCCACCATGCCGACCGCGCCGAGCACGATCTTGGCCCGTGCCGCGATGATCGCATCGGCCTGCTGCCGCTTGAGCATGGCGCTGGCGATCTCGCTGGCATAGGCGAGGTGAGTGAGGCCCGCCTCGTCGACGAGGATCCCGGCAGCTTTCAGCCGGTCGTTGAGTTCCTCGAGCAGTTCGCGGTTGATGACGTCGGTGCTGCCGCGCAGCGTCACTTCCTCGTTCTCGAAATCGTCATAGGGATGGCGCGACCCGACAGTGCGCAGCCCCGCCTCGATCTGGATGTTCACGAATTCCTTGTAATCGTCGACGTCGAAACTGGCCTGCGCAGTATCCGCCACCCGCCACACGACGTTGCAGGCAATTTCGATCGGATTGCCGCGCAGATCGTTGATCTTCACCCGCTCCGAATGGATGTTGTGCGCGCGGACCGAGAGCTTGGTCCGGACCATCCACGGCCACACCCAGCGCAGGCCCTCGCGCCGCTCGGTGCCGCGATAGGCGCCGAACAGCGTGATCACCGCGGCCTGGTTGGGCTGGATCATGAAAAAGCCCGCCGCCAGGAAGGCGAGCACCAGTATCGGCAGGATCAGCAGGCCGACGAAGGTCAGCTTGGCGGCCCTGTCGGCGTCATGCAGCGGCATGTTGCCCGCGATGTTCCATGCCGCCAGCACCAGCAGCAGCGCGATCAGCGCCAGCACCGGATAACCGCTGAAGCTGGAGCCCGGATGCTCGCTGCTGGTTTTCATTCCCCTGAGTTCGACAGCCATGACGAATCATCCCTCCAATAATTATGATATCACTTTTATATCACAGGGTGACGGGGTTCAATGGTCTCCGATCACACGGAGGAAGCGCTCGCCATAGGCTTCGAGCTTTTTCGCTCCGATACCGGGGAGCCGGCCCAGTTCGCCGAGCGTGCCGGGGCGCGCGCCGGCCATCTCGCGCAGCGTCGAATCGTGGAAGACGACATAGGGCGGCACCTGCGCTTCCTCGGCCAGTTCCTTGCGCAGCGCGCGCAGCGCCTCGAACAAGGGATCGCCCACCGGGTTGGGGGTCGCATCGCCGCGGCGGCGCCGCTGGCGCTTGGGCGGCACAACGATCTCGACCGCGCGCCCGCCGGTCAGGATCGCGCGCGCCGAGCCGCCCAGCGCGAGCCCGCCATGCTCGGTCGCGACCAGGTCGCCGCGCGCCTGCAACGCCCGCGCGACCGGCTGCAGCAGCCGCGCGTCCTCGCCCTCGACGATCCCGAAGACACTCAACCGGTCGTGCCCGCGCTGGCGCACGCGCTCGTCCTCGCTCCCGGTCAGGACCTTCTGCAGGTGGCCCATGCCGAAGCTTTGCCCCGTGCGGTAAACCGCCGAGAGCAGCTTGCGCGCCAGCTCGGTGACATCGGTCACGCTCGGCTGTTCGAGGCAATTGTCGCAATTACCGCAGGTCTCGGGCGGGTTCTCCCCGAAATGGCGCAGCAGCACCGCGCGGCGGCAGGCGGCGGTCTCGACCAGCCCGGCAAGCGCGTCGAGCCGCGCACGCTCCGCGCCGCGCCGCGCCTCGTCGATTTCGGCCAGCCGCTGCCGCGCGGTGGCGAAATCACCCGCGCCCCAGAACATCACCGCTTGGGCCGGATCGCCATCGCGCCCCGCGCGCCCGGTTTCCTGGTAATAGCCCTCGATCGACTTGGGCACGCCGACATGCGCGACGAAGCGCACGTCGGGCTTGTCGATCCCCATGCCGAAGGCGACCGTGGCGACGATCACCATGTCCTCGCTGGTCACGAATGCCGCCTGGTTGGCAGCGCGCGTCCCCGTATCGAGCCCCGCGTGATAGGGCAGCACCGCGCGCCCGGTGGCAGCGGCCAGCTTGTCCGCCAGATCCTCCACCTTGCGCCGCGTCGGGGCGTAGACGATCCCCGGACCGGGTGCGGCGGCCATCAGATCGGTCAGCTGGCGCACCGGGTTGTCGCGGTGGCGAATGGCATAGCGGATGTTGGGCCGGTCGAAGCCTGCGAGCACCAGCCCGTCGTCGGGGATGCCCAGCTGCGTCATCACGTCGCTGCGGGTCTGCTTGTCGGCGGTGGCGGTCAGCGCCAGCCGCGGGACCTGCGGGAAGGCATCGAGCATGCTGCGCAGCATGCGGTAGTCGGGGCGGAAGTCGTGCCCCCATTCGGACACGCAATGCGCCTCGTCGATCGCGAACAGGCATAGCGGTGCGGTACCCAGCAGGTCGCGGAAACCCGGCTGGCTGGCGCGTTCGGGCGCGACATAGATCAGGTCCAGCTCGCCCGCGCGGAAGGCATCCTGCGTTTCGCGCCAGTCGGCATCGGCGCTGGTCAGCGTGGCCGCCCGGATGCCGTTGGCGCGCGCGCTGCGCAGCTGGTCGTGCATCAGCGCGATCAGCGGGCTGATGACCACGCAGGTCCCCGGCAGCATGACTGCGGGCAGCTGGTAGGTCAGCGACTTGCCCGCCCCCGTCGGCATGACCGCCAGCGTCGACTGCCCGTCCAGCACGCGCGCAACGACCTCTTCCTGCCGCCCGCGGAAACCGTCGAAGCCGAAGACATCCTTGAGGGAATGATATGCGCTGGCGATCCCGGTCATGTGCGCCTGATGGCAGATGGTTTGGCGCGCGCAACCGGCGCACCGCGATTTTCCCCTTGCCCAGCGCCCGTCGCTTGCGCTTTACCCGCCGCGCAAGTTCGAAACCGGAGAGAGAACCGCCATGAAATTCCGTATCGCCCTGACTGCCGCCGCCTCGCTCGCGCTCGCCGCCTGTGGCAGCAGCGAAGATGCCTCGACCGAAGCCGAGGCCGACACCGTCGAAATGACCGCCGACGAAGCGCTGACCGATGTCGAGGAAATGCCCGTCGAGGATCCCGCCGCCAACACCGCCCCGGTCGAGATGGACACCGCCTCGCCGAGCGAGGAAGCGGAGATCCAGGAAGCCGGCGACAGCGCCGCCGATACCGCTGCCGCAGCCATGGATGCGATGGCCGAAGACGCGAACTGACCGGCCTGCACACGCGCCGCGTTCTTCCGGACGCAGCCACGCCGTAACGTCCTTTGCGCGGCCCGTGTGTACGCCTAGCCTTCGCGTCCATGACCCGACTCGTCGCCCCTACCGCCGCGCTGCTTGCGCTGTCCGCCACGCTCGCCTGCAGCGATAGCAGCGAGGGCGATCAGCCGCCCGGAGCCGTGACCCAGAGCGAGGCTGCCGCGCTCGACGATGCGGCCGCCATGATCGACGAGCGGCGCCTCCCCGAAGGCCTCGTGCCCGACGACGGGGCGATGCCGCCCGCCGCGGCCCCGCGCGAAACGGGCGGACCGGAACCAATGGAGCTTCCCCAATGAGTGTCACCACTGCCCCCGGCATGGATGCCGAAACCTTCGACCAGTTCCTCGACCAGCTCGAACGCTATGTCCGCGAACGGCTGATCCCGGCCGAGACCGAAGTCATCGCCAACGACCGCATCCCCGACGATATCGTCGCGGAAATGAAGGAGATGGGGCTGTTCGGCCTGACCGTGCCCGAGGATTTCGGCGGCGCCGGCCTCAACACCACCCAATATGCCAAGGTCGTGCAGACGATGGCCTATGCCGCGCCCGCCTATCGCTCGATCTTCTCGATCAATGTGGGTATGTTCAATTCGGCGATCAAGAATGGCGGGACCGACGCGCAGAAGGCGGAATGGTGGCCCAGGATCGCCGAGGGTGCGATCGCCTGCTTCGGCCTGACCGAACCCGGTTCGGGCAGCGACAGCGCCGCCATGGCGACCACTGCGCGGCCCGATCCCGAAGGCAACGGCTGGATCCTCAACGGGACCAAGCGCTACATCACCAATGCCCCGCATGCCGATGTCGGGCTGATCATGGCCCGCACCGAGAAGGACGCGCAGCCCAAGAACGCGCATGTCAGCGCTTTCATCGTGCCGATGGACACGCCCGGCGTATCGACCAGCAGCCCCGACAAGAAGATGGGCCAGGCGGGCAGCCATATCTCCGACATCATGCTCGACGACGTGCATGTCCCCGGCGATGCGCTGCTGGGCGAACAGACCGGGCAGGGCTTCCGCTTCGCCATGATGAGCCTCGACAATGGCCGTATCTCGGTCGGTGCGGCAAGCACCGGCTATGCGCGCCGCGCGCTCGATTCGGCGCTCAAATACGCCAATGAGCGGCAGGCGTTCGGCGAACCGATTGCCAATTTCCAGCTGATCCAGCAGATGCTCAGCGAAAGCTGGACCGAAATCTACGCTGCCGAAGCGATGATGGCCGATGTCACCGCGCGGGTCGATCGCGGCGAGAACACCGTCAAGCACGCCGCCGCCTTCAAGGTGTTCGCCTCCGAAATGTGCGGCCGCGTGGTCGACCGGGTGGTGCAGATCTACGGCGGCGCGGGCTATCTGGCCGAATACGATGCCGAACGTTTCTTCCGCGATGCGCGCATCTACCGCATCTATGAAGGCACCACGCAGATCCTCCAGCTGCAGATCGCCAAGCACATGCTGCGCGATTACGCGGCGGGGATCTGAGCGTGTACCAGCTTCTCGACGGACTGAGCATCATCGAGGCATCGAGCTTCGTCGCCTCGCCCACCGCCGGCCTCTATTGCGCGCAATTGGGCGCCGAAGTGATCCGCGTCGATCACAAGGAAGGCGGGCTCGATTACGACCGCTACATGCTGACCGAGCAGGGCCGCAGCCTGAGCTGGGAAAACCTCAACCGGGCGAAGAAATCGGTCGCGCTCGACCTGCGCAGCGGCGAGGGGCGCGAACTGCTGGTCGCGCTGTCGGCCAATACGGGCAATCTCATCACCAACCTGCCGGAAAAGAGCTTCCTCGGGCATGATGCCATCGCCGCGCAGCAGCCCGAAGGCGCGCCCGAACTGGTCAGCGTGCGCATCATGGGCTGGCACGATGGGCGCCAGGCGATGGATTTCACCGTCAATGCGGCAAGCGGCTATCCGCTGATGTGCGGTCCCGAGGACTGGGATATGGCCAATGCGCCGCCGGTCAACCAGGTACTGCCTGCATGGGACTTCATCACCGGCGCCTATTGCGCCTTCGCGCTGCTCGCCGCGCTGCGCCAGCGCGATGCGACGGGCCAGGGCAGCGAATTGCGCGTGCCGCTGGGCGATGTCGCGATCGGTACGATGGCCAACAGCGGCGCATTGGCCGAGATGCTCTATCGCGGCGGCGACCGCGAACGGCTGGGCAATGCGATCTGGGGCGCGTTCGGGCGCGACTTCCGCAGCCGCGACGGGGTGCGCTTCATGGTCGCAGCACTGACGGCCAAGCAATGGGACGGCCTCGTCGCCGCCTTCGGGATCGCGGACTCGATTGCCGCGCTCGAGGCCGAGCTGGGCGTGTGCTTCGCCGATGGCGACCGGCCACGCTTCGAACACCGGCACCGCCTGTTCGCGCTGTTCCAGGAGCGCGCGGACAGGATGGACTGGGACGAATTGTCCGCCAGCCTCGCCGCGCATGGCACCACTTTCGAACGCTACCGCACTATGCACGAGGCGGCGAACGACGCCGCGCTGGTGGCCGACAACCCGCTGTTCGGTGCCTCGCCCGCCAATCCCAGCGGCTTCGAATATCCGGCCACGCGCAGCTTTGCGAACATCCCTTCGCGCGAAGCCGCTGCGCCCGCACCCGCGCCCTATCTGGGCCAGCACACCGAGGAAGTGCTCGCCGAACGGCTCGGCCTGTCCTCGGGCGCGATCGGCAAGCTCGTCGATCGCGATATCGCCCGCCTCTCCGACAAGGATTAAGCCATGACGACACTTCGCCGCGTAGCCATCTGCAAACCCCTGCGTACACCGGTCGGCAAGTTCCTCGGCAGCCTCGCTCCGCTCGAGGCCGGCGCGCTCGGCGCAGTGATCATCAAGGCGCTGGTCGAACGCAGCGGGGTTGACCCGCTGCGGGTGGACGACGTCGTCTTCAGCCAGGGCTATGGCAGCGGCGAGGCCCCGGCGATCGGGCGCTGGAGCTGGCTGGCAGCGGGCTATCCGATCGAGGTGCCGGGCTTCCAGCTCGACCGGCGCTGCGGCTCGGGCCTGCAGGCGGTCGCGACTGCGGCGATGATGGTGCAGACCGGCGTGGCCGACTGCGTGCTCGCGGGCGGGGTCGAGAGCATGTCCAATGTCGAACATTACACCACGAAGGCGCGCCACGGCGCACGGCTGGGCGACATGGTGCTGTGGGACCGGCTGACGCGCGGGCGGTTGATGAGCCAACCGATCGAACGTTTCGGCGTGATCACCGGCATGATCGAGACCGCCGAAAATCTCGCCAAGGATTACGACATCAGCCGCGAGGCCGCCGATGCATTCGCGGTGCGCAGCCACCAGAACGCCGCCCGCGCCTGGGCCGAAGGCCGGTTCGACGACCAGCTGGTCCCGGTGGAAATCCCGCAACGGCGCGGCGATCCGGTGGTCTTCGCGCGTGACGAGGGTTTCCGCGAGGATGCCAGCATGGACACGCTGGGCAAGCTGCGCCCGATCGACGGCAAGCGCGATGCGGATGCGATCGTGACGGCGGGCAATGCCAGCCAGCAGAACGACGCCGCCGCCGCCTGCCTGGTGGTGGCGGAGGACAAGGTGGAGGAACTGGGCCTCGAACCGATCCTGTGGTTCCATTCGTGGAGCGCGGCCGGCTGCGATCCCAGCCGGATGGGGATCGGCCCCGTTCCCGCGGTCGAACGGCTGTTCGCCAAGACCAACATGGGCTGGGACGATATCGGGCTGATCGAACTCAACGAGGCCTTCGCCCCGCAGGCGCTCGCCGTGCTCAAGGGCTGGGGTTTCGCCGAGGACGACAGCCGCCGCGAGCTGGTCAACGTCAACGGGTCGGGCATTTCGCTGGGCCACCCGATCGGCGCGACGGGGATCCGCATCCTCGCCGACATGGCGCATGAAATGCAGCGCCGCGAGGTCCGCTACGGGCTCGAGACCATGTGCATCGGCGGGGGCCAGGGAATGGCCGCCGTCTTCGAACGCGCTGCCTGATGGCCGATTGGGCCGACTGGATCGGGCGCGAGCAGCGCGCGGCAGACCGGCTCGATCCGGCGCTCGCCGCGCGGTGGTATGCGACCTTCGATCACGGCGCCCCGGCTTCGGCAGCAATGCCGCAGGGGATCCATTTCTGCCTTTGCACGCCCGAGGCACCGACCGCACGGCTGGGCCCCGACGGGCATCCGCTGCGCGAGGATGACCCGGCGAGCTTCCTGCCCCCGATCCCGCTGCCGCGGCGGATGTGGGCATCGAGCGCGATCCAGTTTCACACCCCGATCGCTGTAGGCGCAACGGTCGAGCGCGTCAGCCGCGTGGTTTCGATCACGCCGAAATCGGGCAGCCGGGGCGACATGGTCTTCGTCGAGATCGATCATGAAACCAGCGCCGACGGCATCGCTGCCGTTACTGAGCGCCAGACCGCGGTCTATCTCGAGGCGCTGGCACCCGATGCCCCCCTGTCGCCGCCGGCACCATCCCCCGAAGTGTTCGACCCGCAGGCATGGGACCTCCACCGCCAGCTGGTGCCCGATACGCGACTGCTGTTCCGTTATTCGGCGCTGACCTTCAACACCCATCGCATCCATTACGATGCGCCCTATGCGCTGGAGCAGGAGCGTTATCGCGGCCTGGTGGTCCACGGCCCGCTGACCGCCAGCCTGCTGCTGCAACTGGCCGCCGAACGCTTTGGCGAGAACCGGCTGGCGCAGTTCGGTTTCCGCGGGGTCAGCCCCGCGATTGCCGGCGAAGCGTTGCATCTGGTCCTGCGCGGGGCCGGCGACGACATCGAGCTCGCCGCATTCGCGGGGGACGGGCGGCAGGTGACAAAAGCCTCTGCCCGCCTCGCCTAGTCGCTCGGGAAGCTCTCGATCGGTTCGATCACCGTATAGCGTTCGACCTTGGGCTCGCGGCCCAGCGGCGGAAAGTCGATCTGCGGCGCTGCGACACGCGTATCCGGCAGGCGGTCGAGCAGGTCGCGCAGCAGCGTCAGCCGGCCGCGCTTCTGGTCGTTGAAATCGACCAGTGTCCACGGCGCCCATTCGGTATGCGTCGCCGCCAGCATCGCCTCACGCGCTTCGGTATAGGCATCGTATTTCCCCCGCGCCGCCAGGTCGACGAGGGACAGCTTCCAGCGTTTGAGCGGATCGTCCAGCCGTTCGCGCAGCCGTTCCTCCTGCTGCGCCTGATCGGTGCCGAGCCAGTATTTGAACAGCAAGATGCCGTCATCGACCAGCATCTTCTCGAAGGTCGGGGCCTGCTCGAGAAACCGTGCGACCTGCGGCGCATCGGCATAGCCCATGACCTTCTCGACGCCCGCGCGATTGTACCAGCTGCGATCGAACAGCACGATTTCGCCCGCGCTCGGCAGGTGCCGGACATAACGCTGGAAATACCACTGGCTCTGTTCGGCCTCGGTCGGCTTGGCAAGCGCGGCGATATGGCACTGGCGCGGGTTGAGTTTTTCGGACACCGCGCGAATCGCGCCGCCCTTGCCCGCAGTATCGCGCCCCTCGAACAGGACGACGATGCGCTGCCCCGTCGCTTGCGCCCAGCGCGCCATGGCGGCCAGTTCCTCACGCATCGGTGCGAGCGCGGCCTTGTAGTCCCTCGATTTCATCACGCCCTCGGCATTTGTGTGCGGCCGCCAATGATAGTATCATCCGCGACGATATGGCTACACTTGCACAGACCGAACAGGATTTTACCCGTTTGCCGGACCTTCCGGCAGAGGTATTCACCGCCCCGCTCAAGAAACCGGACCGCGTGGGCGACGACTGGCTCGAGCCCGAACAGACGCAATATTCTAGCGACGACGACGCGATCTGGAACGACCTGTTCGAACGGCAGATGAAGGTGCTGCCGGGGCGCGCGGCCAGCGCGTTCATGGCCGGGCTGGACAAGCTCGACCTCAGCCGCGGCGGGGTGCCCGAATTCCGCCGCCTGTCCGAAGAGCTCGATACGCTCACCGGGTGGAGCGTGGTCCCCGTGCCGATGCTGATCCCCGATCACGTGTTCTTCTGGCACCTGGCCAACCGGCGCTTCCCCGCGGGCAATTTCATCCGCACGCGCGAGACCTTCGATTACATCCAGGAACCCGACGTGTTCCACGACGTGTTCGGCCACGTCCCGATGCTGACCGATCCGGTCTATGCCGATTACATGCAGGAATATGGCCGCGCGGGCTGGAAGGCGATGCGCTACAACCGGCTCAAGGCGCTCGGTTCGCTCTACTGGTACACCGTTGAATTCGGGCTGCTGCAGGAAGCCGACGGGATCAAGGCCTATGGCGCGGGGATCCTCTCGGGCCCGACCGAGGTGGTCTATGCCACAGAGGCCAAGAGCCCCAACCGCATCATGCTCAATGTCGACCGCGTCATGCGCACCGACTACGTGATCAGCGATCTGCAGCCGACCTATTTCGTGATCGAGAGCTTCGAGGACCTCTACCGCCAGACGGTCGAGCGCGATTTCGACCAGCTCTACAAGAGCCTGGGACCCGGGTTCACCTATGCCAACACCGCGGTGATCGATGTCGACCATGTGGTGAACCACGGCTCGCTCGAATACACGCTGCGCGGCGGGCGCGGGTCGGGCGCGGCCCCGGTCTGACCTCCGCAAGGTCCGGCGAAAAGCAGCGCCCAACGAAAAACGGCCCCGGATCGCTCCGGGGCCGCATGATCGCATAACGATCGACGATGCTTACATTTCGTCGATTTCGTCAGCCTGCTCTTCCATGGATTCTTCCATGGCGTCGGTCTGGTCGTCCATGACGTCGGCCTGGTCTTCGGTGATTTCACCGGCTTCTTCCATGGCGTCGACCTGGTTGTCGCGAGCGTCTTCCATCTCTTCGATGTTTTCTTCGGCTTCGTTTTCTGCTGCGCTGTCGCAAGCGGCAAGGCCGAGGCTCATGGCGGCGGCGGTAGCGACGAGCGTTGCTTTATTGAACTTCATGTAAATTCCCCTTTTGTCGTTCCAGCCGCGTTTTCGAAATGCGGCAAGAATGTGATGAACGGACTATTGTTCCTTCGGTTCCCGGCAGTCAAGCAAGAACGCCGGGGGTGGAGGTTTGCCGTATCGGATACGAAATGGCCCGGGGAACGCCCGGGCCGTCAACCATATGCGAGACGCCAATCCATTCCGTCCGCGTTTGTACCCGATGATCGGGCGATGTGAAGCGGGATTCAGTTATAGGCCCGCTGGCGGATGAGGTTGAACACCCCGATCGCGACGACCGATCCGAGCACTGCCCACAGCAGCGCGATGCCGCTGACCGTGCCAAAAACCGCCCCGTTGCCGGCGATCAGCCCGGTCACGAGCGAGCCGAGCACGCCGACGAGCGCATTGGCGAGGATGCTGCGGCCATCTTCGATCCTGAGAATAATCGTTGCCAGCCAGCCCAGGAGGGCTCCTACGACAACCAGAATCAACAAACCCATCGGTGCGTACCTTTGTCTTTCATTCACCGGAGACAAGCACGCAAATGATCAAAGGTTCCTTACGGCAGACCCCGGATCGCTCGCCCCGTGGCATCCATGCCACACTTCGTCAGGCGAAAGTCAGCCAGGCCAGGGCGGCGGAACCGGCGATGATCCGGTACCACGCGAAGGGCGTGAAGCCGCTGCGGCTGACATAGGCGACGAAGGCGCGGATCACGAACAGCGCGACGATGAAGCTGACCGCGAAGCCGAGCGCAATATGGTCCCAGCCCACCCGTGTCGCGCCGGCCATCATCTCGTCGTATTTGGTGGCGACTTCGAGCGTGGTCGCGCCGACCATCGTCGGCACCGCCAGGAAGAAGGAGAATTCAGCCGCCGTCTTGCGATTGATGCCCATCGCCAGCGCCCCCATGATCGTCGCGCCCGAACGGCTGACGCCCGGCACCATGGCGAGACATTGGGCGAACCCGACGCCGAGCACCTTGGCGAGCGGCAGTTCGGCCACGCCGCGCCCTTCGTCGCGGGGGTTGGCCGCACGTTCGATCACGATGATCGCCACCCCGCCGGCAATCAGCGCCCAGGGCACGATCCCCGGGTTGCCGAGCATGGCCTCGAAGCTTTCGTAGAGCGCGAAGCCGATCACTGCACTGGGCAGGAAGCCGAGCAGAATGTTGCGTGCGAACATCAGCCCTTCGCGTTCGCGCCTGAGCACGCCGATCCCGGCCGACCAGAAGGTGCCCCAGTATTGGTAGACCACTGCCAGGATCGCGCCCAGCTGGATCACCACGTTGAACATCGCCCATTCGTTGGGATCCGCGCCCGACAGTTCGGTCGCGAGAATGAGGTGACCGGTCGATGAAACCGGGATGAATTCGGTGAGCCCCTCGACGATGCCGAGGAAGATCGCGGTGATGTAATCGTTCATTGCGGGACGCCCCAAGAGCAGTGGACTGCGCGAGTCAAGCGGTCAGGCGCTTTCCAGACCGAACTGGAGCGAAGCGAGCCGGGCGTAGAGCCCGCCATTGGCCGACAGCGTGTCGTGCGTACCCTGTTCGACGATCCGGCCATCCTCCATCACGACGATGCGGTCGGAAGCGCGGACGGTCGACAGGCGGTGGGCGATGACCAGCGTCGTACGCTCGCGCATCAGGTGTTCGAGCGCATCCTGCACCAACCGCTCGCTCTCGGCATCGAGTGCGCTGGTGGCCTCGTCGAGCAGCAGGATCGGCGCATCGCGCAGCAGCGCGCGGGCAATGGCGATGCGCTGGCGCTGGCCGCCCGACAGCTGCGTGCCGCTTTCCCCGAGATAGGTGTCGAGCCCCTGCGGAAGCTTGTCGAGGAATTCGGCAGCATTGGCCGCCTGCGCAGCGGCCCGGATCTCGTCCTCGCTCGCATCCCAATTGCCATAGCGCAGATTGTCGCGCGCATTGGCGCTGAACAGGACGCCTTCCTGCGGGACATAGGCGATGCGCCGCCGGATTTCGGCGGGATCGGCGCTGGTCAGCGGAATGCCGTCGAGCCGGATCGAGCCTGCCTGCGGATCGTAGAAGCGTTCTGCCAGCTGGAAGATGGTCGACTTGCCCGCCCCCGACGGCCCCACGATGGCGACGGTTTCGCCCGGTTCGACCTCGAGGCTGAAATCGGTGATCGCTGGCGCATCGAGCCGGGTCGGATAGCGGAAGGTGACGTTGCGGAACGACAGCCCGCCGCGCGGCGGCGCGGGCAATGCCTGCGGCCGTGCGGGTGCGGTGATCGAGGGTCTTTCCTCGAGCAGTTCGGACAGCCTGCTCGCCGCGCCCGCGCCGCGCAGCAGGTCGCCGTAGACTTCGGTCAGCGCACCGATCGCGCCTGCGACGAGGCCTGCGGTGAGCACGAATGCGGCGATCGTCCCGCCCGAGATTGCGCCTTCGCTGACCGCCTGCGCGCCGCGCCAGACCAGCAGGGTGATGCCGCCGAAAACCAGCAGGATAACGATCGCGGTCATCGCCGCGCGGATGATGACCCGTCGCCGCGCGACCGAAAAGGTGCGTTCGACCGCCTCGCGGAAGCGCGCATGTTCGCGTTCTTCCTGGTTGAAACCCTGGACGATCTTCATCGCCGACAGCACTTCGGTGACCATTGCCCCGATATCGGCGACGCGGTCCTGGCTGGTGCGCGAGACCTTGCGCAGGCGGCGCCCGAACAGCGTGATCGGGATAACGATGGCGGGGATCAGCAGGAACAGCCCCATGGTCAGGCCGGGGACCAGCCAGAACAGATAGGCCGTGCCCCCGATCGCCATCAGCGCATTGCGCAGCGCGACCGAGACAGTGGTGCCGACCACCTGTTCGATCAGCGCGGTGTCGCTGGTCATGCGGCTGGAAATTTCCTTGGGACTGTTCTCTTCATAGAACCCCGGCGCCAGGCGCAGCAGGTTGTCCTGCACCCGCAGGCGGATGTCGGCGACCACGCGCTCGCCCAGCCAGCTGACGAAATAGAACCGCATTGCAGTGCCCGCGGCAAGCACGGCGACGATCATCAGCAAATAGCGGAACCAGCGGCCCATGTCCTCGGGCGTCGCCCCTTCGGCAAAGCCGCGGTCGATCACCATCTTGAAGCCCGCGGGGATCGCCAGCGTCGCCGCCGCAGTGATGAACAGCGCGAGGATGGCGAGCGCGACATGGCCGGGATAGCGCGTGCCCGCCTGCCATACCATGCGCAGTGAACCCAGCGAACGCTGGCGCGGGGCATCCGCAGCGGCGCGCTTGCGTGCGAACCGGCCGCGGCCGTCGGTTTCCGTCTGGTCCTTGGCTGACATGCGCACGCAGTTACGTCGCCGCGCGGTTAAAATCCACTGTGCTGCACATGCTCAGGCACATTTAAACCGATTGTGCATTGCACAATTATCGATCGAACGGCAGGATTGCCATATTCCACCCGCACGACACAGCCATACAATGCCGGGTACGCAGGGGACATCTATTGCTCTACCACGCCTATGAACTGCAGCGCAGCTGGCTCAACTCGGCCAGCGCCTTCGCCTCGATCGGGGTGGAAATGCTGAACAACCCGGCCAATCCGTTCAATTACGTCGGCCCGATGGGCTATATGAACATCGGCCCGGTGGCGGCGAGCGCGCTGGAAGTCTTCGCGCATGCGACGGCATCCTACGGCAAGCCGGCGTGGAACCTCGAGGCGATTGATGTCGATGGTAAGCCCGTGGCGATCGTCGAATCGACTGTGGTCAACCGGCCCTTCGGCGATCTGAAGGCGTTCCACCGCGAAGACCTGCCCGAAGACGCCCCGCGCCTGCTGGTCGTCGCGCCGATGAGCGGGCATTACGCTACGCTGCTGCGCGGCACGGTCGAACGGATGCTGCAAGGCTACCGCGTCTATGTCACCGACTGGGCCGATGCGAAGACCGTCCCGCTGCACGAAGGGACCTTCGATCTCGATGATTACATCGATTACGTGATCGGCTATCTCGAACACATCGGCCCCGATGCACAGGGCGGCGGTGCGCATGTGATGGCGGTGTGCCAGCCTTCGGTGCCCGTCTTTGCCGCCACTGCGATCATGAACCGCGATGGCCATCCGTGCACGCCGCGCACGCTGACCATGATGGGCGGGCCGATCGACACGCGCTGTTCGCCGACCAGCGTCAACGATCTGGCGATGGACCGCCCGATCGAGTGGTTCCGCCACAATGTCATCGCCACCGTGCCGATGCAGTATCGCGGCGCGGGCCGGCGGGTCTATCCCGGCTTCATGCAGCTGGCCGGGTTTATGAGCATGAACCTCGGCAATCACATGATCAGCCATTACGAGATGTTCAAGCACCTCACCGTCGGCGACGACGAAAGCGCGCAGGCGACCAAGGATTTCTACGACGAATACCGCAGCGTGTGCGACATGACCGCCGAGTTCTACCTGCAGACGGTGCAGGAGGTGTTCCAGGACCATGCGCTGCCCAACGGCACTTTCCTGCATCGCGGCAAGCGCATCGACCTGGGCGACATCACGCAGACCGCGCTGCTGGCGATCGAGGGCGAACGCGACGATATCTCGGGCCTGGGGCAGACGCGGGCCGCGCTCGAACTGACGCCGCAGCTCGATGCCGGCAAGAAGCGGTATTACATGGCCGAAGGCGCGGGCCATTACGGCATTTTCAACGGCAGCCGCTGGCGCGACAAGATCGCCCCCGTGGTCGAGGAATTCATCGCCGAACACGGCTAGGCGTCGGCGGCCTCCCACGCGGTCAGCCGCGGTGAAGCCGTTCCAGCGAGCAGGCCAAGAAGAAGGGCGGCGCGGGGTTTTGCCCCGGCCGCCCTTCTCGGTTTCAGGCTAGGTTGACCCTAGAAGATTTCGAACAGGCCGGCTGCGCCCATGCCGCCGCCGACGCACATGGTGACGACGCCGTATTTCGCGCCCATGCGCTTGCCTTCGAGCAGCACATGGCCGGTGCAGCGTGCGCCGGTCATGCCATAGGGGTGGCCGATCGAGATCGAGCCGCCGTTGACGTTGAGCTTGGCGTTATCGATGCCGAGCTTGTCGCGGCAGTAAAGCACCTGCACCGCGAAGGCTTCGTTCAGTTCCCAGATGCCGATGTCGTCGACGCTGAGGTCGAAGCGCTTGAGCAGCTTGGGAATCGCGAAGACAGGGCCGATGCCCATTTCGTCGGGTTCGGTCCCGGCGACCGCCATGCCGACATAGCGGCCGAGCGGCTCGAGGCCCTTCTGTTCGGCGACCTTGGCTTCCATGAGCACGCTGGCCGACGAACCGTCCGACAGCTGCGAAGCGTTGCCCGCAGTGATCGTGGTGCCTTCGCCCATCACCGGCTTGAGGCTGTTGAGGCCTTCGAGCGTGGTCTGCGGGCGATTGCCCTCGTCCTTGTCGATGGTGATTTCGACGTCCGAAATCTCGCCCGTTTCCTTGTCCTGCACCTTGTGCGTGGTGCTGACCGAGACGATTTCGTCGTCGAACTTGCCGGCTTCCTGCGCGGCGGCGGTACGCTGCTGGCTCTGCAGCGCGTATTCGTCCTGCGCTTCGCGGCTGATGCCGTAACGCTGCGCGACCGTTTCGGCGGTCTGCAGCATCGGCATGTAGATCGCGCCGTGCATGTTAACCAGCTCGGGATCGGGCATCACCCGCATTTCTTTGGTCTGCACGAGGCTGATCGATTCCTGCCCACCGGCGGCCACCACGTCCATGCGGTCGGTGATGATCTGTTTGGCGGCGGTGGCGATGCTCATCAGGCCGCTCGAACACTGGCGGTCGATGGTCATGCCGCTGGTGCCGATCGGGCAACCGGCGCGCAGCGCGACCTGGCGGGCGAGGTTTCCGGCCTGCGCACCCTGCTGGAGCGCGCTGCCCCACAGCACGTCGTCGACCTCGCCGGCGTCGATGCCGGCACGCTCGATCGCGGGCTTGAGCGAATAGGCGCCGAGCGTCGGGCCCTTGGTGTCGTTGAACCCGCCCTTGTAGGCACGGCCGATGGCGGTGCGGGCGGTGGAGACGATGACTGCGTCACGCATGGGTATTTCCTTGGTTGTGGTTGTGTCTGGATCCTCGCCGGGGAGGAGGGGGAAATCAGACGAAAATCTGGGTGATCCACTCGGTGATCAGCGCGGGCTTTTCCTCGCCCTCGATCTCCATGGTGATCTCGCAGGTCTGCTGCCACTGGCCGGGACGCTTCTCGGTCATTTCGACCAGCTTCCAGTGGCCGCGGATGCGCTTGCCGCTGCGGACGGGCGAGATGAAGCGGGTTTTGTTGCCGCCGTAGTTCACGCCCATCTTCACGCCGTCGAGCTTGGGCATGTCCGATTTGGCGCTGAGATAGGGGATCATCGACAGCGTGAGGAAGCCATGAGCGATGGTGCCGCCGAACGGCGTCATCTTGGCCTTTTCCTCGTCGATATGGATAAACTGGTGATCGCCGGTGGCATCGGCGAACTGGTTGATACGCTCCTGGCTCATGTCGACCCATTCGCTCGTGCCGATGTTCTCGCCGACCTTGTCTGCCAGTTCCTGCGGGCTCATACGCCTCTCCTCTGTTCGAAAATCATGGTTTGGCGCGACTCCGGTCGCGCGTGCGGCGCGAGTCATGGCGCATGTGCGGGATGCGCGCAACACCGCCGAACGTGCCGCTACGGCATGGGGAAGCGCCATGTCCGGTGATGGAGGAGGCGGCACGTATTGAGCCGATTCGTACAGGCGGTATGGTCCGGCAGGCGGCGCACCGGTGCCCGCGATGCTGGAGAAACCATGCTGGCCCGTATCCTCGGCACTGCGCTCAAGCCTGCGCTCGGCGTCCCGCTGGTCGCTGCCATCGTCGCCGCCGCAGAGCTCATCGTCGCCGACCGCAAGTACGGCGTGTTCACCGGCGGGTTCGGCCAGTCGAGCGCGGTCGACACCGGCGGGGAACTGGCCCTGTTCCTGATCGGCTTCACGTTGGCGCATACCGCAGTCGCCCTGCTCGCCTGGAAGCTGGCCGCCCGGCTGGCCCGATCTTCCGGGGCGCAGTCCGCCGTACTGCATTTCGCGTTCCTCTATGGCGGAACCAGCCTGCTGGTGCTCAGCCTGCGTTACCAGCTCCATTCCTATTTCAGCGATGCGGTCAGCTTCGCGCTGCTAAAGCAGCTGGGCGGTGGCAGCGCGGCCGATGCGCTGCTGTTCGCCAAGAACGAGATCATGCTCGGTGTGGGCGCGCTGCTGCTCTTCCTCGCGACATGGTGGCTGGCAGCACACCTGCTGCGCAAATGGCTCGGCAGACAGCCGGCGCTGGCGTCCCCCTGGCCGCGCTGGAAGACAGTCGCCCTCGTGTGGCTGGCCTTCGCCGGCGCGGTAATCGTGTTGCCGCGTCTCGGCGGCGATGCGCCGCGCGGTCTGGAGCGGATCGTCGCCTGGCAGGGGCTGGCCGACGGGCTGGCACTGGCGAGCGATTTCGACGGCGATGGCTACGGCCTTGCCGGGCGGACCATCGATCCCGCCCCGTTCGATGCCGGGCGCCATCCGCTCGCGCTCGACATTCCCGGCAATGGGATCGACGAGGATGGCTACGGCGGTGATCTTGCGCTGGTCCCGGTTGCCGAGCCCCTGCCCGCCACGCCAATCGGCGGCGCGAAGCCGCATCTCGTCATCGTCGTTTTCGAAAGCACCCGCGCGGATGTGCTGGGCAAGCGCATCGACGGGAAACCCGTCGCCCCCAATCTCGCGCGCGTGGCGGCGCAGGGCGGCGCCCTCGCGCCCGCCTACAGCCATGTCGGTTTCACCACCGCCTCGCTCAAATCGCTCTTCGCGGGCAGCTTGGTCGTGCCGCCCGGATCGCCGAGCCTGTTCCGCGAGCTCGATGCTAGCGGTTACGAGATCGGCGTGTTCTCGGGACAACCGGAGGATTTCGGCGGTATTTCGGCAGCTGTCGGAATGCGCGAGGTTGCCGACCGCTTCGTCGATGCCGAAGTGCTCAAGGACCAGCGCGCCTTCAGTTTCGCCGCGCAGGGCTCGCTGCTGGTCGACGAGAACATCGTGCTCGATCGCTTCGACGCCGCGCTCGGCGATGCTGCAGCGTGGGCGACGCCGCAATTCGTCTACCTCAATTTCCAGACGCCGCATTTCCCCTATCACCACGACGCCGTCTCGCACCGCTTCGCCAACCCCCCGCTGGAACGCGGCCAGATCACCGAAGACAATCGCGAGGCGCTGGAGCGGACCTACTGGAACGCGGTCGCGCATACCGACGCCGCGCTGGGCCGGCTGATTGCGAAGCTGGAAACGATGGGCGTGTGGCAGGACACCGTGCTGATCGTCACCGGCGATCATGGCGAGGCCCTGTTCGAGGACGGCTTCCTCGGCCATGGCCATGTCATCAACGACCGGCAGAATGCGACTTTCCTCGCCAGCAACCGTCCGCTGGGCGCGGCACGCGCGCCGCTGGCGCTAAGCGACTACCGCGCGATAATCCTGCGGCTTCTGGGCGCGGATGTTCCCGCCGCCGCGCCGCACGCGCCCTTCCTCCACATCGGGCCGCTCGGCGAACCGACCGCGATCGGTCTCGCGCATGAAGAGCTCGGCGTGATTTCGCTGCGGCTCGACAGCGGCGAAGCCTGCGTCACGCGCGCGCGGCAGTGTGCGGATTACGCCTCGCTCGCCGGGGCCGAACGGGCCGCCTTCGATGCGCTGGTGGCGCGTTGGGGCTCCGAGCGTTGGGCCGCGCGCCTGCGCGAGGAGCGCGGCTCGGCGGCCGCTTCCTCGCAGCGCTTGAGATAGGTCCACAGACCGCATTGCAGGGCGATGATCAGCAGGATCACCGGCTGGTAGGCGATCCCCTGGAACAGCGACCCGACCAGCGCGATGACCTGCGTCATCTGTAGCGCGCTTGCCAATGGCGATTGCCAGCTTGCCCCCTCGCGCCCGCGCCACCGCCGCCGCAGCTTTTCCATCTGCCACAGCCCGCTGGCATGGAGCCAGACCCACAGGAACAGGCCGATCCATCCCTGTTCACCCAGCACCTCGAAGATCGACGAGTGAAAGGCGCGGGCTTCGTCGACCACGTCCTTGTATTTGACGGTGGTCGTGCTGCCATTCTCGCTGACCTGCGGCAGGCGGTATTCGAACTTGTTGCCGCGGTAGGAATCGAATCCGCCGCCAAGCGGGTTCTCAAGCGCGTATTCATAGGTCCATTGCCAGACCGCAAGGCGGGTCGATGCCGACTGGTCCTGTTCGTGCCCGGTGATCAGCCCCATGCGTTCGTAATAGCTGGTCGGCAGGAAGGGCGCGGCCATCAGCACGAGGGCAATGCCGCCGACGATGAAGGTCATCCGCCGCTTCACGTCGCGCAGCAGCAGCAGCGCGAGAACGCCGATGCACACGAGCCCGGTGCGTGCTTCGGTTCCGACGGGGATCAGCAGGCAGGCAAAGATGAACGCGCCGCCGAACAGCTTGACCCGCCAGTCGGGCGGGAAGATCCGCCCGTGGTTCATGAACCACCAGATGATTGGGATCAGCCCGATCGCGACCGTCGCGAGCGTCGAACTCTCGTAGATGTTCGAATTGTCGTTCACGAAGAAATACAGGCTGCCATAGCCCCCGCCGCCAAGCGCGGTCTTGAGACCGGAGGAAATGATGATCGCTCCGGCTGTCAGCGTGACGACCAGCAGCGCGAGTTCCAGCCGCAATCGCGTGACCAGCGTGAAGGGCAGGAAGATGGCGAACACCATCGCGCGCCAGACCCATTCCCACTTGTAGGCCGCATCCTCGGGGAAGTCGGCCCATTGCAGCGTGAGGAAGCACCATCCCAGGAAGGCGATGAGAATGCCCTGCCGCAGGGTGAAGCGGATCTGCGATTTCGCATCGACCAGTGCCCATCCTGCGAAGGCGAGCATGAAGGCGATGAAGGAAATCGGCAGCATCGGCGTCAGCGTCCAGCCGATCTTCTGCGGGGCCAGGATGTCGATATAGAGATAGGCGAGCACCCAGACGAAGGGGCGCCTGAGGCCGAGCGCGAACAGCGTCATTACGAAAAGGAACAGCGCCGCGTCAAGCATTGCGCGCCTTTCCGCCTGCGCGCCGCGCACGGCGGGCCTCGCGCCGGCTCGGTTTCGCCTCCTCCGGCTCCGCGCCCGGCGGATCCTCGCGGTCGAGGTCGTCGCGCATGAACACGCGCAGGATCGCAATGAGGATCAGCGCATGCGTCAGTGCGAGGGCGAAATAGTCGATCACGAGTGCTTGGTCTCCGCAGCGGCTCCTAATGCATCGCAGTTGACGCGCCGTTAAGCGTAATGTGACACATCAGCCCGCGATGACCCGCGTGCTTCACATCCTCGACCATTCGCTGCCGCTGCAATCGGGCTATACGTTCCGCACGCGTGCGATCCTCGCCAGCCTGCAGAAAGCGGGGGTGGAAGTGCGCGCGATTACCGGCGCGCGGCATTCGGCCGAAGGTCCGCCCCGGGAAACGATCGACGGACTGACTTTCGAACGCCTGCCGGCTGCGCCTGCGCCGGGGGGGGCACCTGGCCTGCGCGAATGGCGCGAGATCGAGACCTTGCGCAAGCAGATCGAACGCGTCGCCCACGACTGGCAGCCGGATATCCTGCATGCCCATTCGCCCGCGCTGTGCGGGATGGCCGGCCTGCGCGCGGCGCGGCGGCTGGGCCTGCCACTGGTCTATGAAATCCGCGCTTTCTGGGAGGATGCCGCGGTCGGCAATGGCATGGGCCGCGAAGGATCGCTCAAATACCGCCTCACGCGTGCGCTCGAAAACCGCGTGGTCGCGGGGGCCGAAGCCGTGTTCACGATCTGCGAAGGGCTGCGTGCCGACTTGGTCGGGCGCGGTCATGATGCAGGCAAGATCGCCCTGTCGCCCAACGGTGTCGACCTGTCGCTGTTCGGCGAACCCGTCCCGCGCGACGATGCGCTGGCGCGCGAGATCGGTATCGGCGAAGGCCCGGTGATCGGCTTTATCGGCAGCTTCTACGATTACGAGGGGCTCGATGACCTGATCGCCGCGCTGCCCGCGCTGCGCGAGCGGCACCCGGGTGCCCAGCTGCTGCTGGTGGGCGGCGGACCGATGGATGCGGCGCTGCGCGCGCAGGCCGCGGCCTCGGCTGCGACCGGCGCGATCGTCTTCACCGGACGCGTGCCGCATACCGAGGTTGAACGCTATTATTCGCTGATCGACGTGCTCGCCTATCCGCGCAAACGCTCTCGGCTGACCGATCTGGTCACCCCGCTCAAACCGCTCGAGGCGATGGCGCAGCAGCGTATCGTCGCGGCCAGCGATGTCGGGGGCCACCGCGAACTGATCGAAGCTGGAACCACCGGTCTGTTGTTCCCGCCCGGCGATCCGCCCGCGATCGCGGGCGCGCTGGCCGCGTTCATCGATGCCCGCGACAAGTGGCCCGACATGCGCCGGGCGGGGCGGGAGCATGTTGCCCGCCACCACGACTGGGCGCGGAATATCGAAGGTTATCAGCATATTTACCAAAAGCTGCTAGCAACCGATTCTTCCGCAGCCGCATAACCGCCTGCCTAGTCTATAACGGGATCCCATGAGCGCAGCGAATCACCCTGCCCCGATCAGCAGCCATCCGCTTTTCAAATGGGCGGTAGGCGCGTGGTTCGCGCTGTTGCTGGGTCTCGGCCTCTTCGTCATGCCGGCTGCCGTGCATCTGTCACTGGGCGAACGGCTGGCGCTCGACACGGTGCTGACCGATCCCGCTCTCTTGCGGATGGCGCTATCGGCCCTCGCTGCCTTGCTCGGCCTGCTTCTCGGCCTGGCGATCGCGGGGCGCATCGCCGCGCTCACTGATGCAAGCTATGGCGAAGATGATCCCGTCGAAGACGCCCCGAGCGAATCCGAGCCCGAAACGAAGATCTGGCTGGGCGATGTGGATGAGCCTGCCGCACCCGTCCCGCACGCGCCGCCCGAGCCGGCAGCGGCACCTGCGCCGCGGCGGCTGTTCAACCCGCGCGAGGATCTGGCCGAGGAAGGCATTGCTCCCTTCCGCGATCCGACTGCCATTCCGCCGCTCGCGATCGATCCTGTCGAAACGGCGCCGCAGGACGCCGAATTCGAGAATATCGAACCGGCTGGTCAAGACCCGTTCTCCACCGAGCTATGGGCCGACCCGCTATCCGGCGACCGCGACGATGACGCCTGGACCGTGACGGAACACGATCCGCTGGACCATCCGGAAGAACCGGTCGAGTTGCCGCCCTCCGCGCCCGAACCTTCGATCACCGCGCCTGCCGACCCGGAGAAGGAGGAGGAGGATCACTATCCCATCGCCCGCCAAGCGACGGATGAAACTGGTTTCGGGATGGCCGGAGAAGGCGATTGGCAATCGGCGGACCCATCGATCCCCCCGGCCTCGCTCAGCGAACTCTCGCTCGATGAACTGACCCAGCGCTTGGGTGACGCGCTGGCAGCCTGCAAGGCCGGCGATGAGGATGCCGGGGCGCCGGCCGATTCGGTGGTTGCATTCCTCCAGCGCGAAACCGGGCGCGAAGCTGGACAGCACCACGTGGCTCAAGGCGAACCGGAGCAAGAGGATCCGCAGGCCGAACTGCGCCGCGCGCTCGACAAGCTTACCCGGATCGGGAAGCCCGACTGAACCCTACGGGCTGACCCGGGGCCTTCCGTTACGGAATCCCGCAATACAGCGTAATTCTTGCGACGGCTGAAATTTTGCTACGCGTCTCGCAGTTGCAAAATTTCGATGCTGTCGGCATGAAGCTTCTTCGCGCAATTTTGCAGGTGTCGCCAGCGGCACTGCCAGACCATGCTCCCGGCCGCCCCGCCATCGCTGCGAGGCCGGTCGGCGGGCCCGAAGAAGGACGCTTCGCCCATGGGACGCACGCCGCCCCAAGCCGCCACGGGTCTTTACGATCCGCGTAACGAACACGACGCCTGCGGCGTCGGCATGGTCGCGCATATCAAGGGCGCGAAGAGCCATGACATCGTTACCCAGGCGCTCGAAATCCTCGCCAATCTCGACCACCGCGGGGCGGTGGGCGCCGATCCGCTGCTGGGTGACGGCGCTGGGATCCTGCTGCAGGTGCCCGACCCGCTGTTCCGCAAATGGGCGGACGAGCACGGCCATTACCTGCCGCAGGCAGGCGATTATGCGGTGGCGATGTGCTTCCTCCCCGCGCAGGACGAGGCGCGCGATTTCGTCGAGAAACAGCTGGAGCGGTTCGCCGAGAAGGAAGGCCAGCGCGTGGTCGGCTGGCGCGACGTCCCCACGACGCTCGACGGTCTCGGCAAGGCCGTGATCAATTCGATGCCCGTCATCCGCCAGTGCATCATCGCGCGCGGCGAAAACTGCCCCGACGGCGACGCGTTCGAACGCAAGCTGGTGGTGATTCGCAAGCAGACGCTCAATCCACTGGCTGCGCTCGAGGGCAAATACGACCTTCCGGGCCTGACCACTGCCTACATCCCGAGCTTCTCGAGCCGCACCGTAGTCTACAAGGGGCTGCTGCTGGCGAACCAGGTGGGCAGCTTCTACGACGACCTGCGCGATCCCGATTGCGTATCGGCGCTCGGCCTCGTCCACCAGCGTTTCAGCACCAACACCTTCCCCAGCTGGCGGCTGGCGCACCCCTATCGCTTCATGGCGCACAATGGGGAAATCAACACGGTTCGCGGCAATGTGAACTGGATGGAAGCGCGCCGCCGGACGATGGAAAGCGAGCTGCTCGGCTCGGACCTCGACAAGATGTGGCCGCTGATCCCGCATGGCCAGTCGGACACCGCCTGCCTCGACAACGCGCTCGAACTGCTCGTGACGGGCGGTTACAGCCTCGCGCATGCGATGATGATGCTGATGCCCGAAGCCTGGGCGAAGAACGCGCTGATGGACCCGGCGCGCCGCGCATTCTACGAATATCACGCGGCGCTGATGGAGCCGTGGGACGGCCCGGCGGCGGTGTGCTTTACCGACGGACGCCAGATCGGCGCCTGTCTCGACCGCAACGGCCTGCGCCCGGCACGCTGGTGCACCACCAAGGACGATCTCGTCGTGCTGGCGTCGGAAAGCGGCGTGCTGCCGTTCGACGATGCCGATATCACGCGCAAATGGCGGCTTCAGCCGGGCCGCATGCTGCTGATCGACCTCGAACAGGGCCGCATCGTCGAAGACGAGGAGCTCAAGACCGAGCTCGCCAATGCGCAGCCCTATGAGCAATGGCTCAAAGCGGCGCAGTACAAGCTCAAGGACCTCGACCATATCGAGCCCGATCTGAGCGAGATCCCGACCACGGCCACCAGCCTGCTCGAACGCCAGCAGGCGTTCGGCTACACGCAAGAAGACGTGTCCCGCTTCCTCGAGCCGATGGCCCGCGGCAGCGAAGACCCGATCGGATCGATGGGCACCGATACCCCCATCGCGGTGCTGTCCGACCGCAGCCGGCTGCTGTACGATTACTTCAAGCAGAACTTCGCCCAGGTGACCAATCCGCCGATCGATCCGATCCGCGAAGAACTGGTGATGAGCCTGCTGTCGATGATCGGTCCGCGGCCCAATTTGCTGGGGCGCGATGCCGGTACGCACAAGCGGCTCGAAGTCAGCCAGCCGATCCTCACCAATGAAGGCCTGGCCAAGATCCGATCGGTCGAAGTCGCGCTCGACGGGGCATTCCGCACCGCCACCATCGACATCACCTGGGACGCCAGCACCGGGGCCGAAGGCCTTGCCATGGCGCTCAAGGAAATGTGCTGGGCGGCGACCGAAGCGGTGCTGGGCGATGCCAACATCCTCATCCTGTCCGATCGCGGCCAGGGCCCGGACCGCATTCCCATGCCCGCGCTGCTGGCGACCGCCGCCGTGCATCACCAGCTGGTCCGCCAGGGCCTGCGGATGCAGACCGGCCTCGTCATCGAAACCGGCGAAGCGCGCGAAGTGCATCATTTCTGCGCGCTGGCGGGCTACGGCGCCGAGGGGATCAACCCCTATGTCGCCTTCGAGACGCTCGAGGACCTGCGCGCCCGCCGCTTCCCCGACCGCGACCCGGCCGACGTGCGCCAGAACTACGTCAAGGCGGTCGGCAAGGGCATTCTCAAGGTCATGTCCAAGATGGGCATCTCGACCTACCAGTCCTATTGCGGCGCCCAGATCTTCGACGCCGTCGGGCTCAATTCCGAGTTCATCGATACCTATTTCACCGGCACCGCGACCACCATCGAAGGCATCGGCCTTGCCGAGGTAGCCGAGGAAGCGGTGCAGCGCCACGCACAGGCATATGGCGACAATCCGCTGTACAAGGGCATGCTCGATGTCGGCGGGATCTACCAGTACCGCCTGCGCGGCGAAGCGCATGCCTGGACCCCGCAATCGGTCGCGCAATTGCAGCATGCCGTGCGCGGCAACGACGCGAAGAATTACGAGGAATTCGCGCGTTCGATCAACGAACAGAGCGAACGCCTGCTGACCATTCGCGGGCTGATGGAACTGACCCCGGCCGAACAGCCGCTGTCGCTCGACGAGGTCGAACCCGCCGCCGAGATCGTCAAGCGGTTCAGCACCGGCGCGATGAGCTTCGGCTCGATCAGCCACGAGGCGCATTCGACGCTGGCGATCGCGATGAACCGCCTCGGTGGCCGTTCGAATACCGGCGAAGGCGGCGAGGAGCCCGAACGGTTCCTGCCGCTCGACAATGGCGATTCGATGCGCAGCCGGATCAAGCAGGTCGCCAGTGGCCGCTTCGGCGTGACCACCGAATATCTCGTCAATTCGGACGATATCCAGATCAAGATGGCCCAGGGCGCAAAGCCCGGCGAAGGCGGCCAGCTGCCCGGCCACAAGGTCGACAAGCGGATCGGCGCGGTGCGCCATGCGACGCCCGGCGTCGGGCTGATCTCGCCCCCGCCGCATCACGACATCTATTCGATCGAGGATCTGGCGCAGCTGATCCACGACCTGAAGAACGTCCAGCCCGAAGCGCGCATTTCGGTCAAGCTGGTGTCCGAAGTTGGGGTCGGCACGGTTGCCGCGGGCGTGTCGAAGTCCAAGGCCGACCATGTCACCATTTCGGGCTATGACGGCGGCACGGGCGCCAGCCCGCTGACCAGCCTGACACATGCCGGAAGCCCGTGGGAAATCGGCCTCGCCGAGACGCAGCAGACGCTGCTGCTCAACGATCTGCGCAGCCGGATCGCGGTGCAGGTCGACGGCGGGCTGCGGACCGGGCGCGATGTCGCGATCGGCGCGCTGCTCGGCGCGGACGAGTTCGGCTTCGCCACCGCTCCGCTGATTGCGGCGGGCTGCATCATGATGCGCAAGTGCCATCTCAACACCTGCCCGGTCGGGGTCGCCACGCAGGACCCCGAACTGCGCAAGCGCTTCACCGGCACGCCCGAGCACGTCATCAACTACTTCTTCTTCGTCGCCGAGGAATTGCGCGCGATCATGGCCGAGATGGGCTTCCCCACGGTCGAAGAAATGATCGGCCGCGTCGACCGTCTCGACATGCGCCGGGTGGAACGCCACTGGAAGGCGCACGGCGTCGATCTCAAGCGCGTGCTCCACGCGGTTCCGCTCGAGGAGGGGCGCGAGCTGTTCCAGACCGAAACGCAGGACCACGGCCTGGCGGCAGCGCTCGATGTCGAACTGATCGAAGCCTGCAAGCCCGCGATCGAAAGCGGGCAGGCAGTGCAGCTCACCCGCCCGATCCGCAATGTGAACCGCACCGTCGGCGCGATGCTGTCGGGCCGGATCGCCGAGGCGCACGGCCATGCCGGGCTTCCCGCGGACACGATCCGGATCGACTTCACCGGCGTGGCCGGCCAGAGCTTCGGGGCATGGCTCGCGCATGGCGTCACCATCAGCCTGACGGGCGATGCCAACGACTATGTCGGCAAGGGCCTGTCGGGCGGACGGATCATCGTCCGCCAGCCCGAAGAGGCGCCGCGCGCGCCGGGTGACAACATCATCGTCGGCAACACCGTGCTCTACGGCGCGATCGCGGGCGAAGCCTATTTCGAAGGTGTTGCGGGCGAACGCTTCGCAGTGCGCAATTCGGGCGCGGTCGCAGTGGTCGAGGGCACGGGCGACCATGGCTGCGAATACATGACGGGCGGCGTCGTCTGCGTGCTGGGCGCCACGGGGCGCAATTTCGCGGCCGGGATGAGCGGCGGTATCGCCTATGTCTACGACCCCGAGCGCCGGTTCGAGGATCTGTGCAACCCGGCGCAGGTCGATGTGCTCGATGTCCGGTCGGGCGATGGCGAAGGCGCCGACAAGAGCTGGGGTGCCCCGCAGCAGCGGCCCGTCACGGTCGAGAATGCCGGGATGGGCGATCCGCTCTACCACGATGCCGAACGGCTCAAGATCCTGGTCGAGCGCCACCACCTGCATACCGGCTCGGCCAAGGCCAAGAAGCTGCTCGACAATTGGAGCGCCGAACTGGGCAATTTCCGCAAGGTCATGCCGCGCGACTACCAGCGCGCGCTCAAGGCCCTCGAGGACGAACGCGAACAGGCCGCGATGGAAGCGGCGGAGTAAGGGTCATGGGCAAGGAAACCGGCTTTCTCGAATACGAGCGCGAAGATCGCACCTATCGCGATCCCGAAGAACGGCTGACGCATTACAAGGAATTCGTGGTCCCGCTGAGCGAGGAGCAGCTGCGCCGGCAGGCGGCGCGCTGCATGAACTGCGGCATTCCCTATTGCCACAACGGCTGTCCGGTGAACAACATCATCCCGGACTGGAACCACCTCGTCTATGAAGACGACTGGAAGAACGCGCTCGACGTCCTCCATTCGACCAACAATTTCCCCGAGTTTACCGGCCGGGTCTGCCCCGCCCCGTGCGAAGCGGCCTGCACGCTCAATATCGTCGATTCGCCGGTAACGATCAAAAGCATCGAATGCGCGATCATCGACCGCGGCTTCGACGAAGGCTGGGTCAAGCCGCAGCTGCCCGAACAGCGCACCGGCAAGTCGGTAGCGGTGATCGGCAGCGGGCCTGCCGGCCTGGCCTGCGCACAGCAGCTGGCCCGCGCGGGCCATGCAGTCACCGTGTTCGAGAAGAGCGACCGGATCGGCGGATTGCTGCGCTACGGCATTCCCGACTTCAAGATGGAAAAGCACCTGATCAACCGACGCGCGGTGCAGATGGAGGCCGAAGGCGTCCAGTTCCGCACTTCGAGCGAAGTCGGGGTCGAAGTGAGCTTCCAGGCGCTGAAGGAGAATTTCGACGCGGTGGTGCTTGCGGGCGGTTCGGAAGAAGCCCGTATGCTCGACATCCCGGGTTCCGAACTCGACGGCGTGCGGCTGGCAATGGAATTCCTGACCCAGCAGAACAAGCGCAACGCGGGCGACGACGAAGTCCGCGCCGCGCCGCGTGGCAGCCTGACCGCAACGGGCAAGCATGTCATCGTGATCGGCGGCGGTGACACGGGCAGCGACTGCGTGGGCACCAGCAACCGGCAGGGCGCAGCCAGCGTCACCCAGCTCGAGATCATGCCCAAGCCGCCCGAAAAGGAAGACAAGGCGCTGACCTGGCCCGACTGGCCGCTCAAGCTGCGCACCTCGTCGAGCCACGAGGAAGGCGTCGACCGCGACTGGGCGGTGCTGACCAAGCGCGTGATCGAGGAAAACGGCGTCGTTTCAGGGCTCGAATGCGTGCGGGTCGAATGGAAAGACGGCCGCATGCAGGAAGTGGCCGACAGCACGTTCACGCTCAAGGCCGACCTGATCCTGCTCGCCATGGGCTTTACCGGCCCCAAGCGGCGTGGCCTGCTCGACCGGGCGGGAGTCGATCTGGACGGGCGCGGCAATGTCGCGGCGGACACCGACTGGTATCTCACCAGCGAAGCCAATGTGTTCTCCTGCGGCGACATGCGGCGCGGGCAGAGCCTGGTGGTATGGGCGATCCGCGAAGGCCGGCAATGCGCCCGCGCCGTCGACCTCGCCCTGATGGGCGCAACCGAACTGCCGCGCTAACCAATCGCGGGGTAGCTGCCTCGCGCGGCTATCCCTGCGTGCGGCCGCGCGCCTGGACGGCGGCGCGGCGGGCTTCGAGCTCGGCGGGGCGCACGGCGCTGTTGGCGGCCGATGACTGCCGGTGTTCGATCGCCAGCCCCTCGCCGAAACTGGCGGCATAGCCTTCGTCGATCAGCCGCTTGTATCCGGCAAGGAAGGCGGGGTCGACGCTTGCCATGTCGGCGGCCAGGCGGCGCGCCTCCGCGAGCAGCGACTCCGGCGCGACCACGCGGTTGACGAGCCCCCAGCGTTCGGCCGTGGCGGCATCGAGGAAATTGCCGGTAAAGCTGAGCTCCTTGGCGCGACTGATGCCGATCATCCGGCTGAGTTTCTGCGACAGCCCCCAGCCCGGCACCACGCCGACCCGCGCATGCGTATCGGCAAAGCGCGCGTTGCTGCTGGCAATCAGCACGTCGCAGGCGAGCGCGACTTCGAACCCACCGGTGATCGCCACGCCATTGATCGCGCCGATCACCGGCTTGCGGCAGCTTTCGATCGCCTTGACCGGGTTTTCGTCCGCCCCCTCGGCATTGGCTGCGCCCAATGCGCCTTCCTGCGATCCCAGTTCCTTGAGATCGAGCCCGGCAGTAAACGCCCGCGTCCCCGCGCCGGTGAGGATCACTGCCCGCACACCGTCATCGGCATCCAGCGCGGTCATCACCTCGTAGAGACGATGGCGCAGCGCTTTCGACAGGGCATTCATCGCTTCGGGGCGGTTGAGCGTGACGGTGGCGATGCCGCCGGCGATCTCGGTCAGGATGAGGTCGGTCATCCTGCCAGCCTAGCGAACAAGTTGCATCTTGCAATCTTTCGCCCGCTGCCCTTCACTGCGCGTCGAGCGAGAGGAGACGCGAATATGGCTTTCAAACCCTTCGACCTGACCGGCAAGACGGCAGTGGTCACCGGCGGCAATGGCGGTATCGGCCTGGGCATGGCCGAAGGGCTTGCGGCAGCGGGCGCCGACGTCGCGATCTGGGGGCGCAATGCGGACAAGAACGCCGCCGCGCTCGAACGGCTCAAAGCACATGGTACGCGCGTGGAGGCGCTGGAGGTCGATGTTGCCGATGAACAGGCGGTGGTCGATGCGATGGCCGAAAGCCTGTCGCGCCTAGGCCGGATCGACAGCTGCATCGCCAATGCCGGCGTGGGCGGCGGCGCCCCGCTGACCGAACAGACGACCGAGCAGTGGCGCAAGGTCACCGCGGTCAATCTCGATGCGGTGTTCTGGACGTTTCGCGAAGCGGCGAGGCACATGGTCGCGCGCGCCGAGGAAGGCGACAAGGGCGGATCGCTGCTGGTCACATCGAGCGTGTCGGCGATCCATGGCGCGCCGCAGAACCAGGCCTATGCCGCGACCAAGGCAGGCGTACTGGCGATGGTCCGCGGTACCGCAGTCGAACTGGCGCGCCACGGCATCCGCGCCAATGCGATCCTGCCCGGCTGGATCGCCACCGAAATGACCGAGCGGTTGCAGAACTGGGATGCGTTCAACGACAAGGCGATTGGCCGCGTGCCGATGCGGCGCTGGGGCGAGGGCGAGGATTTCGCCGGCATGGCCGTGTATTTCGCCAGCGATGCGAGCAAGTTCCACACCGGCGATTCGGTGGTGATCGACGGCGGCTATTCGATCTTCTGAGCTAGAGGCCGCGCAGCCGGGGGGAAAGGTTCGCGTGCCGGCGGATCGCGCGGACCTGCCCGGCTGCATCGCGTTCGAAAGTCACCGCCTCGCGTTCGGCCCCCTTGTCGGTCACCACGCGGAAGCGGTCACCGCCCAGCGGTTTCAGGCGCCACAGCGCGCGGGCAGGCTCGACCGCATCGGGATCGAGCCAGGTCAGCCCGCCGGCCCAGGGAATCAGCATGAAATCCGAATTCCACGGCTGGCCGCTATACACGCCGGCATAATCTGCCAGATCGACCCCCGCGACGGGGTCGAACGGCGCCGCTTCGCCCCGGGCCTTGACCAGCGCGGCAATCCCGCGGGCGATGCCGCCGGGATCATCCATCGCATTCATCGCCACGGCCACGCCCATGCCTTCCGACGGCGCCAGCATCAGCACGCTGCGATAACCCGGGCACGCGCCGCCATGGCCAACGACCGTGGTGCCGCCTTCCTGCCGGACGGAGAAGCCGAGGCCCCAGCTCGTTTCCCAATCGGGCGAGATATAATGGACGCGCTGCATCTCGCGCAGGGTCGAGGGGCGCAGCACCTCTTCCTCGCCGCTGCTCGCCAGTCGGAAGGTCCAACTGGCGAATTTGGCGAGATCGGCCACGCTGGCGGTGAAGCCCGCCGCAGGCGTGATCCCCGCCGGATCGAACAGGCCTACCACGGGCCGCGTGCCGTCGGCTTCGAGCGCGCCCCAGCCGACGGCCATCTGCTAGCCATAGAGCTGCGTAGGAATGCCGGCACGCGTATCGTCCAGTCCCAGCGGGCCGAGGATATTGGCGTCGACATAATCGGCATAGGGCGTGCCGCTGACCGCCTCGACGGTTTCGCCCACCAGCGTGAGTCCGAGGTTCGAATATTGCCAGGTGGTCGATGCGGGATAGAGCGGCGTCTGCTCCCGAATCGCCACGCGGACCTGCGCTTGGGAAGGGAAGGCGAAGTCGGGCCCGGTCCAATAGGGGAAGTCGGCTTCGCGCGGCAGGCCGGCCGAATGCGTCAGCAGGCCGCGCAGCGTGATCGGCACACTGTCCCGCGGGTCGTCGGCCAGCCGGGCCCAGGGAAGATAGCGTTCGATCGGCGCGTCGAGAGCGACCGTGCCGCGTTCCCACTGCTGCATCAGCGCAACGGCGGTGAACAGCTTGGAAATCGAACAGATCGAATAGATCGTATCGGGCGTCGCCGGGATCCGGCCCGCACGGTCGGTGGTGCCGAAGCCCTTCGCCCAGACGGTGGCATCGCCCCGCACCAGCGCGGCCGAGATTGCGGGAATCCTGCGATACCGCCGCTGCCCGTCGATCCACAGTTCGGCAGCGCGCATCGCCTCACCCAGGGCGGCGGCCTTCGCCGGATCGAGCGCCTCGGCGCCGACCGGCGGGGCATCCTGCGCATCTACGGCGCCCGGAACCGCCATGCCCCAAGCCGCCAGTGCCGCGCCTGCCCGGAAAACCGCCTTCATCGCTCGTACTCCCAGAGTGGAGCGCGACTGTCCTATACGCGCCGGCCCATGGCAAGCGGCTCCCCCTTGAGGCAGCTAGACCTGCCAGTCGACCGGGGCGCGGCCATGCTCTGTCAGGAATGCGTTCGCGCGGCTGAAGGGGCGCGAACCGAAGAACCCGCGATAGGCCGACAGCGGGCTGGGATGCGGGCTTTCGATCACGCAGTGCTGCCCGGCACGCAGTCCTGCGATGCGTTTCGCCTTGGCCTGCGCATGGCTGCCCCAGAGGATGAACACGCTGGGCTCCGCGCGCGCCGCCACTGCAGCGACGCAGGCATCGGTGACCGTTTCCCAGCCGCGCCCGGCATGGCTGGCGGCCTTGCCGCCTTCGACCGTCAGCGTATTGTTGAGCAGCAGCACGCCGCGGCGCGCCCAGGCGCTCAGATCGCCATGCGCGGGGCGCGCGATGCCCAGGTCGGCTTCCAGCTCCTTATAGATGTTCGCCAGGCTGGGCGGGACCTTCACGCCTTCGGGCACCGCAAAGGACAGCCCCATCGCCTGCCCCGGCCCGTGGTAGGGGTCCTGCCCCAGGATCACCACCTTGACGCTGTCGAGCCGGGTGAGCTCGAGCGCCTTCAGCCGGCACCCCTGCGGCGGATAGACCGGCTTGCCCGCAGCTTCCTCGGCCACCAGGAAACCGCCCAGTCGCCGGACCTCGGGCGCCGCGAGCGCGGGTTCGAGTACGGGCCGCCAGCTTTCGGGGATCGCATCGCTTGCCATGGCAGCAGGAGTAGGGCGCTGCGCAGGCGCGCGCCAGCACCCCCTTCCCAGCAATCCCCGATGCGCCTAAGGCCTCGGCCATGGCAGTGCATTTCCACGAAGAAGACCTCCCCGCAGGCGTCCTCGCCGATGGCCCCGTGGCCGTCGATACCGAAACCATGGGTCTTGTCACGATCCGCGACCGGCTGTGCGTCGTCCAGATCAGCGACGGCAAGGGCGACGAGCACCTTGTCCGCTTTGCGCCCGACAGCGATTACGACGCGCCCAACCTCAAGGCGGTGCTGGCCGATCCCGCACGGCTCAAGCTGTTCCATTTCGCGCGCTTCGACCTCGCCGCGATCGAATATTACCTCGGGGTGGAAGCGACGCCCTGCTATTGCACCAAAATCGCCAGCAAGCTGGTCCGCACCTATACCGACCGCCACGGGCTCAAGATGCTGGTCGAGGAACTGCTCGGCGAAAGCATTTCCAAGGCACAGCAGTCGAGCGACTGGGGCGGCCCCGACCTCAACGACGCGCAGCGCGACTATGCCGCAAGCGACGTGCGTTACCTGCACCGCATGAAGGAAGAGCTGGACCGCCGGCTGGCGCGAGAAGGCCGTACCGAAATGGCGCAGGCCTGCTTCGATTTCCTGCCCACCCGCGCGCGGCTCGATGTCGCCGGCTGGGCGGATCACGATATTTTCAGCCACATGTAAGGATCACGCGGGTAGGCGGGACACATGGCATTGCGGCAGCGCAGGATCGAAACCCAAGAGGCGAAGGAGCGCCGCGGCGAACGCCGCCTCTGGGCCGAGCCCGGCGGCTCGCACGACCGGCTGGTCGCCGTGCTGGCCCGCGTGTTGCCGATGGGCGTCGGCGTGCTCGCCGCGCTGATGGTGATCACCCCGCTCAGCCCGCGCGGCGAGATCAGCTTCCTGCTCGACCGGAACAAGGTCGCGGTGATCGAGGACCGGCTGCGCGTCGATAACGCGCTCTACCGCGGCGCCGACAACCAGGGCCGGCCCTTTTCGCTGACTGCCGGCGAAGCGGTCCAGCGCTCGAGCGCGGAGGGCATCGTCAGGATGAACGATCTCGTCGCGCGGTTGCTGCTCGAGGAAGGTCCCGCGCGCCTGAGCGCGCAGGCCGGGCTCTACGATATCGACGAAGACACCGTGGCGGTGACCGGGCCGATGCGGATGATCGCGGCGGATGGCTACCGCATGATGGCGCGCGATGTCTCGGTCGATCTCGAAACCAAGCAACTCGTCGGTGCGGGGGGCGTCGAAGGCGCGATTCCCGCCGGGACGTTCAGCGCCGATCGCTTGACCGCCGACCTGTCGGCGCGCACCGTTACCCTGACGGGCAATGCGCGGCTGCGCATGGAGCCCGGCAAGCTGAGGATGCCCTGATGAAGCCCCTGCTCTCCACCATCGCCCGCTGGGGCATCGGATCGTTTGCCGTCACCGCCGCAGGTTTCGCCGGCATCCAGCTGTCGGCGCAGGCGATCGCCTCGCACAATTCGAACGCGCCGGTTTCCTATGCCGCCGACCGGATCGAATTGCAGGACCGGGAAAACCGCGTCGTCCTGTCGGGCAATGTTCAGATCACGCAGGCCGGGCTCGGCTTGTCCGCAGCGCGCACGATCGTCAGCTACTCGGACGCCGGCAGCCTCAGCATCCAGCGGATCATGGCGACCGGCGGGGTGACCGTATCGCGCGGCAACGAACGCGCGCGCGGCGATACCGCGGTCTACGACTTCAACCGCCGGATCATCACCATGGCCGGCAATGTCCGGCTCAACCGCGGGGGCGATACGCTCAACGGGGGACGGCTGGTGATCGATCTGGCCTCCGGCGTGTCAAGCGTCGACGGCCGCGCCAGCGGCTCGTCCTCGGTTACGGGCGAAGGCCAGTCGGGCGGCCGCGTAACCGGCAGCTTCTCGGTCCCCGAGAACTGAGCCGGCTGCGGCGCGCCTAGCGCGCCCGTGCCCCGGCAACGCGGGCGATATCGGCGAGACCCTGCGCCAGCAGCAATTCGGCAGCCTGGCTGTTGGTCAGCAATTCACGGTGCAGCGTCACCAGCCTCTGGGTCAGCCGGCCCAGCTTGTCGCCGTGCCGCCACAGCGCCAGCTGCTGACCGATGTCGCGCTTTTCCTTGAAGAATATCCCCAGCCGCGCTTCCTCGCCGCGGTCGAGATCGCCGAAGGACCGCGGGCCCAGCGCGGCGGCGATGCGCGCGAGCTGCGCCGCCCGGCGTTCGAATGCCAGAAGCACGCCGACAGGGTTGAGCCCGAGCTGCTTCATCCGCGCCAGTTCGGTGCCTACCTTGGCCGCCTGTCCGCCCATCACCGCATTGACCAGCGGGGTGAAGCCATCGTCCTCGCTCGCCGCGCCGATCGCATCGAGGTCTTCCGCGGTCGCGCTCTGCGGGCTCTGCGCGGTGGCATCGAGATAGAGCGCGAGTTTCTCCACCTCGCTCTTCGCCAGTCGCACGTCGAGATTGGCCGCGCGTGCAATCCGTTCGGCCAGGTCGCCGCCCAGTCGCACCCCCGCCCCGTCGGCAAGGCCGCGCACGCTGCGGGTTACCGATTGCAGGTCGGGTGGATAGAACATCGCCACCAGCGCATCCTTGCGCTTTTCGAGCAGCTTGGCGGAGCGCGACTTGTCGGTGGCCGAGGTGGCCACCACGATGACCGGGCAGGCCTCGCCGCCGCCCGCTTCGCTGGTTTCAACCAGCACCTTGAGCGCTTCATGCGCCTCGTCGCCGTTGGCCCGCACCCAGATATGCCGCTGGTCGCCGAACAGCGAATTGGTCCGTGCCTCGTCGCCCAGCCGCGCGGGATCGCCGCGCAGTTCGGCACCCGACATTTCGACGCGTTCGCCCGGTTCGGGCAGCCAGGTCACGAGGTCGTTGGCGGCCGCACTGGCACCTGCTTCGTCCTGCCCGCAGAAAAAGAAAATGCCGCAGCCCTGTGCGGCGCTGCGTCCCTTGGCCGCGAAATCGCGGTTGCTGAGCTTCACTGTGCCGCGTCGCCCTGCCGCCGCAAGGCCAGCGCGATCCGCGTCACCATCCGCTGCGCAAGATCCTGCGACAGGTTCTGCAGCGCGGTCTGTTCAGCGGCAATAACCGCATATTCGCTCGACACCACGTCGATCCCGGCATCCGAGCCATCGGTCGCGTCGAGCAGGATTTCGCCAGTGGCGAGGTCGACCAGCTGATAGCGCGCCCGCAGCGTCCGCCGTTCGCGGCTGATCGTATCGTCGCGCAGCACCGCGAGCCCTTCGAGCTGGTCGTCGAGCCGGACATCGATCCGGTATTGCGGGCTGACCATGCCTGCTGCGCCGAAGCGTTCCTCGAGCGCGCTGCGGACCAGCCAGCCGGCCCGCCCTTCGATCGGCGCGACCTCGATCGCGGCCATGGATTGCGCGACCGCGCCGCTGCCGCCACCAGCATACATGGGCGAGAGACCGCAGGCCGAGAGCGTGCAAAGGGAGAGGCAGGCGAAAACGATGCGCATCAAGTGACGATATTCACCAATCTGTCGGGCACCACAATGACCTTGCGGATTTCCGCCCCGTCGAGCGAACGCTGCACCTTTTCCGAGGCCAGCGCCATTGCTTCGAGATTTGCCTTCGAAGCGCCCTTGGGCGCGGTCAGCGTGTCGCGCAGCTTGCCCTTGTGCTGGACCGCGATGGTGACCTCGTCCTCGACCAGCAGCGCGGGATCGACTGCGGGCCAGGCGGCATCGGCCACCAGGCCATCGGCGCCCAGCGACGCCCAGGCTTCCTCGGCCAGATGCGGCATCATCGGCGCGACCAATTGCACCAGCGTGCGGATCGCGGCCGACCGGCTGGCCGAAGGCTGCGCCTTCTCGACCGCGCCGGTCAGTTCGTAGATCCGCGCCACCGCCTTGTTGAAACCCAGCGATTCGATGTCCTCGGCGACCGCGGCGACCGTCTGGTGCATCTTGCGCAGCAGCGGCTTGTCCTCGCCTTCGGCCCCGGCGTCATGGGCGGCGAACAAGCGCCACAGGCGATGCACGAAACGGCTGCAGCCCTCGATCCCGGCTTCGGACCACGGCAGGTCGCGTTCGGGGGGGCTGTCGGACAGCATGAACCAGCGCACCGCGTCGGCGCCATAGGTGTCGATGATCGTATCGGGGTCGACGACGTTCTTCTTCGACTTGGACATCTTGATGACACGGCCGATATCGACCTCGCCGCCATCTGCCTTGAGCAGCGCGCGTTCGGCTTCGCGGCTGATCTCGTCCGGCGCGAAGTAGAGCGTCTTGCTCCCATCCTTGCGGCTGTAGGTCTCATGCGTGACCATGCCCTGCGTGAACAGCGAAGCGAAGGGTTCGGTCACGTCGATCTGGCCCATATGCGCCAGTGCGCGGGTCCAGAACCGGGCGTAGAGCAGGTGCAGGATGGCGTGTTCGATCCCGCCGATATACTGTTCGACCGGCAGCCATTTGGCGATCTCGTCCCTGTCGAACGGCTTGTCCGCCGGCTGGCTGGCGAAGCGCAGGAAATACCACGAACTGTCGACGAAAGTGTCGAGCGTGTCGGTCTCGCGTTCCGCCTTCCCGCCGCATGTGGGGCAATCGACATGTTTCCAAGTGGGATGGCGCAACAGCGGATTGCCGGGGGTCCGGAAATCGACATCCTCGGGCAGCGTGATCGGCAGGCTGTCCTTGGGCGCAGGGACCACGCCGCATTTCTCGCAATGGATGAAGGGGATCGGCGTGCCCCAGTACCGCTGGCGCGACACACCCCAGTCGCGCAGCCGCCACACGGTCTTGCCGCTGCCGCATCCCTGTTCTTCGATGCGCGCGATGATTGCGCGCTTGGCGTCCTCGATTTCCATCCCGTCGAGAAAGTCCGAATTGACCAGCACGCCCTCCCCCGCCTCGGCCTCGCCGTCGAAGGGCTTGTTCGCCTGATCGGCGCTGGGCGCGACGACCCGGGGGATCGGCAGGCCGTATTTGGTCGCGAATTCGAAATCGCGCTGGTCGTGGCCCGGTACCGCCATGATCGCGCCGGTGCCGTAATCCATCAGCACGAAGTTCGCGATATAGACGGGCAGGTCTGCGCCGGTGAACGGGTGCTTGGCGCTGATCCCGGTATCGAAACCCAGCTTCTCGGCGGTTTCGAGTTCGGCCGCCGTGGTGCCGCCCTTCTTGCATTCGGCAATGAAGGCGCGGGCCTCGTCGCTGTCGACCGCTTGCGCGACCGGATGGTCGGCGGCAACGGCGACGAAGCTCGCCCCGAAGATCGTGTCGGGCCGCGTGGTGTAGACCGGCAGCGTGTCGCCATTCGACAGATCGAAAGCGAATTCGAGCCCCTTGGACTTGCCGATCCAGTTTTCCTGCATCAGCCGGACCTTGTCGGGCCAGTTCTCGAGGCTGCCGAGCCCTTCGAGCAGCTCTTCGGCGAAATCGGTGATCTTGAGGAACCACTGGTTCAGCTTGCGCTTCTCGACCTCGGCGCCGCTGCGCCAGCCCTTGCCGTCGATCACCTGTTCATTGGCGAGCACGGTCATGTCGACCGGGTCCCAATTGACCTCGCTTTCCTTGCGATAGACGAGGCCCGCTTCGTAGAGATCGATGAACAGCGCCTGCTCATGGCCGTAGTAATCGGGTTCGCAGGTCGCCAGCTCGCGCGACCAGTCGAGCGCGAAGCCGAGGCGCTTCAGCTGCGCCTTCATGTGTTCGATATTGTCGCGGGTCCAGCCGCCCGGATGGACGCCCTTTTCCATTGCCGCATTTTCGGCGGGCATGCCGAAGGCGTCCCAGCCCATCGGGTGCAGCACCTCGTGCCCCACCGCCTTCTTGTAGCGCGCCAGCACGTCGCCCATCGTGTAATTGCGCACATGGCCGATATGGATGCGCCCCGAAGGATAGGGAAACATCTCGAGCACGTAGCTCTTGGGCTTGGGGGAATCGCTATCCGCGCGGAAGGTCTGCGCCTGTTCCCACGCGCTTTGCCAGCGCGCATCGGCGCGGGCGGGATCGAAACGGGTTTCGCTGCTCATGCGAGCGGCGTTTACGGATTTTGCGGGCTATGGGAAGGCGCTTTTCCGGTTGCGCCCCCGCGATCAGCTCACCGCTTCGCGGCGCAGTTCGCGGGCCTTGGTCAGGATGATGTCTTCCAGCCGCTGGACGGTCGCCGCCTGGACCGGTGCGTCGACCCAGCTGCCCGACTGGTTGACCTGGCGGCTTGCCGCCACACGCAGCGCGTCGGCGCGCAGGTCCGAATCGAGGATCGTCACCGTCACCTTGACCCGTTCGCTCGGGTTGCTGGGATTGGCGTACCAGTCGCTGACGATCACGCCGCCATTGCTGTCCGCCTGCAGCAGCGGGGCGAAGCTGAGCGCATCGAGCGCCGCGCGCCAGAGGTAGGAATTGACGCCAATCGTGGTGACCTGCGCCGCCGCCATGTCCGCCTGCGGCCGTTCACGCCCGCCGCCGCATGCTGCGAGGCCGACCGTGGCGGCAATCGCAACGGCAAAGGTTGCAGGGCGGCGAATGGTTGCAAAGGCGCTCATGTCGATCCTTGGTATCACTGACGTTCCCGGCTCTATAAAGACTGCGCGCGCACGGGCAAGCGTTCGTCCCGCGCGGCACAGTGCCCGTCTGGCCTCCATGCCACTGAATGCCGCCTGAATCCGCACGGCGGCGTGCCGCGATCATCGCATGCCGGGCGAGCAGGCCGCCGCTCCGCAGCGGCCGCGCATCGCGGGGCGTTCCAGAGCGCGGAGGGCATCGCCAATGCTGCTTGCGGCATTCGATAAGTTACCGGGAACAGCCGGAAAATTCCGCTGGCAGGCACTTTGCCACCACGCTTGTGGGCAAACCGCAACACCTTTTGCGAAACTGTCGCAGATGCTGTGGAAAAGCTGGCCATGGCACCGCCCGCTGGTACCATGGCCGGAGAACAAACAGGACTCGGCTGCGCTTGTGCAGAAATACAGGAACCGTTCAGCGGACCTGTGACTTGAAGCTCCTGAAGATGAAGGGTGCGGGTTCGCAATGGCACATTCGGGTACAGATCAGGGCAAGACGCGGTTCGTTCCGGCAGCGCTTATTGCTGCCGGTCTGGCGCTGACCATTCCCGCCGCCGGTCTTGCCGTGGTGCAGGCCGACGGGGCCGAAGCCCTGCCCGAAACCGTATCCTACCTCCCCTTCACGCCCGCCAATTCGGATCCGCGGCTGGCCGCACGCGTCGCTGCCCTGATCGGCGAAGACGGGCTGCGCTTCACCCCTGCGAACAAGTCGGGGCTGGCGAAAGACCGCACCGTCACCGTCGCGGTACGGGTGGACGATGCCACCGCGCGGGCCATGTCGGTGCGCACGGCAATCGATTCGGTGGGCACCGCCGGCAGCGCCGAACGCGTGCTCGCGATCAGCCCGACCAGTTACAATCTGGGCATCTCGCGCGGCTACCAGAGCTTCGCGCAGACCGCCAAGCCGGCTACCGTTTCGGTCGGCCTGCGTGACATGGGCATGCCCGATCTCGCCAATTTCGCGCCCGACAAGGGCGACAAGCCGGCGAAGCCCGGCCGGTTCGATTCGCGGCTCGCGCTCGAGAAGCAGGACAATGCCGGCCGTGCACCGCGCACGCTCGAAGGCATGGGCAACCAGAGCGTCGATCTCAGCACGTCCTACCGCGTGGTCGGCAATCTCAACGTGACCGCCGGCGTGCGCCTGTCCAAGGACAGCAACCGCCTCGCGCCGCTGACCGACGGGGTCGAAGACGACCAGGCCGTCTACGTCGGCACCCGCGTCAGCTTCTAGGCTCCGCGCCATCCGGTAAATACGTCTGCACGCGCCCCCGCGCGCGGACAAAGCGCTTGGCGCGATCGGCTCCGCTCGCCTAGTCTGTGCGAACGCTACGGCAAGTTGGGGGGAATTCTATGTCACGGGTGGCTATCGTAACCGGGGGCACGCGCGGGATCGGCCGTGCGATCTGCGAACGGCTGCGCGACGAGCGCGGTTTCACCGTCATTGCCAATTACGCGGGCAACACCGACGCGGCAGCACGGTTCACCGAGGAGACGGGCCTGCCCACCGCGCGCTTCGATGTCGGCGATCCCGACGCGGTCCACGAGGCCTGCGCCCGGATCGAACGGGAACACGGGCCGATCGACGTGGTCGTCAACAATGCCGGCATCACCCGCGACGGCACGCTGCTTAAAATGAGCTATGACGATTGGGACGCGGTCATGCGCACCAATCTGGGCGGCTGCTTCAACACCGCCAAGGCCACTTTCGCGGGAATGAAGGAACGCGGCTGGGGCCGGATCGTCAACATCGGGTCGATCAACGGCCAGGCGGGGCAATACGGCCAGGTCAATTACGCCGCCGCCAAAAGCGGGATCCACGGCTTCACCAAGGCGCTGGCGCAGGAAGGCGCGCGCTTCGGGATCACGGTCAACGCCATTGCGCCGGGCTATATCGACACCGAAATGGTCGCCGCGGTGCCCGAGCCGGTGCTGGAAAAGATCGTCGCCAAGATCCCCGTCGGCCGGCTCGGCCGCGCCAGCGAGATCGCCCGCGGGGTAAGCTTCCTGTGCTCCGAACACGCCGAATTCGTCACCGGTTCGACGATGAGCATCAATGGCGGACAGCACATGTATTGATGGCCAAGGGCACGGGGGCGCGCTGACGTCCCCGTGCCCGCTCGGTTCAGTCGATCAGGATCCCGACGACCTTCCATTGGCCGTCTTCCTTCACCAGCGTCACCGTCTCCACCGCGTCGGATTTGTTGGCGAAGCGCGTATGGAAGGTGACTTCCTGATAGCCGTGCGGCGGTGCGTTGAGGTAGCGGATCGTCGCCAGATTGCGCGCCACCACGGCCCCCAGCGGAACCCGGGCCTGCGCCGACGCCGCGGCCCATCCCGCAACGCTGTTGGCCGAGCGGAAACTCTCGCCCGCCGCATCGAAGCTCGCCTGCCAGTTTCCGGCATCGCCAAGCGCAAGCCAGTTGCGCGCAGCAGCCTCGACCGCCGCGTCGCGCGCGGCGGTTTCGGCATCGGGAGAGCCTGCGCCATCGGAGGCGAGGGGTGTGAGGAGCAGCAGCGCTGCAGCGGTCAGTACGGACATGAAGATTCCTCCGATTAGCCAGGCACCCTTGCGCCTGCTCCCCGGTTGATCATCCGAACCGGCATACGGGTCTTCCCCCAAATCCTTGTCTGCAAGATTTTCGTGGTGCTCGCCTTCGCGGTCGAGCACCAGCCGGGCCGCCTCGCGGCTGCTGGTCACCGCCAGCTTGCGCCGCGCCGCGCGCAGCCGCTCGTTGATCGTATGCACCGAGAGCGACAGCGCGCTCGCAGCCGACTTGGCATCGTGCCCCCGCGCCATCAGGCGCAGCGTTTCCTTCTCCTTTTCGGTAAGCGCATCATAGCCGTCAGCCATGCCCGAAACCTAAGCGCGGCACGGTTCACCGCACACCCCAAAAAAATCGTATCGGCGCGGGACCGAGCGTTGTAGGGCGCGCGGCCTATGGAAATGCCCCCTTACCACCCCCCCAAGAAATACTCGGTCCGCATCGACGGCCACCGTACCTCGATCAGCCTCGAACCCCTGTTCTGGGAAAAGCTCACCACTGCAGCGCGGATGCGCAACCAGTCGATCAACGCGCTGGTGGCGCAGATCGACGCCGAACGCATCCGCGCGGACACGCCGCCTGGGCTGGCCGGCGCGATCCGGATCTGGCTGGTCACGCACGAAAAAGGCGGCTGGATCACTCCAGCCGCCCCGGTGTCGGAACTGGCCGACAGCTGAACCCTTCAGGGTCAGTATTTCGCGGTCGCGTCGCTTGCCGGATAGGTTTCGTCGAGCGCTTCGTCGGTTGCGCTCATCGTGTCGCCCTTCGTGCCGGTCGCTGCCGCGCCCGCATCGCGGAACTGGCCCTCCGGCTGGCCGTCGGCAAAGGCGACGCCATTCTTGTCGACACGGTTCTTCTCGTAATAGCGATAGCCGGCATAACCGAGACCGCCGAGTGCCAAAAGCTTGAGTAACATGAGAAAACTCCTTTCTTGCTGCCCCAACGTACGGGTCGCCGGAAAGGTCCTTCAATCCACGCCTCAATCGTCGCCGACGCGCTCCACATCCGCGCCCACCAGTTGCAGCTTCTCTTCCAGCCGCTCGTAACCGCGATCGAGGTGGTAGAGCCGGCGCACGGTGGTCGCGCCTTCGGCGGCCAGCCCGGCGATCACCAGGCTCATCGAGGCGCGCAGATCGGTCGCCATCACTTCGGCGCCAGTGAGACGCGTGGGCCCGCGCACGATCGCGGTGCGCCCTTCCGTCTCGATATCCGCGCCCATCCGCGCCAGTTCGGGCACGTGCATGAAGCGGTTCTCGAAAATAGTTTCCTTGAGCACGCTGGTGCCCTCGGCGCGGGTCAGCAGGCTCATCAGCTGCGCCTGCATGTCGGTGGCCAGCCCCGGGAAAGGCGCGGTGGTGAGATTATGCGCCTTGAGCGGCCCGTACGCGGCCACGTTGATGCCGTGCTTGTCGCTCTCGATCTCGACTCCGATATTGCGCAGCGCATGCAGCGTGGAGCCCATGTCGCCCGCTTCCGCCCCCTCGAGCCGCACTTCGCCGCCCGTGATCGCTGCCGCGCAGGCATAGGAGCCCGCCTCGATCCGGTCGGGCATCACCCGGTAGGTCGCGCCGTGCAGCTTGCGCACCCCGTGGATCGTCAGTTCGGACGTGCCGACCCCTTCGATCTCCGCGCCCATCGCGGTGAGCAAATTGCACAGATCGACAATCTCGGGCTCGCGCGCGGCGTTGACCAGCCGGCTGGTGCCCTTGCACAGCACCGCCGCCATCAATGCATTCTCGGTCGCGCCGACCGACACGACGGGGAAGTCGAATTCGCCGCCGGGCAGCCCGCCGTCGGGCGCGCTGGCTTTCACATAGCCCTGCGCCAGTTCGATATGCGCGCCGAAGGCTTCGAGCACCTTGAGATGCAGGTCGATCGGGCGGTTGCCGATCGCGCAGCCACCGGGCAGCGACACGGTCGCCTCGCCGGTCCGCGCGAGCAGCGGGCCGAGCACGAGGATCGAGGCGCGCATCTTGCGCACCAGATCGTAGGGCGCGACCGAACTGGTGATGCGCATCGCCTCGAGCGTGACATTGCGACCGAACTCCTCGGGCCGCTTCCCGGGGATCGTATGGCTGACGCCGAACTGCGTCATCAGGTGCTGGAAGCCGTCGATATCCGCCAGCCGCGGCAAATTGCGCAGCGTCAGCGCCTCTTCGGTCAGCAACGCGCAGGGTATCAGCGTGAGCGCGGCGTTCTTGGCGCCCGAAATGGGGATGGTCCCCGACAGGCGGTTGCCGCCGCGAATGATCAATTTGTCCATGGAACCGTGCTTTACCCTCGCGCGTCATGCTGGCAAGCGTCACGATAGCGTCGCAGCGCCGCACCAGCGGATGTATCGTCGACCGATCCCGTGCGCCCCCTCGCGCGAAAACGACCGCGCAAACAGGCAGGAGGAACAGAGATGTCAGCCCGTAAACCGATCAAGAAGGCGGTGTTTCCCGTCGCCGGTCTCGGTACCCGCTTTCTCCCCGCGACCAAGGCGATTCCCAAGGAATTGCTGCCGATCGTCGACCGTCCGCTGATCCAGTACGCGGTGGACGAGGCGCGCGAGGCGGGGATCGAGCAGATCATCTTCGTCACCGGCCGCGGCAAGACCGCGATCGTCGAGCATTTCGACGTCGCGTTCGAACTCGAAACCACCATGGCGGAGCGCGGCAAGGACCTCTCGGTGCTCGAACCCACCCGCGCCACGCCGGGCGATATCATCACCGTGCGCCAGCAGGTGCCGCTGGGGCTGGGCCATGCGATCTGGTGCGCGCGCGCGATCGTCGGCGACGATCCCTTCGCCATCCTCCTGCCCGACGAGCTGATGGTGGCGGCCAAGGGCGGCGGCACCGGCTGCATGAAGCAGATGGTCGAAGCCTATGAAGAGGTCGGCGGCAATCTGATCTCGGTGCTCGAAGTGCCGCATGACGAAGTGTCGAGCTATGGCGTCATCGCGCCGGGCGCCCAGCTGTCCGATACGCTCACCGAGGTGACCGGGCTGGTCGAAAAGCCCCCGGTCGACGAGGCGCCGTCGAACAAGATCATCTCGGGCCGCTACATCCTCCAGCCCGAGGTGATGGGCGTGCTCAAGGACCAGGGCAAGGGCGCGGGCGGCGAAATCCAGCTGACTGACGCGATGGCGAAAATGATCGGCAACCAGCCCTTCCACGCCGCCACCTTCGCCGGCCGCCGCTTCGACTGCGGCAGCAAGACCGGCTTCGTCGAAGCGACACTGGCCCTGGCACTCGAACGCGAAGACATGGGCGCCGAGGTGCGCGCGATGGCGGAGCGGTTGCTGGCGGAGTAGGCTTCCGGTCCGCCGCATCGGCAGCCGCCGTTCGAGCGATATCGTCACTCTGAACCTGGTTCGGGGGTTTTACGCGCGCTCTCTTTGAACTGGAGGGCCGCAGCTATCGGCGCGATTGCCATGCGGCCAGGAGCGCCGGGCCCCATACTGCGTGGCTGGGCGATTTTCCTACACCGCCGGCGTTTGGTAGCCTTCGTCCGGTGCTGCGTTCTTTCCTCTCCCTTTCATACCCTCACCAAAGGGCGTTTCGTCGCCAGAGACGGCTTGCGGTCACAGAACTGGATGGCCGGAAGGTCACAGTCAGACGCGGCACCGTCCCCGTGCACCCACGCTTCGCGGCGGCAGGCAGCGGAAGGTCACGCTTTCTCACAGCGCGATTGCCGGTCCAGCGCGGCGCAGGTCGCCGTGAGGCCGGTCAGGCCGCAGTGAAGCGCAGCGGTAGCGTCTTGAGCCCTCCGACGAAGGTCGATTTGGACCGCGCGGGTTTGCCCGCCAGTTCGACGGTTTCGATCCGGTCGAGCAGCACTTCGAACAGGATGCGCATCTCGAGCCGGGCGAGATGCAGGCCGAGGCACTGGTGCGCGCCCGCGCCGAAGGCGAGGTGGCGGTTGGGGCTGCGCGCGGCGTCGAAGCGGCGCGGGTCGTCGAAATGCGCCGGGTCGTGATTGGCGGCGACATAGTTCATCATCAGCCAGTCGCCCTTGGCGATGGCCTGCCCGCCGACCTCGGTGTCCTGGGCCGCAGTGCGCATGAAGTGTTGCACCGGCGTGGTCCAGCGGATCGCTTCCTCGACGATGCCGGGCAGCAGGCTGCGGTCGGCGCGCACGCGCGCCCATTGCTCAGCGTCCTGCGCCAATGCGAGCATCGCGCCCGCGGTGCTGGCGCTGGTGGTGTCGTGCCCCGCGGCGGCAAGGATGATGTAATAGCCCATCATGTCGCGGTCGTTGAGCGGCTCGCCGTCGACCACCGCATTGGCGATGGTGCTGGCGACGTCGCTGGTGGGGTTCGCCCGGCGCTCGGCGGTGAGCTGCGCGAAATAGGCCTCGAAGTCCTTCACCGCGCCCGCCACCAGCTGGGTGATCGCCTCGGGCGGGAGGTCCTTCATCCCCGACTGGTTGAGGTCCTCGTCGCTACCGCCGAACATCTGCTGCGTGAGCGTCAGCATGCGCGGCTCGTCTTCCTCGGGCACGCCGAGGATCTGCATCACCACATGCAGCGGATAGGGCGCTGAAACGGCCTTCACGAAATCCGCCTCGCCGCCGCCCGCCAGCAGCCGGTCGACCGCCGCATGCGCGATGCCGCGGATCTCGTCCTCCACGCCGCGCAGGTTCTTGGGCATGAACCATTCCTGCGTCAGCTTGCGATACTTCATGTGGACCGGCGCATCGAAGGTGACGAGGCTGGCGACCATGTGTTCGCTGCCGCCGGTGAGCGCCTTGGCGAACTCGATCCCCTCGGTCAGGCTGAAGACGACGCTGTGCGGGTTGTTGAGGAAGGTCGCATTGTCCTTCGACATGCGCATCACGTCGTCATAGCGCGTGACCAGCCAGAACGGTGGGTGCACCGCATCGTCGGCCGGCTCGACCCACGCGACGGGGGTATCCTCGCGCAGGCGGTCGAACGTGTCGAGCAGGCCGTCCCATTCGGCATAGCTCTGCGGGTCGATCACCGCGCGGGCAGTGGCGGGATCGAGCCGGGGCCGGTCCTGCGCCGCCATCACGCCTGTTCCGTCTGCTGCTCGGCCTGCTGCTGGTATTCGTCGCGCAATTCGCGCTTGTACAGCTTGCCATTGGCCTCGCGCGGGAGCTGGGCGCGGAAGTCGAACAGCTTGGGCATTTTGATCTTGGACAGGCTGGGAGCGAGGAAATCGCGCAATTCGGCCTCGAGCGCATCGCCCGCGTCGGCCATGTCGATCGGCTGCACCACCGCGACCACCTTCTCGCCGAAATCGGGGCAGGGCGCACCGATCACCGCGGCGTCCATCACCTTGTCATGCGTGACCAGCAGGTTCTCGATCTCCTGCGGGTAGATGTTGACCCCGCCCGAGATGATCATGTGGCTCTTGCGATCGGTGAGATAGAGGAAGCCGTCCTCGTCGACATGGCCGATATCCCCCAGCGTCATCCAGCCCTTGGGATGCATCGCTTCGCGCGTCTTCTCGGGATCGTTGTGATAGGTCGGGATGAGATCGTTCTCGAAATAGAGCAATCCGTCCTGGCCCGCGGGGACCTCTTCCCCCTCGGCATCGCAGACATGCAGCGTGCCGTGGATCGCCTTGCCGACGCTGCCGGGATGGGTCAGCCAGTCCTCGGCCTTGATCAGCGTCATGCCGACGCCTTCGGAGCCGGCGTAGTATTCGTTGATGATCGGCCCCCACCATTCGATCATCTCGCGCTTGATCGGCACCGGGCAGGGCGCGGCGGCGTGCAGCGCGCGCTGGTGGCTGGAGAGGTCGTAGCGCGTGCGCACCTCGGGATCGAGCTTGAGCATGCGGACGAAATGCGTCGGCACCCACTGGCTGTCGGTGACCTTGTATTTCTCGATCGTCTCGAGCGCGTGTTCGGGATCGAACTTCTCCATCACCACGACCGTGCCGCCAAGCCGCTGGGCGGTGGTGCACCAGCCGATCGGTGCGGCATGATAGAGCGGCGCGGGCGAGAGATAGACCATGCTGCCATCGGCGGGCATGCCGGCGCCCATCACCGCGAGGCCCATCAGCGGATTGGTCGCGAGGATGTCGTCGTCCTCGGGCGGCGCGGGCTTGACCCCCTTGGGCCGTCCGGTGGTGCCCGAGGAATAGAGCATGTACTGGCCCGGCGCCTGGTCGGCGATCGGCTCGGCAGGCTGCGCAGCGAGCGCGGCTTCGTAATCTTCCTCGCCCTCGCCATCGACGATCAGCAGCGGCAGGTCGGCGCATTCGTCGCGGATGCCCTCGATCGCCTCGGCATAGCGCGTGCTGGTGAGCAGGAACTTGGCTCCCGCATCCTTGAGGATGTAGCAGATCTCCGGCGCGGTAAGCCGGGTCGAGATCGGCACCATCATCGTGCCCGCACGCTGCGACCCCCACACCACCTGCAGGTAATGGACGTTGTTTTCCATCAGCACTGCGAAATGGTCGCCGCGCTTGAGCCCGCGTGCCCGCAGCAGTTGCGCAAAGCGGTTCGCATAGGCGTCCATTTCCGCGAAAGTCACGGTCTGGCCGCTACCCGCCATGATCATCGCGGGATGGTCGGGGCGCGTCTGCGCATGGGTGATGGGGTGCATTGCTGGCTCTCTCCTCTCTGTCGGTCCGCTGTTCGTGCGCGGACTCGTCCAGTTTCGAGAAGAAACCTACCTATGCGTTTCACATGGGCAAGGAAAAAGGCGCCGGGATCGCTCCCGCCGCCTTTTTATCCTGCCCGAAAGGCCGGCTCGATCAGTTGTCGTCGCCGTCGCCCTGCCCGCCGGTGCCGGTAGCGAGCGCGAAAGCCCGCTGTGCTTCCGATTCGACCATATAGGGAACCGGGTTCACTGCCTTGCCGGCGATGCGGACTTCGTAGTGGAGGTGCGGGCCGGTCGAGCGGCCGGTCGAACCGACATAGCCGATGACGTCACCCTTCTTCACGCGGGTGCCGGCCTTCACCGTAATGCCCGACATATGTGCAAACCGCGTCTGCAGATCGGCGCCATGTTCGATCGAGACGAACTTGCCGTAGCTCGAGAACCATTCCGCCTTGCTGACATAGCCATCGGCGGTGGCATAGATCGGCGTGCCGGTCGGGGCCGACAGATCGACACCCTTGTGGCTGCGGCGACCGCCGAGCACGGGGTGCGTCCGCATGCCGTAATCGCTGGTCAGCCGCGTATCGTCGAGCGGCATCCGCGAAGGCACCGAGACCCGCGCCGCTGCCGGCGTCGAGCGGTCGAGTTCGTCCCATTTGGCGAACAGCTGCTGGAACTGGGCGTCGTCACCCGGCTGGGCCGACTGGGCCACCTTGCTCATGTCGATGGCACCGACCGCCGCAGCGGCGTTGGTTTCCTGCGCTTGCGCCGGAGCGGCAGCAAGACCGAAACCGGCCATAATTGCGAAAGCAAGCGTTGCGCGCTTGGTGATCATGCTAACCCGTCCATCCGACGCTTTGCGCGCCTTTTGCTCTTGGCGAAGACAGCGTCCCATGCCGCTTTCGCCATTTTTACGTCACTGCCGGAACCCCCCGGCGTCTCGTGAGTTTGGGTTATCGGGTAAAAAATCGATCAGGCAAGTGCTGCGGAACGGACGCGCGGCAGGCCGCAAGCGAAACGCGTTGAGTCGTTGAAACCCCGCTCCCACCCCCCGAAAATCGACTTCGACACGCGATTTTGCAGCGATTTCCGATATTTTCGACCGAATCCGGCAGTAATCCGCGAAATCCGTTGCAGCCGAACCGGGCAATACCCGCAGCAGGGTCAACGATTCGCTGGCTGCAGACCGCAGGAGCGCCCGGTGCTTGCCCGCCGCCTGCGCGGTCAGGCGGTGCGCGCGGCTTCGAGGACTTCGTCGACGTGGCCCTTGACCCGGACCTTGGGCCAGATGCGCAGGATGCGCCCGTCTTCGCCGAGCAGGTAGGTCGAGCGAATCATGCCCATATAGGTGCGGCCGTAATTGGTCTTCTCGCCCCACACCCCCAGCGTATCGGACAGGCCGCCTTCCTCCTTGTCGGTCGCGAGCGCGACGGTCAGATCGTGCTTGGCGATGAAGTTCTGGTGCTTCTTCGGCGAATCCTTGCTGACACCGAGCAGGCGCGTTCCCGCCTGCTCGAATTCCTGCTTGAGCGCGGAAAATTCCTTCGCCTCGGTGGTGCAACCGGGCGTGTTGTCCTTCGGGTAGAAGAAGATCACCGCCTTGCTGCCCGCGAGGTCCGCCTTGGTTACCGTGCCGCCGTCGGGGGTTTCCATGCTGAAGTCGGGAAAGGCATCGCCTTCGGTAAAAGTATCGGTCATCCATCCATCTCCAAAGTTTCGCCGAACACGTCCTGCCAGGCCGCCGCGACGCTCTCGCGCGCGCCTCGCAGGCTGCGCAGCAGATCGGCATAATTATCGCAGCCGCTTTGCCGCGCGAGCAGGGCCGCCGCGGCGGGATCAGGCCGATCGAGGTCGGGCGCCAGCAGCCGTGTACCGACCAGCAACCGCGTCATCAATCCATGCGCATCGGCAATCCCGGCGGGCAGCAGGCCGGCTTCGGCCAGCTCGGCGATGGCCTGCGCAAGACCCGGCACCAGACCTTCGTGATCGCGCAGCTGGAGAAAGTGGACGAGGAATTCGAGATCGACCAGCCCGCCGCGCAGCAGCTTCGCATCCAGCGGACCCTTGGCAGGCTTGTGCCCCGCCATCTCGGCGCGCATCCTCAGGACATCGCCGCGCAGCCGGTCGGCATCGCGCCGTTTGCACAGGATGTCGCGGACCACCACGTCGACCTCGTCGCGGGCGCCGGTGCTGCCGACCAGCACGCGTGCACGCGTCAACGCCATGTGCTCCCACGTCCAGGCGTCCTCGCGCTGGTAGCGCGCGAAGCTCTCCACGCTCACTGCCAACGGCCCCTGGTTGCCCTGCGGGCGCAGCCGCGTATCGACTTCGTACAGCGCCCCTTGCGCGGTCGGCACGCTGAGCGCAGCCGTGACGCGCTGCGCCAGGCGATTGAAATAGAGTGTCGCGCCAAGCGGGCGCTCGCCATCGGATTCGCCGTCATGCGTGCCGGTGAACAGATAGACGATGTCGAGATCGGATGCATGCGTGAGCACGCCGCCGCCCAGCCGGCCCAGACCGAGCACGACCAGTTCGCTGCCCGCGATCCGTCCGTGCTTGGCGGCGAATTCCTCTTCAGCCGCACGCACCGCCACCTGCAAAGCGGCTTCGGCGGTGCGCGCCAGCCCGGCGGCGATCGCCAGCGGGTCGTGCGCCGCCTCGACCAGTTGCACTGCCAGCGCGAACCGCTCTTCCCCGGTCACCACGCGCAAGCGGTCGAGCTGCATTTCGTAGTCGTCACCGCGTTCGCGGCGGCCCATCTTGGCCGCAAGTTCCTCGACCCCGCCGGGAAGATCCAGCGCGGTGCGATCGATCAGCGCATCGAGCAGTTCGGGGCGCCGCGCGAGTTCGTCGGCCAGCGGCGGAGCGAGCGTCAGGCAATCCGCCAGCAGGGCGAACAGACCCGGCCGCGCCTCGAGCAGGCGGAACAGGTTTACCGCGCTGGGGAGACGCGCGATCAGGCTTTCCCAGCGGAGCACCGCGGCGTCCGGGTCGGGCGAGGCCGCAATCGATGCCAGCAGGTCGGGCCGGATCGCGTCGAACGCGCTCAGCGCGGCCGAACTGCGCAGCGCCTGATATTTGCCGCTGGTCCACCCGGCCACGCGCTCCACCAGTTCCGGAGCGATATCGGGGGCATGGCTGTCCTCGCCCAGCACATGCGGCGCGCTTCTGGGAACCGATATCCGGTCCTCGTCGAGCAGCGCATCGAAGCGCTCCGCAACCGGGCGGGCAAGCGTTTCCACCACCTCGACCAGCTGCGCGCCGGTATCGAGACCGTGCAGCCGCGCGACCTCGTCCAGCGCCTGGCCGCTTGGGAGGCTGTGGGTCTGCTGGTCCCCGACCATCTGCAGCCGGTGTTCGATCGTGCGCAGCCCGTCATAGCTGTCACCCAGCCGGCGCGCGTCACTCTCTCCGATACGGCCGGTCGCCGCCAGCGCATCGAGCGCTTCGCGTGTCCCGCGGCCGCGCAGCGAGGGATCGCGCCCGCCATGGATGAGCTGGTGGGTCTGCGCGAAGAATTCGACTTCGCGAATGCCCCCGCGGCCCAGCTTGAGATGGTAGCCCGGACCCGGTTCGGCAGGCCCGCGCTGCTCTTCGCGGATCCGGTGGGTCAGCCGGCGCACTTCGTCGATCGCGCCGAAATCCAAGTTGCGTCGCCATACGAATGGCCGGATATGGTCGAGAAACGCCTCGCCCGCGGCGATATCGCCCGCGCAGGAACGCGCCCGGATGAACGCCGCGCGCTCCCAGGCCAGCGCCGAGCTTTCGTAATGCGTGATCGCCGCATCGAGCGGCAGCGCCAGCGGGCTCACTTCGGAAGCGGGTCGCAGCCGCAGATCGACGCGAAAAACATACCCCTCGCTGGTGACTTCGGACAGCAAGCGCACGGTTTCGCGAGCATAGCGCTGCGCCGCTTCACCCGGCTCGTCGCGCTCGCGGCGTGGCAGCGTCACCGGATCGTAGAGCAGGATGGGGTCGATGTCGGATGAGTAGTTGAGCTCGCCTGCCCCGTGCTTGCCCAGCGCAAGGCCGATCATCCCCGCTGGCTCCGCATCCGGAACGCGCTTGCGGATCGCCGCCTCGATCGCTGCATGGAGTGCGCGATCGGCGAAAGTCGAAAGCTCGCGCATCACCTTGTAGAGATCGAATGCCCCGGCAAGGTCGCCCACGGCCAGCACCAGCGCGAGGCCGAGCCGTTCCTGCCGCAACGCGCTCGCGACATCGGTTGCGCGGACCTGCTTGGCGACGCGCAGCGCAGCCTCGCCATCGCCGCTTGCCATGAGTTCCGCCAGCTCGGGGCGGCGTTCCAATGCGCGGGCGAGGAAAGGCGCGTGATCGCGGGCGCGGTTGAGCGCAGAAGTCCAGTCGGCAGCCATCACCTGTCCCTCTGCCGCAAGGCGGCGCGGATGCGCAAGCTTGCCCTTGCCGCGCCATGCTGACAAAACGCGCGCATGTTCGAATTGAGAGGACGCCCTTCGATGAAACGCTTCGTTCTTGCTGCCTGTTCGGCGCTGCTGCTGACCGCCTGCGATGGCGCGCTGGAAACCGGCGCAGGCGCCGATGTCATGCTCGACTTGCCCGAAGTCGCCGACGGCACGCTTTCCGAAGCAACGATGAAGCGCGTCACCGAGCGCCTGTCGTCGGACGAATTCGAAGGCCGCGCGCCAGGCACCCAGGGCGAAGAAAAGACCGTTGCCTATCTGGTCGAGGAATTCGAGAAAGCAGGCCTCGAACCGGGTAATAACGGCAGCTGGGTGCAGGAAGTGCCGCTGGTCGAAATCACCGGCAAGGATTACGCCCCGCTGACGATCGCAGGCGCCGATAGCGGCCCGATCGAACTCGAATACGCCTCCGACTGGGTCGGCGTGAGCTATCGCGAGGATGTCGAAACCGCGCTGGAAGATAGCGAACTGGTCTTCGTCGGCTATGGCATCAACGCACCCGAAAAGGGGTGGAACGACTATGCCGGGCTGGACATGGCAGGCAAGACCGCGGTCATCCTCGTCAACGATCCCGATTTCGGCGCCGAGACGCTGGAAGGCCCGTTCAACGGCAAGGCCATGACCTATTACGGCCGCTGGACCTACAAATACGAGGAAGCCGGGCGCCAGGGCGCAGCCGGGGCGCTCATCATCCACGACACCGAACCCGCCAGCTATGGCTGGAACGTGGTCGAAAGCAGCTGGTCCGGCCCGCAGGCCTATGCCTCGCGCGGGGACAACCCGCCGCCGATGACGCAGCTCAATGGCTGGGTGCAGAAGAGCGTGGCTGAACGCCTGTTTGCCGCGGCGGGGAAGGATTTCGGCGAACTGACCGCCGCCGCGCGCGAAGAGGGCTTCGCCCCGGTCGCGCTCGGACTGACCGCCTCGACCAGCTTCCGCAACGACATCCGCACCTTTGCCTCGAAGAACGTCATCGGCATGTTGCCAGGCAGCGAACGGCCTGACGAATATGTGATGCACACCGCGCACTGGGACCATCTCGGCCGGTGCACGCCGGCACCCGATGGCGACGACATCTGCAATGGCGCGGTCGACAACGCCACCGGCACGGCCGCGCTGGTCGCATTGGCCGAAGCGCATGCCAAGGCCGGTCCGGCCAAGCGCAGCCTCGTCTTCCTTGCGGTGACCGCGGAGGAATCGGGCCTGCTCGGCGCGGACTATTACGCTGCCAATCCGGTGTTCCCGCTCAACCAGACGGTCGGCGGCGTCAACATGGATGCCTTCCTTATGGCGGGCGCGGCGAAGGACGTGACCGTAGTCGGACCGGGCAAGTCGCAGCTCGACCTGTTCCTCGACAAGGCGCTGATGAACGACAACCGCGTCACCACGCCCAACCCCAATCCCGAAGCGGGCTATTACTACCGTTCGGATCATTTCGCCTTCGCCAAGCGCGGCGTGCCGATGCTCTATCTCGACGGCGGCGAAGACCTGATCGAGGGCGGCACCGAAGCGGGCGCGGCAGTGGCCGCCGATTACCGCGACAACCGCTATCACGGGCCCAAGGACGAATACGATCCGAACTGGGACTGGTCGGGCGTGATGAGCGATCTCGCGCTGTTCTACCGCATCGGGCGCATGCTGGCCGATTCGACGAGCTGGCCCAACTGGAACGAGGGCGACGAGTTCAAGGCCACGCGCGACGAAGATTGTGCCGCCGAAGGCGCTGGCTGCGCCGCCTGACCCTGCCGAGCGGGAGAACCGGTCCATGACGTTGCGCATGCCGCCCGAATGGGCCCCGCAGGACTGGCTGTGGATCGGGTTCCCGCACGACGCGGATGAATGGCCCGCAGTGCTTCCGCGCGCGCAGGAGCAGATCGCGGCCTTCGCCAATGCAGTGGCTGAGAGCGGACAGGAAGTTCGCCTGCTGGTTCGCGACGCCGCCAACGAGGCACGCGCGCGCCAGCTGGTAACCGGCGCCGTGACGCTCGAACGGCGCAGCTACGGCGATGTCTGGCTGCGCGACACCGGCCCGCTGGTGCTGTGCGACGGATCAGGCAACCGCGCCGCGCGTCGGTTCGGTTTCAACGGCTGGGGCGGCAAATATCTGATGGACGGCGACCAGACGGTCGGCGCCGAACTGGCCGCGGATGCGGGGCTACCACTCGACGTGGCGGACTGGATCCTCGAAGGCGGGGCGATCGACGGCGACGGCACGGGGCTGGTGGTCACGACCGAACAGTGCCTGCTCAACCCCAACCGCAATCCGCACTTGTCGCGCGAAGAGATCGAGGCCCGGTTGCGGCGCGATCTCGGTTTCACGCGCGTGCTGTGGCTCGGCGAAGGGCTAATCAACGACCACACCGACGGTCATGTCGACAATCTCGCGCGCTTCGTGGCACCCAACACGCTGTGCCTGCCGCGCGCAACCGGGTCCGACGATCCCAATGCGGCGATCTATGCCGATGCCAAGGGGCGCGCCGAGGCCGCCGGCGTGACCGTCGCAGAGATTCCCTCGCCGGGGCGCGTGACCAGCGGCGACCGCATCGAACCGGCGAGCTATGCCAATTTCGCGATCACCAGCCATCTCGTGGTCGTGCCGACCTTCGACAGCCCGCATGATGCCGAAGGCGTCGCAGCCGTAGCCGAACTGTTCCCCGACCGCACAACGATCGGCCTGCCGGGCGATGCCGTGCTTGCCGGCGGAGGCGGGTTCCATTGCGCCAGCCAGCAAATGCCCGCGGCCGGGTGGCGGCCTTAAGCGGTGCCGCCGGGTCGCCGCGCCCAGCGTTAACCGATCGTTAGGGACTAGCCGGCACACTGGCGGTCATGTCCAGCGTTCAAGCCCGTGCCCGTACCATCGCCGCCACAGCGGCAGGCGACCTTGCCAGCATGGTGATCGTTACCGGTTGCGCGCTCGCGCTGGTCTTCGCCGGACCGGTCGTCCCGTTCTGAACGGTCAGACCAGGCGGATGAGTGCAGCTGCTGCCGCCCCGCCGAGGATTGCGCCCACCACCGCCCGCCACAGGCCGTCGCCAACGCGGCCCGACGCGTGATTGCCCAGCCAGTTGCCAAGCAGGACTGCAGGAAACAGCATTACCGCGAGCACGGGAAGTCGCCATGCGAGGATCCCCAACGCCGCACCGGACACCAGACCCGTGAGCGAGGCGATCGTGAAGATCAGCATCATCGACGCCTTGGCCGTTTCGCGGGGAATGTCGCGCCCGACGTAATAGGGAACCACCGGCGGACCGGGCATGCCGGCATAGCCAGTCATCAGTCCGCTGAGGATGCCGACCGCGCCGGTTGCCGCATGTCCGGGCTCGGCAGCGGAACGACGCGGCAGCAAGACCGCCGCAAAAGCGGATAGCGCGATCATCGCGATGAGGAACCGGGCAAGGTCCTCGCTGGTCGCCGCGAGGCCGAACAGCCCCAGCGGGGTCAACAGCACGACCAAGGCCGAAATGCGCCACGCAGTCGGTTCCGCCCCGCGCACGAGCCGGCGAATTTCACTCATTCCGATGAAGAACGACAGGAAGTTCGCCAGCAGCACCGATTCGACCGGCGGCAATGCCAGCGCCAGGATCGGCACGAGCAGGATAGCCATGCCGAAACCCGTAAGCCCGCGCACGAATGCCGAACCGAAGCCGGCTACGAGGGCAGCCGCGATTTGCCACGGCGCATAAGCGGCCAGCAGGTCGATCACTTAGGCAGGCCCTAGCGCAGGTCGGGCGGCGTAGCTTCGCTGCGCAGCATCGCGATCGCTTCGTCGAGGCTCATCACGCGCTGGTCCTTCTCGCCCAGCGTGCGAACGGCGACCGTGCCTTCCTCGGCTTCGCGATTGCCCACAACCAGCAGGTGCGGGACCTTGGCGAGGCTGTGTTCGCGCACCTTGTAGTTGATCTTCTCGTTACGCAGGTCGCTCTCGACGCGGATGCCCGCGGCCTCGAGCTTGGCGACCGCCTCCTTCGCATAGTCGTCGGCGTCGGACACGATCGTCGCGACCACCGCCTGCACCGGGGCGAGCCAGACGGGCAGGCGTCCGGCGAAATGTTCGATCAGGATACCGATGAAGCGTTCGTAGCTACCAAAGATCGCACGGTGCAGCATGACCGGGCGATGCTTGTCGCCATCCTCGCCGATATAGGTCGCATCGAGACGATCGGGCAGCACGCGGTCACCCTGGATCGTGCCGACCTGCCAGGTCCGCCCGATCGCATCGGTGAGGTGCCATTCGAGCTTGGGCGCATAGAAGGCGCCTTCGCCTTCCAGTTCTTCCCAGCCGAACTCCTCGCTCATCATGCCGGCTTCCTCGACCGCATCGCGCAGTTCCTGCTCGGCCTTGTCCCAGTCCGCATCCGAACCCAGACGCTTCTCGGGCCGCAGCGCCAGCTTGATCGCGAAGCTGAAGCCGAAGTCCTTGTAGACCTCGGCGGCGAGGCTGCAGAAGGCGCGCACTTCCTCGACGACCTGTTCCTCGGTGCAGAAGATATGCGCATCGTCCTGCGTGAACTGGCGCACGCGCATGAGGCCATGAAGCGCCCCATGCGGTTCGTTGCGGTGGCAGCAGCCCATCTCGCCCAGCCGGATCGGCAGGTCGCGATAGGAGGTGATGCCCTGCTTGAAGACCAACACATGCGCGGGGCAGTTCATCGGCTTGATCGCCATCCAGTCGGCGTCCTTGGCGACGCTGGGATGCGCACCCGCACCGCTGTCGTCGACCTCGGGCACCATGTCGGGCACCGCGAACATGTTCTCGGCATATTTGCCCCAGTGACCCGATTGCTCCCACTGGCGCACGTCCATCAGCTGCGGCGTCTTGATCTCGCGATAGCCGCCGCCATCCATCTTGCGGCGCATATAGGCTTCGAGCTCGCGCCAGATGCGATAGCCATTGGGATGCCAGAAGACGCTGCCATGCGCCTCTTCCTGCAAGTGGAACAGGTCCATCTCGCGGCCCAGCTTGCGGTGGTCGCGCTTGGCCGCTTGTTCCAGCCGCGTGAGATGTGCGTTGAGCTGCTTCTTGTTGAGCCAGCCGGTGCCGTAGATCCGCGTGAGCTGCGCATTCTTCTGGTCGCCGCGCCAATAGGCACCCGCCACCCGCATCAGCTTGAACGCCTGCGGATCGAGCTTGCCGGTGCTCGGCAGGTGCGGCCCGCGGCACATGTCGAGCCAGTCCTCGCCCGACCAGTAAACCGTCAGCTCCTCGTCCTCGGGCAGTTCGCGCGCCCATTCGGCCTTGAAGGTCTCGCCTTCGGCTTCCCACTTCTCGATCAGCTGCTGGCGGCTCCAGACCTCTCGCCGCAGCGGCTTGTCGGCCTTGATGATCCGCCGCATCTCCTCCTCGATCGCGGGCAGGTCGTCCATGCTGAACGGGTCGCGGCTCTCGGGCGCTTTCACATCGTAATAGAAGCCGTCGTCGGTCGCGGGACCGAAGGTGATCTGCGTACCCGGCCAGAGCGCCTGCACCGCTTCGGCGAGCACATGGGCGAAATCGTGCCGCGCCAGTTGGAGCGCATCCTCTTCGTCGCGCGCGGTTACCAGCGCCAGCTCGGCATCGCCCTCGAAGGGGCGGTTGATGTCGCGCAATTCGCCATCGACGCGGGCCGCGATCGCCGCCTTGGCGAGGCCCGGCCCGATCGCTGCGGCGACGTCGGCCGGCGTCGAGCCCTGTTCCATTTCGCGCACCGATCCATCGGGCAGGCTGATCTTGAGCAGTTCCGTCATGTCATTCGTCGTCCGTCTGGTTGCAGCGCCCATGGCACAAGGGCGCGCGCGCTTGAAGCGGCGTTTGCGCAAAATCCGGTTTCGGGAGGAAACGCCATGCCACCCGAAACCGGGCGGCGGCGGCGCGGATCAAGCCGCGACCAACCGCCCCCGGTCACCCGGGGTGGTGGTAGTGGTCGTGGTGATGCGCGCGTCGGGCATGGCCGGCACATTAAGTGCGTGCCGCGGGTTTCTCAACCCATATCGAGCGCGCGACTTCCCGCCTGCGTCGAAACGCGGCGGGTATCGTTCACCCCGGCGCCCTTCTCGCGCACGCTGGAAACGAAGCGGAACTCGCTCGATGCGCTGGCCGGGGTGAGCTCCACCGCCATGTATCCGCGGCGCGATCCGTCCATCCATTTGAGCTGGCGATTGTGCGCAACCGTCTCGCGTTCGAGGACATCGACCGGGAGGTAGGAGGCGTAGCTTTCGAGTCCCGGGGAGGTCACCCCCTGCACACCGAATTCGACCCCGACCTTCTCCCCCGCATGATCGAGATCGAAAGCCCAGGCATTATGCGTATCACCCGCCAGACTGATGAGGTTCGCATTGGCGTCGAGCGCGGCCCTGAACACCCGTTCGCGCGCAGCGGGGTATCCGTCCCACGCATCCATGTTCAGCGGCAATTCGGCGCGGCCGGCCATCGCCCCGGCCAGAATGCGCTGGCGGATATAGGCGGGCAGGTCTGCCGGCAGCCCTTCGGTCAAACGCGGTGCCGTGACCAAATTGCCCATCAGCACCTGCTGCACCAGCACCTGCCACGGCTTGCCTGCAGAAGCCGAGCGCTTGAGGCCATCGGCCAGCCAGGCCTGCTGCTTCATTCCGAGCAATTCGCGGCTGCCATCGCGGTAGTCGCCCTCGCGGAAGGCGACGAGCGCAGCCATCGCGGCTTCGGGACTGGTCTTGCCCGACAGGATGTCGCCATAGGAGAACTGTTCGGCGCGGGCGGTCAGCCGCGTTTCGAGCCGGTAGAGCGTCGCGAGGTCGCCCACTTCATAGGCGGCCCAGGGCTCGTCCGACACGGGCATCCATTCGCGGTAGGCCTTCACTGCGGCGGCCTTGCGCACCGACCATTCGCCCTCGGTCTCGCTCTGGTGGTTCTGCGCGCCGCCTTCCCACGAATCATTGGTGCTTTCGTGGTCGTCCCAGCCGGCGATCATCGGGAACAGCTGGTGCAGTCGGCGCAGGTCCGGATCGCGGCGATAGGTCGCATAGCGCAGCCGATAATCCGCCAGGCTGACGATCTCGTGCGCGGGAAACAGCACGCGGCCCAGTTGCGCCTCTTCGTTCGAGGGATAGGTGCCGGGACCGTATTCGTAGAAATAGTCGCCAAGGTGCAGCGCGCAGTCGAAATTGCCATCGGCGGCCGCATGCGCATAGGCATTGAACCAGCCGAAGCCGAGGTTTGAACAGGAGAACACCGCCATGCGGAACTTGTCGGTCTTGCCGACGGGCAGCGTCTTCGTGCGGCCGACGTCCGAATGCGATCCGTCGGGTGCAGTGAAGCGGTAATAGTACCAGCGGCCCGGCTCGAGCCCTTCGGCCCAGGCCTTGCAGCACCAGTCGTTCTCCGCGCGCGCAGTCACAGGGCCTCCGGCCGCGAAGCGCGAAAATTCGAGCGTTTCGCTGACCTCGAATTCCAGCGCGGTGTCCTGCGCGCCCACGAAACGGGTCCACAGCAGGACGCGCTCGGCCGCCGGTTCGCCGCTGGCGACGCCGTGGCTGAACCCCTTGCCCCCCGACTGCGCGGCGAGAGGGGCGCCGGCCACCCCCAGCCCGAGAATGCCGCCCTTGAGCAGCGTGCGGCGGTCAAGTGCGGATAGCGGGGCAGCGGCAGGCGGTTCGGTCGCGAACATTCGAATTCTCCTCTTCCGGCCCCCTGCCTGCGCCCGATGACGGTGTGGTGACAAGCCATTTTGCGCAGCGACAAGCACGCGCGACTGTCTGGAAAGCAAGCTTGACAATAGGCGGCGCTTGTGACAAACACGCTTTACATCACGGAAAGGACCATTGCCATGTCACTCAAGCCTGCCCTCTTGTTCGCCAGTGCGATCATCGCGATTGCCGTGCTGGCGATCTTCGACGTTATCCCTGAGCAATTCGCGCGGTTCAGCGTGATCCTCTTGCCCGCGCTGGCAGCCATCCATATCGCGCGCCGCGGCTCGTGCGGGTGCAGCGCGAAGCTCGGCGCATGAGCGGTACCGCCAGGCCTTGGCTGCTCACGTCGCCGGGGCGCTGGGTCGCCCTCTATTTCCTCAGCGTCGTCATCATAGCGGCGCTGAAACTGACCGGGGCGATCGAATCGCCGGTCGGATTCATTCTGCTGGCAGCGGCGACCTGCCTGCTCTTGCCACTGGCACGGCGCCGGCCCGACGGCTGCACCAGCCGCGCCATGGCCGATTACAACCGGCGGATCGTGTTCAGCAACCTGGGCTATGTTCTCGGGCTCGGCATCGCCGTGACGTTATGGAATCGCTACGAACTGTCGGACGCGCTCGTTTTCGCAATCGCGCTGCTCCCGACACTCCCGACTTTCGGCGTCATCTGGGCGATGGGGCGCTACCTCGCCGAGGAACAGGACGAATATCTGCGCCACCGCACGATCATGGCCGCCCTGGTCGCGCTCGGCCTGGTGCTCGCGCTGGGCATCTTCTGGGGCTTCCTCGAGATGTTCGAGCTGGTGCCGCATGTCTGGGCCTGGTGGGTGCTGCCTGTCTGGGCGATCGGCCTGGGTCTGGCGCAATTGTGGCAGAAGGTGCGCGGCGCATGAAGAACCGCCTCAAGGTGCTGCGCGCCGAACGCGACTGGAGCCAGCAGGACCTCGCCACCCGGCTCGAAGTGTCGCGCCAGAGCGTCAACGCCATCGAGACCGGCCGCTACGATCCGTCGTTGCCGCTCGCCTTCCGCATCGCCGATGTATTCGGTCTGACCATCGAGGAGATCTTCCTGCGCACCGAGTAGTCATGCACCATGATTGACAGGATCGTTCCGATCCTCGACCCGTGGCGGCGGGTTTTTCAAGGGACACGAACTTGCTCGATGGGTCGCACCATGCCGACAGCGCGGACAGCGCTTTCACATTCGAAGGCAACTGGCAGGATTTTGCGCGGATCGCGCTGCCCAACCTCCTGCTGACGATCGTCACGCTGGGCATCTACCGGTTCTGGGCCACCGCGCGCGAGCGGCGCTATCTGTGGTCGCGCACGAGGTTCGTCGACGAGCATCTCGAATGGGCAGGCACCGGGATGGAGCTGTTTGCCGGTTTCGTCATCGTGCTGGTGCTGTTCGGCGTGCCCTATTTCGGAGTGAGCTTCGTTTCGCAGGCGCTGATCGCCCGCGGCTACGAGGCGCTGGGATCGGCGCTCGGCGTGGGGGCGCTGCTTTCGATCTTCTATCTCGGCGGAGTCGCGCGGTTCCGCGCCCTGCGTTATCGCCTGTCGCGCACGCGCTGGCGGGGCATCCGCGGGGGCAGCGACAGCAAGGGCTTCGCGTTCGGCCTGTCCTACATGTGGAAGACCGCGGTCGGCTGGCTGCCGCTCGGACTGCTGCTGCCCTGGTCGATGACCAGCCTGTGGAACGAACGCTGGAGCAAGATGAGCTTCGGCCCCTTCGCCTTCCGCAGCGATGGCGAGGCGGGCGGGGTGTTCGCCCGTTTCCTGCTGTTCTACCTCGCTCCCTTCGTGCTGTTCGTCGGCGGGGTGATCATGGCCGGCATGGGCATGCTCGCCGGCTATGGCATCGGCGGCGAGAACGGAGTGGCACTGGGCGGCCTCGTCGGGCTGATCGGCCTGGTGCTGTTCTTCTATCTCGGTCTCGGCCTGATCGCCGTGGCATTCTATGCCAAGTTCTACCGCGAAATGGTCGGCGCGACACGCTGGCGCGACCTGCGTTTCAGTTTCGAGGCCTCGACGCTCGACTGGGTCAAGCTGCTGCTGGGCGATGCGCTGCTGGTGGTCTTCACCCTCGGCATCGGGCTGGCCTTCCTGTCGTACCGCCACTGGAAGTTCTTCATGACTCATCTCGAAGCGAGCGGCGAGATCCTGCTCGACGAATTGACCCAGTCGCGGACCCGGACCGCCGGGCATGGCGAAGGCCTGCTCGATGCGTTCGACATGGGCGCGATCTGAGCCAATGGATACCAGCTTCCAGCTTGCCGCCGAATGGTACGACGGACGCAGCGCCCTGCGCCACGCGGGCGAGTTGCACTGGGACGGGCACGCCGGGCTGGTGCTGCATGCCCCGACGGCGCGCGCCGAATTCGCGGTCGACGACCTGCAATTCGCCGATACGCGGCCCGGGCAGATGATTTATCGCCGCAAGAGCCAGCCCGATTTCCGGCTGATCCTGCCGGCGGACATGCCGCCCGGCCTGGCGGCCCGGCTGCCGCGGCCAAGCACTTACGGCCGCTGGATCGACCGGCTCGGGCTGGGCCGGGCAGCGGCGATCTTCGCCGTGGCAAGCGCGGCGGCGGTGGCGCTGTTCCTGACTGCACCCGCTTGGCTCGGCCCGCGTATTCCGGCCGGCTGGGAACGCCAGATCGGCGACGCGTTGATCGGCGATTTCGGCGGACGGATCTGCCATACGCCCGCAGGCGACGCCGCGCTCGCCAAGCTGCTGGCCAAGGTCGACCCGGCCGACAACGCGCAAGACAAGGTGCGCGCTGGCATCGCCAACATGGACATGGTCAATGCCGTCGCCCTGCCCGGCGGCCAGGTCCTGCTGTTCGACGGGCTGGTCCGGCAGGCCGAGAGCCCCGAGGAGCTGGCGGGCGTGCTGGGGCACGAGGTCGGCCATGTCCGCGAACGCCACGTGATGACCGCGCTGCTGCGCCAGTTCGGCATGTCGATCCTGCTGGCCGGGGCGGATTCGGGCGTCACCAACGGGGTCTTCGGCCTGGCCGCCATGGGTTATTCGCGCGACGCCGAACGCGAGGCCGACGAATATGCCCGCGCAAGGATGGCCGAAAGCGCGATCTCGCCGCTGGGCGCGGCCGATTTCTTCGCCCGCATGGCCGACGAACGCAGCGACAGCGAGGATGGCCCCGCCGTGCTCGGCTGGCTCGCCAGCCATCCCTCGGCCGGCGAACGCGCGCAGGCCTATCGCGCCGCTGCCCGCACGGCCCCGGCCTATCCCCCGGTCCTGTCCGATGCCGAGTTCGCGGCGCTGAAATCGATGTGCGCCGACGATCCCGATGTCGCGGAATTCGACTTTTTCTGACCCTTGCAATCGCGCCCTGCGACGTGAACAGCATGCGCGCATGAGCGACACCCAGTTCCACGCCATGCCCGACGGGCGGCGCATCGCCTATCGCTTCGCCCCCGGCAGCGGCCCCGCACTGGTGTTCCTGCCCGGCTACATGTCCGACATGGCCGGCAGCAAGGCGACCGCGCTGTTCGACTGGGCGCAGCAGGGCGGGCGCGCCTGCCTGCTGCTCGACTATTCGGGCTGCGGCGAGAGCGATGGCGATTTCGCCGATGGCACCTTGTCGCGCTGGCGCGAGGAAGTGCTGGCGCTGGTCGAGGCTCACATCACCGGCCGCGTGCTGGTCATCGGGTCGTCGATGGGCGGCTGGCTGATGCTGGCGGTCGGCGCAGCGCTCGGGCCGCGCCTTGCCGGCATGGTCGGTATCGCTGCCGCGCCCGACTTTACCGACTGGGGCCGCAGCGCAGATGAAAAGGCGCGATTGCGGGCGGGCGAGACGCTGTACGACGACAATCCCTACGGGCCCGAACCCACCCCGATGCATGCCGGTTTCTTCGCCGACGGCCAGGCCCAGTTGCTGCTGGGCGGCGAAATCCCCATCGATGCGCCGGTGCGGCTGATCCATGGCCAGCGCGATCCGGACGTGCCCTGGGACATCAGCCTGCAGCTTGCCGAACGGCTGCGTTCGGACGATGTACAGGTGGCGCTGGTAAAGGATGGCGACCACCGCCTGTCGCGCGAACAGGACATCGCCCTGCTGCTGCGCACGGTGGCTACGCATTCGAAAGGTCCTGCATGATTGCCTCCGCTCTCGCCCTGCTGCTGATGCAGGTCGGCCCCGACCCCACCCAGGGCAGTTTTCCCGGCATCCCCGAGGAATTGCGCGACCGGCCCCAGCGCGAGAGCGTGGCTGCACCGCCGGCCACCTTGCCGTCATCCGGTGGCAAGCTGGCCGAATGCGTTACCCTGGCGACGGAGGACGCTTCCGCAGCCAGCGATATGGCGCAGACCTGGCGCGAAACCGCCGCCAACCAGCTCGAGCTGGCCCAATCGGCGCATTGTCTTGGCCTAGCCCTGGTCCGGCTGGACGATTTCGACGGCGCCCAGCGCGCCTTCGACCTGGCTACCGACGAAGTGCCCGACGGCGCCCCCGCCTACCGGGCGCGGCTGGCCGCAATGTCGGGCAATGCCGCGATGGCGCAGGGCAAGCCCGCGATTGCCGAGATCGCCTTCGCGCGTGCCAGCCGCTTCGCCGCCGCGTCCGCCGATGCGCCGCTTACCGCCAGCATCGCAGTCGACCGCGCGCGCGCACTGGTGGCGCTGGACCGCCGCGAGGAAGCCGCTGCGGAACTGGCGCAGGCGCGGGCGAGCGATCCCGCCAATGGCCGCGCATGGCTGCTCTCGGCCACGCTCTCGCGCCGGCTGGACCGGCTGGGCGAGGCGCGTGAACAGATCGCGCAGGCTGCATTGCTGGCACCGCAGGATCCCGCAGTGGGCCTCGAAGCGGGCGTGATCGCCGCGCTTTCGGGGCGCGAGGACGATGCGCGCAGGAGTTTCGAATCGGTGCTGCAGGTCGCGCCGCGAAGCCCCGAAGCGACTCGTGCCCGCAGCTATCTGGAGCAACTCGCCACATGACCGATTTTTCCGTTCTCGATCTCATCCCCGTCCGCGAAGGCGGCTCGGTCGGCGATGCCCTTGCCGCCGCGACCGCGCTCGCCCGCACGGCCCAAGACGCGGGCTGCAAGCGGTTCTGGGTTGCCGAACACCATGCGATGAAGGGCATTGCCGGGGGAGCGACTTCGGTCGTGCTCGCGCATATCGGCAATGCGACCTCCACGATCCGCATCGGATCGGGCGGGATCATGCTGCCCAACCACTCGCCGTTCCAGATCGCCGAGCAATTCGGCACGCTGGATGCGCTGTTCCCCGGCCGGATCGACCTGGGGCTGGGCCGCGCGCCGGGGGCCGGCCCCGAACTGCAGCGCGCGCTGCGCAAGGACCTGCACCGGGCGGCAGAAATGTTCCCGCAGGACGTGGCCGAACTGATCGCGCTGATGGCAGGCGAAACCGCCGTCCAGCCCACTCCCGGCGTTGGTGCGAAGCCGCAGTTCTGGATGCTCGGGTCGAGCCTGTTCGGGGCGCAGCTCGCCGCCAAGCTCGGGCTGCCCTACGCCTTCGCCAGCCATTTCGCGCCCGATCACCTCGATGCCGCGCTCGAACTCTACCGCCGCGATTTCCAGCCCTCCGAAGCCTGCGAAAAACCGCATGTCATGGTCGCGATGAACCTGTTCGTCGCCGACACCGAAGACGAGGCTGAATATCTCGCCACCTCGCAATTGCAGGCCTTCGTCGCCTTGCGCACGGGCACGCCGGGCAAGCTGCCCCCGCCCGTGCGCGGCTATCGCGCCAGCCTGCCCCCGCAGGCACAGGCCATGCTTGCGCATATCGGCCAGGCCAGCGCGACGGGTACACCGCAGCAGGCTGCCGAGGCCGTCCGCGCGTTCATTGCGCGGACAGGCGCCGACGAAGTCCTCTTCGGGGGGAGCATGTACGATCCCGAAGCGCGCTGCCGCTCGCTGCGACTGGCGATGGAGGCGCTTGCGGCTTGAGCGTGCCGTAGCGTCGGGGGGGGGGCGCTGCCGCGCCACCCAAGGGCGTGCGAATTCTGTCGCGCGGCACCTTGCGGGGCGCCTGCAACAGGGATAGGCGCGGCGCTCAGGTCGTGGCAGACACGGCCCAATTATTTCGCGGCGCTGAAACGATCATGCGCCGACAGGAGAGAGGCCCCGTATGGGTTCGAACACTGCCGCGCTGCCCAAGAAGCTCCAGAACGCGATTACCGAACGCATGCGGCTGTCGCTGCTGTCCGGCGACACGCCCTTCGAGAAGGCACGTCTCGAAGATGCCGCCGCTTTCGTCGGGGAGCTGGCTTCCCAGCGCACGCGCGGCCGGTCGGCCATGGCGATCGAAAGCGTCAGCGACGACCGGCGGCTGACGCGGATCGCGATCATCAACGAGGACATGCCTTTCCTCGTCGATTCGGTCGCGGCGACCATCGCCGCGCTGGGCCTGTCGATCGACCGGCTGGTCCACCCGGTGATCCCCGTCGAGCGCGATGGCAAGGGACGCCTGCAGGCGATACCCGACCGCGACAAGGACGATGCCGATCGCGAATCGATGATCTACATCGAGACCGCGCGGGTCGATGCGAAGACCCGGCGGCAATTGCAGGAAACGCTCAAGCTGACGCTGGGCGACGTACGCGCGGCGGTGTCCGACTGGCCGCAGTTGCGCGACGCGATGGCGGCCGATGCCGAACGGATCGCCGGCGACAGCGAAGAGGGCGCCGAACTGCTCGAATGGCTCAATTCGGGCATGCTGACGCAGCTGGGCCATGTCACCCGCTACCGCGACGGGCGCCAGGAAGACGAGCTCGGCATTTGCCGCAAGAGCGCGGCGCAGCTGCTCGCCGAGGCATCCTACGACCGCGCCTTCGCCTGGTTCGCCGCGGGCAACGATCCCCGCCGCCCGCTGATCATCAAGGCCAACCACCTCAGCAATGTCCACCGCCGCGTCCCGCTCGACCTGTTCATTGTGCCGGTCGAGGACAATGGCGAAACGGTCGCGCTGTCGCTGCATGCAGGGGTCTGGACCAGCGCCGCGCTGGCGGCCCCGCCGCGCAATGTGCCGCGCCTGCGGCGCCAGCTCGACATGCTGCGGGGCCGCCACGGCTTCGACGACGGCGGCCATGCGGGCAAGGCGCTCGTCCATGCGCTGACCACGCTGCCGCACGACCTGCTGATCGGCTTCTCGGAAAGCGACGTCGAACGCGTCGCAATCACCATGATGAGCCTGGTCGACCGCCCGCGTCCGCGCCTTGCGCTGGTCGAAGCGCCGCTGGCGCGCCACCTGTTCGCCTTCGTCTGGCTGCCGCGCGACATGGTCGCCACGCAGGTCCGGCTGGAAATCCAGGCGCTGCTCGAGGAAGCCGCCTCGGCGCGGCTGCTCGACTGGAGCCTCGAGGTCGAGGGCGGCAATCTCGCCACGCTGCGGTTCGTCTTCGACATTCGCGACGGCGACCAGGCACCCGACGAGGCGGCGCTCGAGGAGCAGATGCAGACGCTGCTGCGCGGCTGGAGCGAAGCGGTCGAGGCGGAGCTTTCCGCGCTTGAGGACAGCTCGCGCGCGGCAGCGCTGGCAATGCGTTTCGCCGAGCATTTCCCGACCGGTTTCCGCGGTCGGTTCGGCCCACGCGAGGCCGCGCTCGACATCGCCCGCCTCCACGATCTGGGCGCCAGCCTCGAGAGCGAGGAAGTCGTGCGCGGCGCGCGGATGTATTATTGCGAGCGCGATACCGAGGGCTGCCTGCGGCTCAAGCTGTACCAGTCCGAAGGCAGCCTGCCCCTGTCCGAAGGCGTGCCCGCGCTGGAGGATTTCGGGTTCTACGTGCGTTCGGAAATGCCCACCGTGCTGGACGATGGCCGGCTGGGCACGGTCCACGACTTCCTGCTCGACCTCAAGCCGGGGGCCGACCCCAAGGGGCTGATCGACCGCGCCGATGCGATCGAGGAAGCCATTGCCGCGGTGCTCAACGGCGAAGCCGAGAACGATCCCTTCAACCGGCTGGTCCCCGAAGCGGGTCTCTCGTCGCGCGAGGCCAATTGGCTGCGCGCCTTCTATCGCTATCTGCGCCAGGCCGGGATGGGTTTCACCATCTACACCGTGGTCGACGCGCTGGCCGCCGCGCCCGACGTGACCCGCGCGCTGATCGCGCTGTTCACCGCGCGGCACGATCCCGAGTTCGGCAACGGCCGCGACGCCGCCATCGAAGAGGCGCGCGGCGCGATCAAGCGCGGCCTCGCCAAGGTCAAGGCGATCAACGACGACCGCCTGCTGCGGCTGTACAACGCACTGATCGATTCGATCCTGCGCACCAATGCCTTTGCCGATGCCGCCGCCGAGGCGCTGGCCTTCAAGATCGATTCGGCCAGGGTCCCCAACCTGCCCAAGCCGATCCCCTACCGCGAAATCTTCGTCTATTCGCGGCGGGTCGAGGGGATCCACCTGCGCAGCGGCCCCGTCGCGCGCGGCGGCCTGCGCTGGTCCGACCGGCGCGACGATTTCCGCACCGAGATCCTCGGGCTGATGAAAGCGCAGCGGGTCAAGAACGCGGTTATCGTGCCGACCGGCGCGAAGGGCGGGTTCTATCCCAAGCAGCTGCCCAATCCGGCGCTCGACCGCGAGGCCTGGGCGGCCGAGGGGCGCGCCAGCTACGAGACCTTCATCCGCACGCTGCTGTCGGTCACCGACAACATCGTCGACGACCAGGTCGTGCATCCCGACGATGTCGTCATCACCGATGGCGAAGACCCCTATTTCGTGGTTGCCGCGGACAAGGGCACCGCGACCTTCTCCGATGTCGCCAATGCGATCGCCAAGTCGCGGGACTTCTGGCTCGACGATGCCTTCGCCAGCGGCGGTTCGAAGGGCTACGACCACAAGGCCATGGGCATCACCGCCAAGGGCGCCTGGGTCAGCGTCCAGCGGCACTTCCTCGAAATGGGGGTGGACGTCCAGGAAGACCCGGTAGAGGTGGTCGGCTGCGGCGACATGTCGGGCGACGTCTTCGGCAACGGCATGCTGCTGTCGAAGGCAATCAAGCTGGTGGCGGCCTTCGATCATCGCCACATCTTCATCGATCCCGATCCCGATCCGGCGGCCAGCTGGAAAGAACGCAAGCGCCTGTTCGACCTGCCGCGATCGAGCTGGGAGGATTACGACACCGCGCTGATCTCGCGCGGCGGCGGCGTGTTCCCGCGGGATGCGAAAAGCATCAAGCTGTCGAAGGCGGCGCAGGCGAAATTCGGCATCGACCAGGCCGAGATCGAGCCCGAGGCGCTTATTTCGGCGATCCTCACCGCGGCAGTCGACCTGATCTGGTTCGGCGGCATCGGCACCTACATCAAGGCCGCGCACGAGAACAACGTCCAGGTCGGCGACCCGGCCAACGACGCGCTGCGGGTCGATGGCCGCGACGTGCGCGCCAAGGTGATCGGCGAAGGCGCCAATCTCGGCATCACCCAGGCCGGCCGGATCGAATTCGCGCAGCGCGGCGGCCGTTCGAATACCGACTTCATCGACAATTCGGCGGGCGTCGACTGTTCGGACAATGAAGTGAACATCAAGATCGCGCTCGCCGCGGCCAAGCGCGCGGGCAAGCTGAGCGAACCCAAGCGCGTCGACCTGCTCGAATCGATGACCGAGGAAGTCGGGCAGATCGTGCTCGAGGACAACCGCCTGCAGGCTCTTGCGCTCTCGATCGCCGAATATGGCGGCGTGCGCGCCATGGCCTCGCAGCGGCACATCATCGACACGCTCGAGGCGGGCGGCAATCTCGACCGCAAGACCGAAGGACTGGCCGACGACCAGACCTTGCAGCGCCGCGCGGCGGATGGCGGCGGCCTGACCCGCCCCGAGCTCGCAGTGCTGCTGTCGTCGTCCAAGCTGGTCCTGCAGGACGCGATCGAGCAGGGCGAGCTGGCGGACGATCCGCTGCTCGAGGACACGCTGTTCGAAGCCTTTCCCGAACCGATGCGCAAGAAGTTCAAGGCGCAGATCAACGGGCATCAGCTGCGCCGCGAGATCATCGCGACCAAGCTGGCCAACCGCATCGTCAACCGCATGGGGATGGTCCATCCCTTCGAACTGGCCGAAGAAGAGGGCGTCGAACTGCATGAAGTCGCCGCCGCTTTCGTGGCTGCGGAAGAGCTGTTCGACTTACCAGCGCTGTGGGCCGCGATCGATGCCAGTGCCATGCCCGAAAGCGCCCGGCTGATGCTGTTCGACCGCATCGCCGCAGCCGCTGGCAACCTCATGTCCGACGTGCTGCGCACTTCGTCGGGCAGCGTCGACCCGACCGGACTGGTCGCAGAGATCGGCAAGGCGGTCAGCAAGCTGGCGGGGGCCACCGGCGAATTGCTCAGCGCCGAATCGCGCCAGCAATCGGATCGGCTGCGCGATCAGCTGGTGTCGGCGGGCGCGCCCGAAGCGCTCGCTGCGCGCGTGGCGCATCTCTACGATCTCGACGGGGCTGTCGGGCTGGCCAAGCTGTCGAGCGAAACCGGCATAGCGCCGATCGGCCTGACCGAGGCCTTCACCGATGTCGGCCGCCGTCTGGGCCTCGACTGGGCGCAATCGACCGCGGCGTTGATGAGCCCGTCGGACGTGTGGGAACGCCTGCTCGTTTCGGGGCTGGCGCGCGATTTCCAGCAGATGCGGCTCGAACTGCTGCGGCGGCTGGCGCGGCGCAAGGATGCGAAGAAGGATCTGGCTGCCGTCGTCGCCCAATGGGCCGAGGAACAGTCCACCGCGGTGACCAATTTTCGCAGCATGATCACGCGGGCGCAGGGCCAGTCCCCCGTGGCCCCGGCCATGCTGGCACAGGTCGCCAGCATGGCGCGCAACCTGCTCGGACGTTAGCACTGCGCTTGACCGGCTGGCGTTTTCGCGTCAGCCAGCACGGCGATGGAACATTACGACGTCGTTATCGTGGGGTCGGGGCACGGGGGTGCCCAGGCCGCTATCGCACTCCGCCAGAACGGGCACGAGGGCTCGATCCTGATGGTCAGCCGCGATCGCAACCCGCCGTATGAGCGGCCCCCGCTGTCGAAGGAATATCTGGCGGGCGAAAAGCCGTTCGAGCGCATCCAAATCCGTCCAGAACAGTTCTGGGCCGACAAGGACATCGAGCTGCGGCTGGGCCGCAACGTCAACGAGGTCGACCCGGTCGCGCGCGAGCTGGGCCTGTCCGACGACACGCGGATTACCTATCGCAAGCTGATCTGGGCCGCCGGCGGCGATGCCCGCCGCATGTCGTGCCCGGGCAGCGACAATGCCGGCATCCACTACGTCCGCACGCGGCGCGACGTCGATACGCTGAAGGGCGAGCTGGCGGCCGGCGCCCGGCGCGCGGTCATCATCGGCGCGGGCTATATCGGGCTCGAAGCGGCGGCCGTGCTGCGCAAGCTCGGCTTGGACGTTACCGTGGTCGAAATGCTCGACCGCGTCCTTGCACGTGTCGCGGGTCCGCAGCTGTCGGAATTTTACGCTGCCTATCACCGCGAGCAGGGTGTCGACCTGCGCCTGTCGACCGGCGTCGAGACGATCAGCGGCGACGATGGCCGCGTGACCGGCGTGGTGACCGACAGCGGCGAGACGATCGCCTGCGACGTAATCATTGCCGGGATCGGCATCGTGCCGTCGGTCGGGCCGCTGATCGCGGCGGGTGCGGCGGGATCGAACGGGGTCGACGTCGACAGCATCTGCCGCACCACGCTCGATGACATCTACGCCATCGGCGACTGTGCGAGCCATGCGAATGCCTATGCCGACAACAAGGTCATCCGCCTCGAATCGGTGCAGAACGCCAACGACATGGCGACCATCGCGGCCAAGGCGATCATGGGCGACAAGCAGGATTACGACGCCGTCCCGTGGTTCTGGTCGAACCAGTACGACCTCCGGCTGCAGACGGTCGGCATGTCGATCGGCTATGACGCCACCGTGCTGCGCGGCGATCCGGCGGACAAGAAGTTCAGCGTGGTCTATCTGCGCGAAGGCGTGGTGATCGCGCTCGACTGCGTCAACAACACCAGGGATTACGCGCAAGGGCGCAAGCTGGTGATGGCGCGCGCCGAAGTGGATCCCGACCTGCTGGCCGACGCTGCGGTGCCGCTCAAGGACATGCTGTGATCGCGGCCGGGGACGGTCGCGCGATGTTCGAAGGGCTTCGCGTGATCGACATGACCTCGGTCGTATTCGGGCCCTATTGCACGCAGATCCTTGCCGATTTCGGGGCCGAGGTTTTCAAGGTCGAGGCCCCCGGCGGCGACGTGTTCCGCTATGGTGCGCCCTCCGCGCACAGCAAGGCGATGGGGCCGGGATACATCGCGCTCAATCGCGGCAAGCAGTCGCTGGTGCTCGATCTCAAGCAGGAGGCCGACCGCGCGATCCTGCGCGATTTGCTCGCCGATGCCGACATCTTCATCCACAATGTCCGCGCCGAAGCGATCGAGCGGCTCGGGTTCGATTACAACAGCGTGCGCGCGCTCGCTCCCGACATCATCTATGCACATTGCGTCGGCTTCGGTTCGGGCGGGCCCTATGCCGGGCTGCAGGCCTATGACGACGTGATCCAGGCCGCCAGCGGCACCACCACCCTGCTGCCGCGCGCAGACAGCAACGAGCGCCCGCGCTACCTGCCATCGCTGATCGCCGACAAGGTCGCCGGGCTGCACGCCGCCTATGCGGTGATGGCCGCCGTGGTACACCGCCTGCGCACGGGGCAAGGCCAGCATGTCGAAGTGCCGATGTTCGAGGCCTTCAGCAGCTTCATGCTCAAGGAGCACCTTGGCGGGAACACTTTCGACCCGCCCGTCGGTCCTCCCTGTTATGGCCGCCAGGTCGACCCGGATCGCCAGCCGTTCCCGACCCGCGACGGATATGTCAGCATCGTGCCTTACCGGCTCGACCATTTCACCAAGGTGATCGCGTTGATGGGCGACGAGGCCTTCGCGCGCGAAGAGCGCTTCGCCACGCCCGAGGGGCTGATCGCGGGGCAGGCCGAACTCTATGCCCGGATCGCCGAACTGACCGCCGGTTTCGCGACCGACGAACTGGTCGCGCTGATGCACGCCAATGCGATCCCCGCAATGCCGGTGCGCGACATGGCTGACATGGCACAGGAGCCCCATCTTGAAGCGTCGGGCTTTTTAATGCGCCGCGAACACCCCACCGAGGGAACGCTGGTCGAGATGCGCGAACCGTCGCGCTTTTCCGCCTGGGACGCCCCCGATCCAGCGCCCGCCCCGCTGCTGGGCGAGCATGACCGGGATTACCGCGAGGGCTAGCCGAGCCGCCGGGCGGCCCAATCGGCCGCTTCGGAAACCGCGGGATCGGGATCGCCGCGCAGGCCCTCGACAAGCGGAGCGAGCGCTGCCGAACCGCTATTCCCTGCCGCATAAAGGCAGTTGCGCACAAAGCGGTCGCGGCCGACGCGCTTGATCGGCGAGCCCGAGAAGAACTGCCTGAAGCCCGCATCGTCAAAGGTCAGGAAGCTCGCCAGGTCGGGCGCCATCAGCTCCTCGCGCGGCGCCAGCTTGAGGTGCCGGTGCGCCGTATCGGCAAACTTGTTCCACGGGCAGACCGCGAGGCAATCGTCGCAGCCATAGATGCGGTTGCCCAGCGCCTCGCGAAACTCCTCGGGGATCGGCCCCTTGTGCTCGATCGTGAGGTAGGAAATGCAGCGCCGCGCATCGAGCTGGTAGGGCGCGGGGAAGGCGTCGGTCGGGCAGGCATCCTGGCACGCGCGGCAGTTGCCGCAGCGATCGGGATGCGAGAGGTCGGGCGCGAATTCGAGCGTCGAATAGATTGCGCCGAGGAACAGCCAGCTGCCATGCGACCGGCTGACCAGATTGGTGTGCTTGCCCTGCCAGCCGATCCCGGCTGCCTGGCCCAGCGGCTTTTCCATCACCGGGGCGGTGTCGACGAAGACCTTCAGTTCGCTTGTCGGCTCGCGCGCGATCAGCCAGCGCGCCAGCGCCTTGAGCGCCTTTTTCACGACGTCGTGGTAATCGCGCCCTTGCGCATAGACCGAAACCCGCGCTTTTTCCGCCGCGTCGGCAAGCGCCAGCGGATCGATATCGGGGGCGTAGCTCATCCCCAGCGCGATCACGCTGTTGGCTTCGGGCCATAATCCTTGCGGCGAGGCGCGCTGCTGTTTGCGCGCATCCATCCAGTCCATCGAGCCATGGCGCCCTTCGCCGAGGAATTGCTCCAGCCGCGAGGCGCGCTGCGGATCGGGCGCGGCCGACGCAAAGCCGCAGGCGACGAAGCCGAGCCGCTCCGCCTCCTCGCGCAATTCCGCCTGCAACTCGCCATTAACCACGCTTGCGTGTGCTCCCGTTCACGGCCAGCATCTAATCATGCCCGCATGCTTATCGAGACAGGCTCCATGACGCGACCTTCGGGCGGGGACAACCGCAAGCTTGCCATCGAGGCCCACGGGCTGGTCAAGCGGTTCGACGACACGCTGGCGGTCGACGGTGTCGACATCGCGGTTCCCGAAGGCGCGATCTACGGCATTCTCGGGCCCAATGGCGCGGGCAAGACGACCACGCTGCGCATGCTGCTGGGCATCATCGATCCCGACGCAGGCGTGCGCCGCGTGTTCGGTAACGACCGGCCGCATGAAGTGGCCAAGCTGATCGGCTACCTGCCCGAGGAACGCGGGCTCTATCCGGCGATGAAATGCGACGAGGCGATCGCCTTCCTCGGGGCGCTGCGCGGGCTGCCGCTGGAAGAAGGCAAGGCGCGCGGGCGCGTGCTGCTCGAGCAGCACGGCCTGGGCCATGCGGTGGATCGCCAGATCCGCCAGCTGTCGAAAGGTATGGCGCAGACCGTCCAGCTGCTCGGCACGCTGGTCCATCGCCCGAAGCTGGTGGTCTTCGACGAACCCTTCAGCGGGCTCGACGCGATCAACCAGGGCAAGCTGGAAGTGATGATCCGCGAACTGGCCCACAGCGGCACCACGGTGATCTTCTCGACGCATGTCATCCACCATGCCGAACGCCTGTGCGACGAAGTGGCGATCATTGCCGGGGGCAAGGTGCCCTATGCGGGATCGGTCGACGCCGCCCGCGACCGGATCCCCGCGCAGGTCCGGCTCGAGACGCGCTCCGCATCCGGGCCCTGGCGCAGCGCGCTGCCCGGCGATGCACGGCACGATGCCAAGGGCGAAGCCAGCCATTTCTGGTACTTCCCGGTCCCCGAAACCGGGATCGAGGAATTGCTCAAGCCGCTGATCGAAGGGCAGGCGGGCATTCTCTCGCTGTCGATCGAGCGCGCCGGGCTGCACGATGCCTTCGTCGAAATCGCCGGCGAGGCCGCCGCGCGCGCGCTCGAAGAGGACAACGCCCGGGGAGCCAAGCCATGAGCGATACGACCCGCCTGTCGCGCTTCGAGGCCGCCCGCGTGATTGCGCAGCGCGATTTCCGCGCCATCCTGTTCAGCCGCGCATTCCTGTTCTTCCTGCTCGGGCCGCTGTTCCCGATCATCATCGGCGTGCTGGCCGGGGGGATCGGCGGACAGGTGCAGCGCGATGCGAACACCCGGCTTGTGGCGGTTGCGATGAGCGAGGCGGATACGCAGGCGCTAATCGCGGCGCGTGCGCGGCTCGCCCCGCAGATCGGGAGGGCGCTGCCCGAACTGGCAATGGCCGATGCGGGCACTGCCCCCGAAGTCATCCTGCGCGAACCCGGCAAGAATTACGTCGCGGTGGTCGGCGGCACGCTCGCCGCGCCCGAACTCACCGCCCCGCAGCCGGCGATCGACTATTGGAGCGGGCCGGTGGCCATGCTCGCCGCCGAAGCCGGGACGCGGCAGGTGGCCGCATATCCCGCCGTGGCGCCCCGCCCGGTAGCCACCAGCATCGCCGCGCAGCGCGGCGACCGGATCCGCACCGCGCAGGCGGGGCAGTTGCTGCTGTTCCTGCTGATGATGCTGCTCGCGGGGATGGTGCTGTCCAACCTGGTCGAGGAGAAGGCCACCAAGGTGATCGAAGTGCTCGCAGCGGCGGTCCCGATGGATGCGGTCTTCCTCGGCAAGCTGGTGGCGATGCTGGGCGTCAGCCTGGTCGGGATCGCGGTCTGGGCCGCGGTCGGCTCGGCGATCGCCCTGCTGGCAGGCAATGCGCTGCCGCAATTGCCCGGCCCCGCGCTCGGCTGGCCGCTCTTCCTGGCGCTCGGGCTCGTCTATTTCGCCATGGGGTATCTGCTGCTCGGTTCGCTGTTCCTTACCATCGGGGGCCTCGCGACCACGGTGCGCGAGGTGCAGACGCTGTCGATGCCGGTCACCATGGCGCAGCTGCTGGTGTTCTTCCTCGCCGCATCCTCGATCACCCGCCCCGGTTCGCCGATGGAACTGTTTGCCGCCGCCTTTCCGCTTTCCTCGCCCTTCGCGATGCTCGCCCGCGCGGCGCAATCGGACGCGCTGTGGCCGCATGCCCTCGCGCTCGGCTGGCAGGCGCTGTGCGTGCTTCTTTTCGTCCGCTTCGGCGCACAGATATTCCGTCGCCGCGTCATGAAGTCGGGCAAGGGCGGCCGTGCGGTGAAAGGGCATGTCGGGAGCGTCAGGGCGCGCTGAGACCCCGCCTCGCCCGCGATTGGGTAGCGAATTGCAACGCACTATTGACACGTGTGTCAGTTAAGGCAGGATGGCCGCAATGACGAGAGCGGCCGATGGAGTCGCTCCTGCGAGGAGAGAGACATGGCCACCGCTGCAATCGAACGTCCGCAATGCCGTACGGAACCGTCCGCCTATGAGGCACTGAAGAAGCATTTTGCCGAGCACCCCGAAGAACGTCTGAACCATCCCCACAAATGGGATGTGAGCCGCAGCGATATCTACGCCGAGAACACCTGGCATCCGATCTTCCGCGAGATGCGCGAAGCCGGTCCGCTGCACTACATCCCCGAGAGCCCCTATGGTCCCTATTGGGCGGTCGTCGGGCACAAGGCGATCCAGCATATCGAGGCGCTGCCCGATACGTTCTCCTCCAGCTGGGAGCATGGCGGGATCACGATCCTCAACCGGTTGAGCGAGGAAGAACTGGCCGAAGCCGGGATCGAGGAACGGCGCGAGCTGCCGATGTTCATTGCCATGGACCGCCCCCAGCACACCGGCCAGCGGCGCACCGTGGCCCCCAAGTTCACCCCCAGCGGCATGGCCGAAATGGAAGGCGAGATCCGCCGCCGGACCGGGGAGCTGCTCGACACGCTGCCGCGCGGCGAGGTGTTCGACTGGGTCGACAAGGTGTCGATCGAACTGACCACCGGCATGCTGGCCATCCTGTTCGGCTTCCCTTGGGAAGACCGCCGGCTGCTGACCTTCTGGTCGGACTGGTCGGGCGACACCGAACTGGCCACCGTGCGCGACCTCGACGAGATGCGCTGGGGCTTCCTCCACGAGATGGCGGCCTATTTCCAGTCGCTGTGGGTCGAGCGGACGCACGACAAGGAGCCGGGCGACGATCTCATCTCGATGATGATCCATTCCGAGGCCATGAACCAGATGAGCCCGCAGGAATTCATGGGCAATCTGATCCTGCTGATTGTCGGCGGCAACGACACCACGCGCAATTCGATGAGCGGGATCATCTACCAGCTCGACAAGAACCCCGATCAGCGCAAGCTGTTCGAACAGCAGCCCGAGCTCATTCCCAACGCCGTGCAGGAAATCCTGCGCATGCAGACCCCGCTCGCGCATATGCGCCGGACCTGCACCGAGGACACCGAAGTCTTCGGCCAGACGATCAAGAAAGGCGACAAGGTTGTCTTGTGGTACCTGTCGGCCAATCGCGACGAGGAAGTGTTCGAGAACCCCGACAAGCTCGACATCCAGCGCGACAACGCCCGCCGCCATATCGCCTTCGGCTATGGCATCCACCGCTGCGTCGGGGCGCGGCTCGCCGAATTGCAGCTGCGCATCCTGCTCGAGGAACTGCACAAGCGGCGCATGCGGGTGCATGTCGCGGGCGATATCGAGCGCGTCCGTGCCAATTTCGTGCACGGCTTCCGCAAGCTCGAAGTCGAGATTACCGACTTCTGAGGCTCCGCTGCGCCGGCGCAGTGCCCGCGCAAGCATAGGTTCAGGCGTGGGGGACTATTCCTCCACGCCATGACCCAGAGCGATTTGACCCGCCTTCCCATTGCCCGCCGCCGCCTGTTCGGCTGGATCGGCGCCTCCGCCAGTTTCGCGGCGCTGACCGCTTGCGGTTCGCGGCCCGCGGAAGCCAGGAGTTTCGCCGTCGAGCTGACCGAAGCGCAATGGCGCAAGCGGCTGACCGCACAGGAATACCGCGTGCTGCGCGGCGCGGGGACCGAGCGGGCCTATTCATCGTCGCTCAACGAGGAGGACCGCGCGGGCACCTTCGTCTGCGCCGGCTGTGGCAACGCGCTCTACAGTTCCAAGACGAAATACGATTCGCGCACCGGCTGGCCCAGTTTCTGGCAACCGATCGACAAGGGCGCGGTGGGCACCAGCACCGATTACAAGATCGGTTATCCGCGCACCGAAGTGCATTGCGCGGATTGTGGCGGGCATCTGGGCCATATCTTCAACGATGGGCCGCGGCCGACCGGCAAGCGCTTCTGCATCAACGGCGTCGCGCTCGATTTCAAACCCGCATAAACCAGCGACGGGTTGAACGGTCTCAGGGAATGCGCGGCCAGGCCTCGTCTTCCTCGACCAATGCCGGGCACTGGACCCGGGCAGCGGCGAGTGCGAATTCGCGCAAGGTGAAAGTGTCCTCGAACACGAGGCCGTAATTGGCATCCCTGCGCCAGCGCACCGTACAGCGAATATCGGGCAGGCCTTCGCAGGAAATCGTCAGCCGCTGGCCGACCGCGAAGATGCTTTCGCATTCGATCCGCGCGCCCTGCTGCGACATGTTGAGCGTGATCGCTTCGGCACGGCCCGAGAGCGAGGCCACGGTGAGCGGCATCATCAGATTGAGCCGCAAGCCACGCTTGGGGAACTTCCAGTTTTCGCGGATCAGCCGTTCGGCTTCGATCGGGGCTTCGAACCGGTAGCTCGCCTCGAAGCCTTCGCTGCGGACCAGTTCGAGCTCGTAGCTTTCGCCGTTCTGCAATTCGAGCGCGATCGCTTCGTCGGTGGGCAGCCTGTGGAAGGTGCGCAGCGAGACACCCGTGGCCGACACGTCGCGGATCACACAGACGAATTCGCCCTGGCCGCAGACCAGCTTCGCCGCGCGGATGAGCGAGGTGTAGCGCGGAGCGCCGCGCTGTTCCTCGCCGTTTGTCGAACCATTGTCCTGCATGCCGGTCCCGGTGGTGAATTGCATAGCCTAGTTATGTCCAACGCGTACGCGGCTTCATGGCAGCCGCGATGGCGCCGCGAATCAGTATTGCTTCCCCGCGAAGCCTAACTGCGAAAGTGTTAATGCCGGGATAAGGGTATCACCCGATAGGGCCGGCAAGCGAACGGGTGGCTGGTACGGGTGGCGGGACTCGAACCCGCACGAGCAAAGCTCAGGGGATTTTAAGTCCCCGGCGTCTACCATTCCGCCACACCCGCCGATGGGGGCCGCTCTAATCGCTGCCGGTCGGGCGGGCAATCGCGGATCGTGCGCCGGCCAGCCAATCGCTCACTCGTCGTTGAGGCGCCGGCGCATGTCCTTGCCCGGCTTGAAATAGGGAACCCGCTTGGCGGGTACGTCGACGGTTTCGCCCGTCCGCGGATTGCGGCCCTTGCGCGCTTCGCGTTCGCGGGTGGAAAAGGCCCCGAAGCCGCGCAATTCGACCCGGCCGCCTTCGGCCAGCCGCTGCGCGATTTCCTCGAAAAAGATATCGACTACCTGCTCGACCTCTTCAGCCCGCAATTCGGGATTGTCCTGGGCCAGAGCGGCAAGAAGTTCGGATCGGATCATATGGATCTCCGGGTGCGTTCGATCGCAAATATCGTTTCCACGATGCGTCCCCGCCGAAATCACGCTCTCCCGCCCGATTCCAACCGTCAGACTGTGGCAGAACTGCTCGGCTGCCGCAAGGATGCAAAACGCCCGCCGGCGCAAGCGCGGCGGGCGCTGTCAGGCGTCGGCCAGCAATTCGCGCGCCGAGACGCCGAGGCGGTCCATCCGGGCCCGAATCTCGGGCCATTCGACCTGCAGGAACTGTTCGCGTTCGGACTGGCGGAGCCGGTTCGCGGCGCCCTCGACCACATACATGCCGACGCCGCGCTGAACTTCGACCAGGCCGTCGTTCTGGAATTGCTGATAGGCCTTGGCGACGGTGAGCGGATTGGCGCCCTGCTCGGCCGCCAGCGCGCGCACCGACGGCAGCATCTCGCCCTCGGCATAGCGGCCGTCGATGATTGCCGCCGCGATCATGTCGCGCAGCTTCATATAGACCGGCTTCGACTGGTTGCTCATCACTTGTCCCCGCAACAGACTGCATCAGTGCCATAATACAGCGCGGCGCACAAGGTTCCCGCCCTAGCAGGGAATACCTAGGGGCGCCCGCTGACAGACGGTCACTGCTGTAACTAATGCTTCACATGGGCGCGCAAGACGTTACGGTGCGCGCTTCTTCGGGGAGGAAGCACCGCGCGAGGCGGCTTCCTGAAATCAATCTAAGAGGTTTGCCACGCATGGCCACAACACAACCGGTTGACGGGGATTCGGCGGGGACCTTCCTCGGCCACCCCAAGGGACTGTTCGTCCTGTTCTTTGCCGAGATGTGGGAGCGTTTTTCCTATTACGGGATGCGCGCCCTGCTGATCTTCTACCTGACCAAGCACTGGCTGTTTTCGGATAGCGATGCGGGCATCATCTACGGTGCCTATACCGCACTGGTGTATATCACCCCGGTCGTTGGCGGTTATCTGGCCGACAAGTATCTCGGGCAGAGGAAAGCTGTCCTGTTCGGCGCGGTCCTGCTGACGCTGGGCCATTTCTTCATGGCCTTCGAAGGCGATCCCGCCGCGGGGACGGAGAACAATCCGATCGTCTACGTCTTCTGGCTGGCACTGGCGCTGATCATCGTCGGCTCGGGCTTCCTTAAAGCGAATATCTCCGTGATCGTCGGCCAGCTCTATCCGCGCACCGATACGCGCCGCGATGCAGCTTACACCATCTTCTACATGGGGATTAACCTCGGCGCCGCGATCGGTTCGCTGCTGTGCGGCTATATCGGCGAAACCTATGGCTGGGCTTATGGCTTCGGCCTCGCCGGGATCGGCATGCTCGCGGGTCTCGTCGTCTTCGTCTGGGGCAAGCCGCTGCTGCTCGGCCGCGGCGAACCACCCAAACAGCTCGCCAAGAAGACCGAATGGTCGATGTACGGTGTGGGCATCGCGCTGGTCGGCGTCTGCTGGCTCGCGATCCAGTACCAGGACATGGTCGGCTATGTGCTGGGCCTTTTCGGCGGCTCGCTGGTGCTTTACGTGCTGTTCATTGCGGTGGTGAAGCTGCCCAGCGAAGAACGCGACCGCATCTTCGCCGCGATGTTCCTGATCCTGACCTCAATCGTCTTCTGGGCGCTGTTCGAACAAGCCGGTTCAAGCCTCAACCTGTTCACTGATCGCCATGTCGATCGTGGCGGCGTGCCGGCATCTACCTTCCAGTCGATCAATGCGATCTACATCATCCTGCTCGCCCCGGTTTTCGCGGTTACCTGGCAAACGCTTGGTCGCAAGGGCCTCGAACCCAGCGCACCGCTCAAGTTCGGCCTGGGTATCGTACAGGTGGGTCTCGGCTTCCTCGTGCTCGTATGGGGTGCGCAGTCGGTCGGCATGGACGCAGCGGTGCCCGTGCTGTTCATTTTCCTGATCTACCTGCTGCACACCACAGGTGAGCTGTGCCTGTCGCCGGTCGGCCTGTCGGCAATGAACCGCCTCGCGCCGTCGCATATGGCTTCGTTGATCATGGGCACCTGGTTCTTCGCTTCGGCCACCGGCAACTTCGCCGCCGGCCTGATCGCCTCGGCTACCGGTGCCGAAGGTGTCGGCGAGGAAGCGGGCAAGCAGGTCGTGCTCGATGTCTATTCGACCGTCGGCTGGTATGCGATCGCGATCGGTGTCGGCGTGATGGTGATCAGCCCGCTGATCAAGAAGCTGATGCACCTCGATACGCTGCAGGACGACGACGTCGGCGACGACCTGCTCGGCCAGAGCGAGGGCCCGGGTGAGCCGCAGGGTGCCGGGATCCATCCGGAAACCCGCCCCAACAGCTGACGGGCAACCGGCGCCAATCTGCGAACCGCTTGATAGCGCCGACAAAATGCAATTGACCGCACGGGCCGGGGCAGCGATGCTCCGGCCCGACTGCATTGGGGGTTCCATGACACGTATTGCCTTGCTCGCCTGCGCGGCCGCATTCGCGGTTGCCGGATGTTCCACCACCGGGGGCGACGGCGTGGCCTCGGCCTCCGCAAAGGACTGGAGCGCCCCCGTCGGCGAGGACGGCAGGGTGCCCTTCGCATCGACTTATGCACCCTATCCCGGCCGCCCGACCGCGCTGACCGGCGCAACCATCTATGACGGGCGCGGCGGCATGATCGAGAACGGCACCGTGCTGTTCCGCGATGGCAAGGTGGTGGCGGTGGGCGATGCCTCGCTGGCCACCGATGGCTACGACCGGATCGATGGCACCGGCAAGTTCGTCACCCCCGGCGTGATCGACATCCACTCGCACCTGGGCGACTATCCCACCCCCAGTGTGCAGGCGCATTCGGACGGCAATGAAGCGACCAACCCGATGACGCCCGAAGTCTGGGCCGAACATTCGGTCTGGCCGCAGGATCCGGGTTTCACCCGTGCGCTGGCCAATGGCGGCGTCACCAGCCTTCAGATCCTGCCCGGTTCGGCGAACCTGACCGGCGGACGGTCGGTCACGCTGAAGAACGTTTCCGCGCGCACCGTGCAGGGCATGAAGTTCCCCGGCGCGCCCTATGGCATGAAGATGGCGTGCGGCGAGAACCCCAAGCGCGTCTACGGCGGCAAGGGCCGCATGCCCTCGACCCGGATGGGCAATTTCGCGGTCAACCGGCAGATGTGGCTCGATGCGCAGGCCTATGACGGCAAGAAACGCGATCTCGGCAAGGAAACGCTCAAGGGCGTGCTCGACGGCGAAATCCTCGTCCACAACCATTGCTACCGCGCCGACGAGATGGCGCTGGTGATGGATATGGCCAAGGAGATGGGCTACAAGGTCACCGCCTTCCACCACGCGGTCGAAGCCTACAAGATCGGCGACCTGCTGCGCGAAAACGACGTCTGCAGCGCGATCTGGGCGGACTGGTACGGCTTCAAGATGGAAGCCTATGACGGCATCCTCGAGAACGCCGCCTTCCTCCAGCGCGAAGGCGCCTGCGTCGTGATCCATTCCGATGACGAGAACGGCATCCAGCGGCTCAACCAGGAAGCCGCCAAGGCCCAGGCGGCGGGGCGCCGTGTCGGTCTGGACATTCCCGACGCCGAAGTGGTCGGCTGGTTCACCTACAACGCCGCGAAGGCCATGGGCATCGCAGAGATGACCGGCAGCCTCGAGGCCGGCAAGATGGCCGATGTCGTGCTGTGGAACGGCGACCCGCTGTCGGTCTATTCGCGGCCCGAAAAGGTCTGGGTCGATGGCGCGCTGATGTTCGACGCGATGGACCGCAGGCGGCGACCGGTCAGCGATTTCGAGCTTGGCCAGCCCGGCGAAGGAGACGTGAAATGATGCGCCTTGCTACTCTCCTTGCGACCGCTGCCTGCGCCCTTGCGACGCCCGCCGCCGCGCAGACCTTCGCGGTGACCAATGCCACGGTCGCAACCGGCGACGGCGGCGAACCGATCGAGGACGGTTACGTCGTCGTCGAAAACGGCGCGATCGCACAAGTCGGCCGCGGTACGCCCAGCGGCAACTATTCCGTGATCGACGCGGGAGGCGCTTGGGTGACCCCCGGCATCTTCGCAACGGTGACCAATCTCGGATTGTGGGATGTCGGCGCGGTCAGCGAATCCAACGACAGCCGGGCCGGCAATTCGCCTTTCAGCGCGGCACTCGACGTCGCCCCGGTGGTCAATCCGGCATCGCAGCACATCCTCGTCCACCGCGCCGCGGGGATCACGCGCGCAGCGACCGTAACGATGCCTTCGGCTTCGATCTTCGGCGGCCAGGGGGCGCTGATCGATCTCGGCGCCGATCTGCAGGCGATCAGCCGTCCGCGCGCTTTCCAGGTGGTCACGCTGGGCGAGCGTGGTGGGCGGATTGCCGGCGGAAGCCGCGCTGCGACGCACGCGCTGCTGCGCAATGCCCTGCGCGAAGCGGGCAGCTACGGTGACGGCGCACGCATCCCGGCGGGCGGCGCCCGCGCCGACCTGCGCACCGGCGACGACTTGCCGATTGATCCTCGACTGACGGGACGCGAAACCGAGCGCGCCGGCGATGCCCTGCTGACCCGGTTCGATGCTGCCGCGCTGGTGCCCGTGGTGCGCGGCGAACAGCCGCTCTATGTCTATGTCGAACGCGCGTCGGACATTCGCGCCGCGCTGGCGCTGACGCAGGAATTCCCGCGTCTCGAACTGGTCCTGGTGGGCGCCAGCGAAGGCTGGCTGGTCGCGGACGAGATCGCAGCCGCGGGCGTTCCGGTGATCGCCGACGGGCTGGACGACCTGCCCGCGAATTTCGAGGAACTGGCTGCCACACAGAGCAATATCGGCCGGATGGTGAAGGCGGGGGTCAAAGTGGCGATCAACGCCGCCGCGATGGAAAACCCGCGCAACCTCAACCAGTATGCCGGCAATCTGGTGGCGCTGACCCGCATCCCGGGGGCCGATGGGCTGAGCTGGGGTGAGGCTTTCGCGGCAATCACGTCCGTGCCGGCCAGCATCAGCGGAATGGGCGGCAAGGCGGGTGTGCTGACGCCGGGTGCGACCGGCGATCTGGTGATCTGGGACGGCGACCCGCTCGAAGTCGGCGCCATGCCGGTAAAGGTCTATATCGACGGGATCGAGCAGCCGCTCGACAGCCACCAGAGCCGCCTGCGCGATCGCTATCGCGATCTCGACACCAGCGATCTGCCCAAGGGCTACGACTGGTAGGGCGATGAAGGACATGCGCACCACCCTGCTGGCGCTTGGCGCAGCGGCGGCGGCCATAGGCTTCCACGCGCTGGCCGCACAGGATACGCCCGACCGGTCGCAGGATATTGCCTGGATGAACGCGCAGCAGGCCTATCTCACGGGACTGTCCGCCGAAGACGGCTGGCGCGTGATGCCCGGCGGCCTGCGCTGGCGCTATGTCGATTATGCCGGAAGCACGCAAAGCCCGCGCGTCGAAGACACGGTCACCGTGCATTACGCCGGCACCTTCATCGATGGCGAGACCTTCGATTCCAGTTTCGAGCGCGGCGCACCGGCAACCTTCCCGCTGAACCGTCTGGTCAAGGCGTGGCAAATGGCGATCCCGGAAATGGGCGTGGGCGACACAATCGAAATCGCCGCCCCTGCCGACCTCGCTTATGGGCCCCGCGGCAAGGGGCCGATCCCCGGCGGCGCCACGCTGCTGTTCACCGTCCAATTGCTCGGCATCGAACCCGCCGCCTGACTTGCTATCGACGATGCCGCTTGCTTCGCGGCACAGGCCTGCTACCCATGTTGATGCTGTAAACATGGAGGGGGTAATGGATCACGCCCTGGTTTCGCTGCTTGCCGCTTCGCTCGCTTTCGTCGGAATGCATTTCGCGCTGTCGCATCCGCTGCGCGCGCCATTGGTCGGCAAGCTGGGCGAGAACGGCTTTCGCGCGCTCTATTCGCTGGTCGCGCTGGCTACGTTCGTCTGGGCCACCCGCGCGTTTCGAGCCGTCGGGCCCGCCGGCACTCCGCTGTGGAATGGTTCGGGCGACGCCAAATGGGCCCTTGCCACCGCCATCATGCTCATCGCCTCGATCCTGCTGGCAGGCTCTTTCCAGCGCAACCCCGCCCTGCCCGATCCGCGGGCGGCAGCGCATGCGGCGCTGGCCCCGCACGGGGTCTTCCATGTCACGCGGCACCCGATGATGTGGTCTTTCGCGCTCTGGGCCGCCGCGCACATCCTGGTGAGCCCGACTCCGCGCCAGATCATCCTTGCCGGCGCCATCGGTCTGCTCGCACTGCTTGGTGCGCATCTGCAGGACCGCAAGAAGGAAAGCCAGCTGGGTGATGCATGGGCCGGCTGGGAAGCACGGACGAGTTACTGGCCGCGCTTCGCCGGGCTTGCGCGCGCAGGTACTGTGGCCTGGATCGGCGGAATCGTAATCTGGCTTGCCGCCACCTACGGCCATATCCACGCCAATGGCATCGCCGCTGGCGTGTGGCGCTGGTTCTAACCACCCTCTGACGGTTCAAGGCAGCGGCGCTCGTCCTGGCAGGCCCGCATATCCTCGCGCGATTTGCGGTCGATCGCGACGAACCGGTCCCATTCCCGGCCGTTCATCCGGCTGATTTCGGCAGCGACATAGTCATGCCGGTCCGCCGCGTCGTCGGAGACCCCCGAGCGCAGGGCGAACTCCGTATGGTCCAGATTGATCTGGTACGAAGCCTTTGCGCCATAGACCGGCGCCACGAAGGAGCGGCGAAACGCGGCCAGGTCATCGCCGCATTGCCGCGCAGCCACGCGGGAGATTTCGGGCCGTGATCGTCCCTGCAGGGTGGCAACGCACTGCGGATAGGGTTGCTGCTCTGCGCAGGTGAAGTCGGGCGGCTCGCCCAGATGGTCGCGCGCCCAGTCGGCCAGCGCCTGGGGTACGGCAACCCCGCAGCGTACCACTGGCGGGCGGGCATCATCCGGAACCGGTGTGCGCGTCGGTACCGGCGTTGGCGTCGCGGTGGGTGCAGGCGGCGGCCCTGGGGGCGCGTCGGTGCGGCTGAGGTGCGGGCTGGGCGAGAGGAATGGCGAGGGTTCCGGCATGGGCGTGGGCTGCGGCGGAAGGCCGCGTTCGCTGGCGAATACGAATGTGGCAAAGCCGACCACGCCGCCGACCAGCGGAAAGACGACCGAGCGCTTGAGCCACTTGCCCGTTTCCTCGTCACGCGGCTGCCAAATCCCGGCAAGCGCGGCGAAACCGAGCAGTACGACCCCGACAAACAGGCCGACGCACGTTCAGACGACGACCGCGAGAACCCCTGCCGGCATGCCATTTTCCCCTTCGCTCCGGCGCGAAGTCTCACCGATTTTCGGGCGACTGGCAAGCGCGGCCCCGACCGGGCCCGGTCAGGTGCCCTTGAAGACGGGCGCGCGTTTCTCGAGCAGGGCGTCCACCCCTTCCATGTGATCATCGGTCAGATGCATCATCGCCTGCGTGTTGGCGGCCAGTTCAAGCGCCGAATCGTAGCTCATCGAACGCCCCTGCCGCATCAGGTTCTTCGCATGGCGCAGCGCGTGCGGGGGCATGGCGGCGATCTTGGCGGCGAGCGCCTGCGCTTCGGACATCAGCGCTTCGCCCTCGACCACCCGGCTGACCAGCCCCCAATCGCGCGCGGTGGCCGCATCGATCACATCGCCAGTGTAGAACAGCTCCGCCGCGCGCGCCTCGCCGATGATCCGCGGCAGGATCCAGGTTCCGCCATCGCCTGGGATGATGCCCAGCTTGAGGAAGGTCACGCCGAACTTGGCACGGTCGCAGGCGATCCGCATATCGGCGAGGCAGGCGAGATCGCAGCCGAGCCCGATTGCCGGCCCGTTGACCGCTGCGATCAGCGGCACGCGCAGCGAATACAGCGCGCGCAGGACCTTGTGGATGTTGTTGCGATAGCCATCGGAAATCTCGGGCGCAGTCCCGCCGAAAGTACCCGTGCGCTGTTTCATCGCCTTGATGTCGCCGCCCGCGCTGAACGCGCGTCCGGCCCCGGTCAGGATCACGCATCGCACATCCATGGCGGCATTGATCGCATCGCAGGCGGCGGCGAAAGCATCCCCGTCGCCCTTCGCGCCGAGCGGGTTCATGGTGTCCGGACGATTGAGCGTCAGCGTCGTGACGTGATCGGACGTTTCTACAGTCAGCAGGGTCATGCAGCCTCTCTTTCGCCCGCGGTCTTGCCAGTCCGCGGCGCGATGCGAAAGAGCTAGCATGGGCGGGTGGCAGCCCGGTGGAACCGCGGCAGAAAAACGCGCACACCCGCGCCCGGTCAGGCGCGCGCTTCTTCGACCCCGGCGCTGTTGTGCCGCAGCGCGTTCAGCACCGTATCGACGATATGCGGCGCATTGAGCCCGGCTTCGTCATATTGCTTGGCGGGATCGTCATGGTCCTGGAATACGTCGGGTAGCCGCATCGTGCGCACCTTCAGCCCGGAATCGGTCAGCCCCTCATCGCTGGCGAAGGTCAGGACATGCGCGCCGAGGCCGCCCACGGCGCCTTCCTCGACCGTCACCACCACATCGTGGCTGCGCATCAGTTTCTCGATCAGCGCGGTGTCGAGCGGCTTGGCGAACCGCAGATCCGCAACCGTGGTCGACAGCCCCTTGGCTTCGAGCAGGTCGGCTGCCTTCTTGGCTTCTTCCAGCCTTGCGCCAAGTGAGAGGATCGCGACTTTCGAGCCTTCGCGCACGATCCGGCCCCTGCCGATTTCCAGCTTCTCGAGTTCTTCGGGAATTGCCACGCCCGTGCCCGCACCGCGCGGATAGCGGAACGCGATCGGGCCTTCGTCATATTCCGCCGCAGTGTAGGTCATATGCGCCAGCTCGGCCTCGTCGGCGGCGGCCATGACCACGAAATTTGGGAGCGTCGCGAGATAGGTGACGTCGAAGCTGCCGGCATGCGTGCAGCCATCTGCACCGACCAGACCGGCGCGGTCGATCGCGAAGCGCACGGGCAGGTTCTGGATCGCCACGTCGTGGACCACTTGGTCGTAAGCCCGCTGCAGGAAGGTCGAATAGATCGCCGCGAAAGGCCGCATGCCCTGCGCTGCCAGCCCTGCGGCAAAGGTCACACCGTGCTGTTCGGCGATGCCCACGTCGAACGACTTGTCCGGATGCGCCTTGGCGAACTTGTCGACGCCGGTGCCGCTGGGCATCGCGGCGGTGATCGCACAGATACGCGGATCGGTGTTTGCAAGCTTGGCGAGCGTTTCGCCGAAGACGTTCTGGTAGGCGGGCGGTCCGCCCTTCGACTTCTTTTGTTCGCCGGTGACCACGTCGAACTTGGCGACACCGTGATACTTGTCCGCACTGTTTTCGGCCGGGGCATAGCCCTTGCCCTTCTGCGTCACGACATGGATCAGCACCGGGCCCTGTTCGCTGTCGCGGATGTTCTCGAGCACGGGAATGAGGTGCTCGAGATTGTGCCCGTCGATCGGCCCGACGTAATAAAACCCCAGCTCTTCGAACAGAGTGCCGCCGGTCGCCATGCCGCGTGCGTATTCTTCTGCCTTCTCGAGCCCGCCCCACACGCGCCGGCCGAGCTTCTTGGCGATCTTCGAGGCCATGGTACGCAGCCCGAGATACTCGCTCGAGGACACCATGCGCGCGAGATATGCCGACAGCCCGCCGACCGGCGGCGCGATCGACATGTCGTTGTCGTTCAGAATGACGACCAGCCGGTTGCCTGCCTGTTCGGCGTTGTTCATCGCCTCATAGGCCATCCCCGCGCTCATCGCGCCGTCGCCGATCACGGCGATGCCACGGCCGGGCTTGCCCTGCATCTTGTTCGCCATGGCGAAGCCGAGCGCAGCCGAGATCGATGTCGAGCTGTGCGCCGCGCCGAAGGGATCGTATTCGCTTTCGGCGCGCTTGGTGAAGCCGCTGAGGCCTCCGCCCTGCCGCAGCGTGCGGATGCGATCGCGCCGCCCGGTCAGGATCTTGTGCGGGTAGCACTGGTGGCCGACGTCCCAGACGAGCTTGTCCTCGGGCGTGTTGAAAACATAGTGGATCGCCGTGGTCAGTTCGACCACGCCCAGCCCCGAGCCCAGATGGCCCCCCGTCTGCCCGACGGCGTCGATCATTTCGGCGCGCAATTCATCGGACAATTGGCGAAGCTGGTCCTTCCCCAGCTGGCGCAGATCTTCGGGGGTATTGACCGTATCCAACAACGGCGTCTTGGGGCGGGTAGTCATAAACGAAGGCCCTACACCGGTAGAACGAAACTGTCGATGAACGCTTTAGCGGCAGGATCGCACGATCCACCGCTGGCGCTCAGCTGGCGCAATCGTCGCACAGGCCGCGCAATTCCACCACCGGCCGGACATCGGTAAAGCCGGCATCGCGGCCCGCTTCGCGCAGCGCGCCCGAGACGCGTTCGTCGTCGATATGGGTGGCCTTGCCGCAATCGTCGCAGATCAGGAAAATGCAGTCGTGCCGGCAACCGGGATGCGTGTTGACCAGATAGGCATTCGCGCTCTCGATCCGGTTGGCCAGATTGCTGCGGACGAACAGGTCGAGGATACGGTAGACGCTGTTGGGAGCCACCCGCTTGCCCCGGCTTTGCGACAGATTGTCGGCAATGTCGTAGGCGCTGGCGGGTTTGTCGTGCCGCGCCAGTTCTTCGAAGACCGACTGCCGCATACCAGTCCATTGCTCACCGCTGTCGGTAAGGGTGTCGCGCGCGGCCGCGATGAGTTCCGCGCCCTGATGTTCCTGATGTGCGTGCCTGGCCATGCCCGCAAAGTAAGCGCGCGCAGGGCCTATCGCAAGCTAGTCGGGCTGGAACCGCGCCGAATAGGCCCCCGGGTAAAGCGCCTTGAGAGCCTTCACCTTGGGAGCGTCCCACCGCACGATGTACCGGTGACGCGGGTTCTTGAGCATGAAGTCCTGGTGATAGGTTTCGGCAGGATAGAACGCCTGGGCGCGTTCGATCCGCGTGACGATCGGCTTGTCCCACAGATCGACAGATCGCAGCTGCGCCAGATAGGCCTTGGCGACCGCGTTCTGTTCGGCCGACAGCGGCACGATCGCGCTGCGATAATGCGCCCCGACGTCGGGGCCCTGCCGGTCGAGCTGGGTCGGATCGGTGACGACCGAAAAGAAGATGCGCAGCAGCTGGTCATAGCGGATGACCTTGGGATCGTAGGTTACCCTGACCGCCTCGGCGTGGTCGGTGATCCCGCTCGATACGAGCTTGTAGTGCGCCTGCCGCTCGGTCCCGCCATGGTATCCGGAAACCGCGCTGGTTACGCCGCGGACATGGCTGAAAACCCCTTCGACGCCCCAGAAACAGCCGCCCGCGAAGATCGCGGTCTTGAGGCCGGATCCTTCTTTGGCCGCGCGCTTTGCCGCCGGTGCCTCGACCGCCTTTTCAGCGGCGAGCAGCGGTTGCTGACACGCCGACGCGCCAAGCGCGAGCGCTGCTGCAGCGATGGCGTGACGCCAGCGCATCACAGGATCGAGGCGACCAGTTGCGGAACCGCAGACAGGAAATCGCTGCCATTCGAGAGCAGGACTGCCACGGCACCAAGGCCGAAGCCGATGCCGAAATTGCGATAGAGGTCGGATGTGAACAGGGCCATGAGGGGGGTGCTTTCGTTACGCTGACCCAGATGGCTACACCCACCGGACTTGCAACCGCCTTAATGGCCCCGTCGTCGGGCGTTCAGCTTCGTTCGTCGATCGTCTGCGCTCAGTGGCGAAAGTGGCGCATGCCCGTGAAGACCATGGCAAGCCCCTGTTCGTCGGCGGCCGCGATGACCTCTTCGTCGCGGATCGAACCCCCGGGCTGGATGATCGCGCTCGCACCTGCCTCGGCTGCGGCGAGCAAGCCGTCGGCGAAGGGGAAGAACGCATCCGATGCGACCGCGCTGCCGACCGTGCGGCTCTGGTCCCAACCGTATTTCTCCGCTGCCTCGGCTGCCTTCATCGCGGCGATGCGCGAGGAATCGCGGCGGTTCATCTGTCCCGCGCCGATACCCGCAGTCGCGCCGTCCTTCGCATAGACGATGGCATTCGACTTGACGTGACGCGCCACGGTCCAGGCGAACAGGCAGTCCTTGAGCTCCTGTTCGGTCGGGGCCCGCTGGGTGACGACCTTGAGATCCGCTTCGCTGATCGTGCCGTTGTCACGCGTCTGCACCAGCAGGCCGCCGGTGATCGGCTTGACCGCCAGCCCTTCGCGCCGCGGGTCGGGCAGGTCGCCGGTCACCAGCAGGCGCAGGTTCTTCTTTCTGGCGAATGCCGCGCGCGCGGCTTCGCTGACCGCCGGAGCGATGACGACCTCGGTAAAGATTTCGCAGATGGCTGCGGCGGTTTCTCCGTCGAGTTCGGTGTTCACCGCGACGATGCCGCCGAAAGCCGACACGCTGTCGCAGGCAAGCGCATGGTTCCACGCCTCGAGCAAGGTCGCAGCCTGAGCCACGCCGCAGGGATTGGCGTGCTTGACGATCACCACTGCGGGATCGCCGCCGGCAAATTCGGCGCACAGTTCCAGCGCGGCGTCGGCATCGTTGTAATTGTTGTAGCTCAGTTCCTTGCCCTGCAGCTGCTCGGCCTGCGCGATGCCCCGGGCATGCGGCCCCACGGGCGTGTAGAGCGCCGCCTGCTGATGCGGGTTTTCGCCATAGCGCAGCTCGACGGGCGCCTTGCCGTTGATGGCCAGAAACTGCGGAAAACGCTGCTGTTGGTCGGCGAAGGCGAACCACTGGCTAATCATCGAATCATAGGCAGCGGTGGCGGCGAAGGCCTTGGCTGCGCACTGGCGGCGGAAATCGAGCGAGGTCGCGCCCGATGCCTCGAGCTCGCCCAGCAGCGCGGGATAGTCAGCAGGATCGGTGACGACGGTGACGAACTGGTGGTTCTTCGCCGCGCTGCGGACCATGCTCGGCCCGCCGATATCGATATTCTCGATGATCTCGTCACGCCCTGCGCCCTTCGCCACGGTCGCCTCGAACGGATAGAGGTTGACCACCACCAAGTCGATCGCGCCGATGGCGTGCGCTTCCATCGCCGCAGCGTGTTCGGGATTGTCGCGCACGGCGAGCAGGCCGCCATGGACCATCGGGTGGAGCGTCTTCACGCGCCCGTCCATCATCTCGGGAAAACCCGTCAGATCGGACACGTCGCGCACGTCGAGCCCCGCTTCGCGCAGCGCTTTGGCGGTGCCGCCGGTCGAAACCAGTTCGACGCCCCTCGCGGCCAGCGCTTCGCCCAACTCCACCAAGCCGCTCTTGTCGGACACCGAGAGCAGTGCCCGCTTGATCGCCACGTCAGCCACGTAAAATCACCCCATGCGTTTGAGCAGCCAGGGGAACCGTCCCCCGCTGCGCGATGTCAGCCCTTCGACGACCAGCTGTTTGGTGGCGCGCGGGCGGCCCTGCCCGTCGACCCACAGACTGTCCTCGATCGCGATATGCGCCTCGCCGCTATCGCCTCCGAGACGGAATTGCCAGTAGCTTCCATCGGGCAGCGCGAGCCCCGCGCCGCGCCGGTCGTCGGCCAGTCCGGCTTCGATCCCCGGACCGAGGTGGAAACGGATTGCAAAGGATATCTTGCCGCGCTTGCCCTGCCGGCCCGAAGGTTCGAGCACGTCTTCGCCGGACAGCCCGCTGCCGTCCGCGCCAAGCAGGAGGGTGCGCCGGTGGATGAGGCCATAGCGTGCCGCATAGCCATTGTGCGACGCTTCCAGCCGCGCCGTGTCGCGGCCCTTTTGCTTCACCGTGGTGCGAGCGATATCGACTTCCTCGACACCCTTGCCGATCTGCCCCTTGATCAGGACGGCAGTGGAATTGGCATCGTCGAGCACCAGCGTCGAATGGGCCGCGGTGCCGCGCAGGCCCTGCTCGATCCGCACGGGCACCTGCCCGCCGGCCAGTTCCCCGCCGCCGCAATTCACCACCACGCGCTGCTCTGCGTAGGACAGCTCGAATGCCAGCGTCGAGGCGCAGCCGTAGCGCGAGTGGCGCGAACGCGGCGGGGGCGCGGCATCAAGCACCAGCGTGGCCTTGCCGGCATCGACGCGCTGGTATCCCCAGTGCTTGGAATCCTTCCCCGGCCGCGCGCGGATGCCGCTTGCTGCGACGAGCGCATCGACCCGTGCCGCCGAAGTGGCACCGGCGCCCTGCCAGCTGCCCAGCCCCCGGTCGCCCATCCGCAGCGCGAGCAGGGGCGGCACGAGCAGGCCGAGCATGGTTTCGAGCGCCGGCGGAGGATCGCGATCGACTGCCGCATAACAGGCGCGCAGGTCGATCAGCAGCGCGATCGCATCCATCTGCGCGAGCGGGCTGCGCGACAGGACGCCGCCATCTTCGGCCACCAGTTCGCCCAGCGCGCGCAGCAGGCCGGCTTCGCCGAACACGCGCCGCGGGCGACCGTCGGGCAGCAGCAGTCCGGCCGCCACGATGGCGCACCAGCCCGCGACGCGGCCCAATCGGTCTTCGGTATTGGCGACCTGTCGGTCGAGATAGCGGGCAGTGGCTTCCATCGCTGCCAGCGTGCGGGCACGCAGCCCCGCATCGCCGCTGAGCAGGAGCGGCGCATTGACCAGCCAGCCCAGCAGCCGCAGCCCGGCGTGTTCGACAGTCCACGCGGGACCTCGGGCCGGGACCGGATTGGCCTTCAGCCACCGCGCCAGCAGTTTTTCGCCGATCCCGGCGCATTCCTCGCGCGGGGCACAGGCCCCGAGATCGCGCAGCCAGGTGAACCCCTGAACCGCGCGCTGGACCGGCGGGGTCAAGGGTGCGTTGCTGGCGAAGTCCACCTTGTCGACGGGAACCTTAAGCCCGTGAACGACGAACTGGCCCGCCCGCAGCGCCATGCCCGCCCCGCGCTCTCCGCGCAGCGGGCTGGACACCGTGGCCAGCAGGCGCGGAGCGGCAGGCTTGCGCAAAGGGGCGGCGAGCACCGAACCGGGCACACCCATGCGGTAAGCCAGCCGCAGAACCGCATCCACCGGCCCGGTGCGCGGCACTTCGAATTCGGCCAGCACCAGCGCGCGCGCCGGCTCGAGCGGGACCGCTTCGGGCAATTCCTCCGGTTCGGTCTCGACCAGCGGTTCGTGCACTTCGCCGAGCGGCAATGCAGGCGCGGCGCTTTCATCGGGCGCGGCGCCTCCCTTCAGGAGAGTGCGCGCCCCGGCGTTCACGCCTGGCCCTTCAGCGCGGCGATATTGGCGGCATAGCGCTCCGGCCCGCCCTTGAAGGTCGCCGAACCGGCCACCAGCACATCGGCGCCGGCATCGACGCACAGCCGCGCGGTCTCGGCGTTGACCCCGCCATCGACTTCGAGATGGATGGGCTTGCCCAGTTTGTCGATCCGCTCCCGGATCGCCTCGACCTTGCGCAATTGCGAATGAATGAAGCTCTGCCCGCCGAAGCCGGGATTGACGCTCATCACCAGCACCAGATCGACATCCTCGAGAATGTAGTCCAGCGCCTCGACCGGCGTGCCGGGATTGAGCACGACCCCTGCCTTCTTGCCCAGATTGCCGATCGCCTGCAGCGTGCGGTGGATATGCGGCCCTCCTTCGGGATGGACCGTGATGATATCCGCGCCGGCTTCGGCGAAGGCTTCGAGATAGGCATCGATCGGCGCGATCATCAGGTGCACGTCGAACGGCTTGTCGGTATGCGGGCGCAGCGCCTTCACCACGGCCGGGCCGATGGTAATATTGGGGACGTAATGGCCGTCCATCACATCGACATGGATCCAGTCCGCCCCGGCAGCGTCGATGGCGCGCACTTCCTCGCCCAGCGCAGCGAAGTCGGCGGACAGGATCGACGGGGAAATCAGCGGGGTGGTCATGGCGGGCGTGGGGCCTCGGGTCGCGGGATAGCCTGGGCCTGCCCTACGCGCGCGAAACGAGGGTTAACAAGCGACCCGTCCCGCCTTTTCCACATTGACCACGCGCTGGATGAGCGCTGGGACAGGGAATTCAGGCCTAATTCAGCGCGATTTGATAAACCGCACGTCATATCGGAGAACAAACAGCCGATCGGGCGCATGCGCGCCGAACCCTTTCCAGTTGAAGACGGACCCTGATCCTATGAACCGCAATCTCGTCGCCACCGTCGGCATTGCCACGCTTGCCATCGCCGGGCTCGCAGCCCCGGCCCCGGCCGAAGCGCAATATCGCCAGAAAATCACCAACGATGCCGCCAAATGCGCAGCAGGCGCAGGCCCCGCGGTCCGCGTCACCGTGACCGACATCAAGGAAAGCAAGGGCACGATCCGTATCCAGAACTATCGCGGGACGAAGGAAGACTGGCTCGAGAAGGGCAAGTGGATCTACCGCATGGAAGCGCCCGCCAAGGCGGGATCGATGACCTTCTGCATGCCCGTGCCCAAACCGGGGACCTATGCCATCGCGGTGCGCCACGATGTGAACGGCAATGGCGATACCGATATCTTCGCCGACGGCGGGGCGATGTCGAACAATCCCAGCATCAACATCTGGAACCTCGGCAAGCCGAGCTACACCAAGACCCGATTCGATGTCGGAACGGGTGTCGAAACTATGTCGATCCGCATGCGCTACCGCTGAGCGCGGCGCTTGCGCCACAGTTCGAACAGCGCACCGGGCGCTGCGAGCAACGGATGCCGCGCGCGAAACGGCGTGACTTCGAGCGTTATGCCGGTGTGGCGCTGGAGCTTCCACGCGGCGTAATCGGCAGCGCCATCGAAGGTCGTGGTGGCCTTGGCCAGCCGCAGCAGGTTGAGCGGCTTGCCCAGCCGTGCGCGGCGGCGCCACCACTGCAGTACGCGCGCGCGTTCCGCCGCCGGCAGGTCGGGCTCGTACAGGCCATCATGGCATGCAAAGGTGATCCCGCCCGCCTCCCAGGCAAGCGGCAGCAGGCCATCGAAATGCGCCGCGTTCACCTCGAGGATGGCGTTCTCGCGCCCCGGCTTCTCCACCCGGAATTCGGCCTGGTAGGTCGCACGGAACAGCGCCCGCCAGAAATCTTCCGCAGTGCCGCGTGATGGACCGACCGCCGCCGCCAGCTGCGCTGCGGTTATGGCTGCCGCACCGAGCGCTGCCAGCACCTGGCTACGCGCCTCGTCATGGGCGGACCACACCAGCGCCGACGGCTGCACGAACCGCGCCCAGATCGTCGTATCGCGCGATCCGCCGTTCGCGGCCTGCGCGAACTGCTGGAGCGACAGCGTGGCGATCTTGGCCCTGAGCCGCACCCCTGCATGATCCCATTCACGGTAGCTGACGCGCGGCCAGATCGCCTCGCGCTGGTCGCCGGGCAGGAGCACATAGAAATCGAGCACGCCGTCAAGCGATCCGGTACGCAGGTTCGACCCGTAGAACAGGACCGCCTGCGCACCCGCCTCCTCGCCGAGCCGGCGGGCGTAGGCCGCGACCGCAGCGTCGACCGGCCGCTCGAGTGCGGCTGCGATGCGATTGGCGAGGGTCTCGCTCACGTGCTGACGAAAGTGAGTTCCGGGCCCTGTTCGACGCGGTAGCGCCCGGGCGGAAAGGCTTCCCCGTCGAGGATGACGGGTTCGGCCACATCGACAGCCAGCCCTTCGGCATCGAGCTGGTGCAATCCTGCGCGGGACAGCCATTTCGGCCGCCACCCCATGAGCACTGCAGGCAATATCGCCAGCACCGAGCGGCGCGGACGATCGAGTACGGCCAGCTTGAAGCCGGGCCGTTCGGGCCCGTAGAGCTGGATGCCCATCGGCATGCGCTTGAGCGTCGAGACCAGCAACACGTGGCGCCGCGCGGGATCGCCCGAGGCGGAGCGCGGCACCGGCTTGCCCGAGGGCAGGAAATCGAGTTGCATTGGCGTCCCTCGCCGCCACTTGTTGCGGTCGGTCCCGAACAGGGCCTGCAGGATTCCCCATGCGCTGGTCGCCCCCACGGCAAGGCTGTTGAAGAAGCCCAGCGAATGCGCGTCCTGGCCGGCCTCGATACCCAGCGTGAACGCGCCCGCGCCGAAGATAAACCCGAGCATGGTCGGATCGTCATGGCCTTCGCGGCTCACGGCCAGCGGGCGGCGGACCAGCCGCCGGCCGGAACCGTAGGCCTTGATCGCCCCTTCGAGCGACCAGTCGGCCGGGGCGCCGAGATCGACGTTGAGCGCATTGGTCTTGCCCTTGGGCAACACGGCAATCGCCGGCCAGCGGTCGGCAAACACCGCCTGTCCCATGGTCAGCACGTCGCGCACCGTGCCATCGCCGCCGTTGATGATCAGGAAATCGATTCCGTCCCGTGCGAACCCCGCCAGCGCATGCGCGATCTCCTCGCGCGTGCGCGGCTGCGCGACCATGACGGCGCCGGCGCCGGCGCAGGCCAGGTCCTGCCCCTGGTTGCGGTGGCTGCGCGGATTATAGATGATGCCGATGCGCGGCTCGCGCGTCTGCGGTGCACGGTAGACCGACCGGCGCTGGGGCGCTGCCGGGGGAGTGCTGCGCATGGGCAGGCTGTCGAAATTGTAGATTTGCCGGTCCATCAACCTTGTGCCTTAATCCGCCCCGCGGGCGCATACCTAGGGCATTTTCGTCATATTGTAATGGTGGGGCACAGGTTTCTTGGCTGCGCTGGCCCGGTCGGTGACGGTCAGAGCCCCGCCTCGACCGCCACACGGATGAGGTCCACCGTGGTGCGCGTACCGAGCCGCTGCGACAGGATCGAGCGGTGCATTTTCACGGTCTTCTCGGACAGGCCCAGTTCGGCCGCTATCTGCTTGTTGAGTAGCCCCTTCGCAACCAGCCTGAGCACCTGGCTCTGGCGCTTGGACAGCGATTTCACCAGCTTCGCCGCCTCGATGCGGCGCATCGTAGCACTGGTGGAGGCCGCCGGTTCGACTTCGACCTGTGAACCGAGAAAGTAGAGGAGCTGGTCCTCTTCGTCGTAGATCGGCGCCACGAGCACTGCATTGCGAAAGGGTTCGCCGCCCTTCTTGTAGTTGAGGATTTCGACCAGCACCGGGCGGTGTTCGCGTACGCCCCGGCGGATTTCTTCGGACAGCCACGGCTCGGTGCCGGGGCCGGACAGGAAACGGCAGTTGCGGCCCAGCACTTCGGATGCGCCGTAACCGGTCAGTTCACAAAAGGGTCGGTTGCAAGCGACGATCGGATTGTCGGCGACGCGCGGATCGCTGATCACCGACGCGATCGGGCTATCGCGCACAAGCCGCAACAGCCCCGGATACTGGCTTTCAGCCTCGGAGGGCTGTGCCCACATACTGGCATCTGACCCTGTCATCGCGCCAAGCGTAGGGAGGCGGGCGGTTGCTTGCCACTGAAAAGATTCCCGTCCGGCCGGCGTTATTGCCGACGCCGGACGCCGCGATTGTCGTACGGCGCCTAGCGCAGGCGTCGCTGGAGGTCAGCTGACCATGAGAACGGTCAGCATTACGCCCATCAGGAAAAGCAGTATCCCGGCGATCGCGAAAAAGATCGACGGGCTCAATTCCATCGTCGCCTTCGCCTGTTCGCGCAGCCTGGAAAGCAGTTCGGGCCACGTATAGCTCACGAAATCACCCTGGCTCATCATGGTGACGATATGTCCGTCATGATCGACCACGGGAACATGGCGGAAGCGATCGTTCGACATCTGGCGCAGCCACGCCAGCAAGTCGTCCTCGGGACGGGCCAGCTTGAGATCCTTGGTCATCACTTCGCTCAACGGGGTGGTCGCGGGATCGAGGCTGCACGCCAGCAACCGGCGAAGGAAGTCGCGTTCGGTCACGATCCCGACGGGTTTGTTCTCCGGCGAGACCACCACGACCGCACCGTAATTGCGCTCGCTCATGGCAATTGCCGCGTCGCGCACGAGGACGTCGGGTGCCATGGTGAGCACTTCCCCCTTCTGGTCGAATTCCGGGCGATCCATAATACGCATGTCAGATCCTTTCAGCTGCGCTTGATAGTCGGCCGCTGCCAGCGCCGCAGGATGGCCGGCATCAGCGTGTGGGGGACGGTGAGGACCGCCAAGGTGACGAAGGTGGCGGCCACTGCGCGACTGGAGAGCGAAGTACCCCCGGCCATCAGGAAAAGAACCGCCGCGAGCGCGAACGCGCCGAGCGTCGCTGCGGCAGCATGAAACAGCGGACGGGCCGTTTGCGGCAAGCTTTGGTGCGCAGCACGAAATTGCGTGGGCGAATGCAGGGCGCAGAAATACAAGGCAAAGCCGATCAGCGGCGGCAGCACCAGCATGCCCGCCAAAGTCGCAATGGCCTGCATCGCCGGAACGGCGCCGCCGAGCTGCCACAGGCGCAGGATCGCTATGGCGGCCACCAGTAGGCTGGCGGGCGCAAGCAATCGCAGCGCCTGTGCCGCGGCTTCACCGGCACCGCCCGGAACCAGAATGGCAAACAGAACCTCCAGCTGGGCGAGGTTGAGCAAGCCGGGGGCGGAAATGGTTGCGAGGGCGAGGCCGAGCGCGAGGAACCGCGAGCCCGCGGCTTCCCAGTCCTCGGCGAAATGCAGCACCGCGTTAGCAAGGAACAGGGCGAGGCCGAGGCCGGGAGCGAACGCCCACAGCAGCAACGCAATTCCAGCCAGAGCGGCATAGGTCAGTATCAATTCGGCCCATCGTCCGGCAGCATCCGCACCGTGCTGCCGCAGCAAAGCCAGGTCGAGCGCGCCATGCGGCAATCCCAGAATGAGAATCGCCGCGCATGCGGCTAGCGTGGCGGAGCCACTGCCAAGATCGCCCATCCAGGCGAACGCCATGGCGCCAACCACCAGCACCGGAAAGCGATGGGACGCAACAAACGCTGCGGCCTGACCGGCTGCAGCCGGGCGGTAAAACCCGCCCGGCTGCACCGTATCGCTCCGGATCACGCTGGCCGTCACGCTGGGCTCACACTTCCGGCACGGGACGCTGGCCGCGCATCGCCACCGGCTCCGCTTCGCCGTACTCGATCTCTGACTTGCGCACCGCGATCATGTAGATCAGCACACCCAGCCCGGCCTTGGCGACGATGTCCGCCACGGTATAGCCGATCTGCAGCGCAGTTTCGGTCGCAGCGCCCGAAAAGCTGGTATAGGGCACCATATAGACGATCGGGTAGAAGCCCCAGGATGCGAAGGTGATCCAGCGGGCGGTGTTGACCAGACCGCGCGCCTCCACGGGCTGGCGCTTGATCGCGTCGCCCAGTCCCACGAACAGTTCATAGACGATGTAGAGGAACGGGATCGTCGACAAGGTACCCCACAGTGCGCGGGTGCCGTTGTCGTCGGCGATCTCGCCCGGATAACCCAGGACAATCATCAGCGCCGCAGCCAGCCCGAGGCGGGTCGCCTTGGTAAAGGTTTCCGAACGCGACAGGCGCATCACCAACACCAGCTCGATCAGCAGCAGCGGCACCGTGAGCAGCCAATCGACGTAGCGATAGGCGTCATTGAAGGCGAGGCCGGTGACCGTCTCGATGCCGTCACGCACCTCGAAGGCGGCGCCCCAGCTCTCGAAGATGCGCCAATAGTGATAGGCGGCAATTGCCGTGACCAGGCCCGAAATGGTCAGCGCCGTGCGATAGGCACGGCCAACCTGCGAACGCCCAAGCCACAGGAAGACCGTGGCCGCAGCCATAGTCGCGAACGTGAATGAAAACGCATTGTAGACGAAGAAATATTGTGCGGCTGTCAGGCTTTGCATGGCTCATCTTCTTCAGAAAAGGATGAATAAGCCGCCGGCAATACGCCACCAATATGGACCTTGGTCCATACTCTATTGCGAACAGACAGAGCGGCCATCCGCCGCGACAGCGCCTGCGCTCAATATACACGGCGCTATCGTCTCTTCCGCACTGGACGCACTGCAAAATGACTTCATCCCGATCGTCGCGAGCGACGCCTGCGCCGATCGCGACGAGGAGGCCCAAGCGGCCAACCTGCCCGATCTCGGCAAGAAATACGCCGAGCTCCAGGCGAACTCCGAGATCATGGGCTGGTCGAAATAGACTGGTCGTGGGGCAGCTCGACCGTGCGCCGGGACGCGCCGAAGTCTCTTAGACAGGAAGCCCGCCAAAGCTCCCGTTGCCGTTCGCGCCAACATCGAAATGTCGCAACGGCAATTCGTTTCGTGAGACTTCGCAAGCTGACGCGTGGTGCACCCGACAGGATTCGAACCTGTGGCCTCTGCCTTCGGAGCCGGTACAGAAGGAGTACGCCAAACTACGAAATTCTACTCTAAGCTACTGTTTTATATAGATTTAGATTGAACTCGGATTTCGCTGGCGTACCCAAATCTACGCCCCGGTTTTCCTCCGAGTGATGACACCACAGTTACTCAAAAACGGGGCTCTGGAAACGGAGATCGCCGTGGTCAAATTAACGAAGCGCACCGTCGAGGCAGCCAAGTCTCAGGTGAAAGCCTACATCATTTGGGATGAAGAGCTACCCGGTTTTGGGCTCCGGGTGTACCGGTCAGGCAAGCGCAGCTATGTAATCCAGTATCGCCAAAGAGGGCGGGCTAGACGGCTTACGCTTGGATTGCACGGCGTGTGGACAGCGGAACTGGCCCGCCGCGAAGCGAAGGCTCAGTTGGGACGTGTCGCGGGAGGCGACGATCCGGCAGAGGAGCGCCTTGAAGATCATCGTGCGATCACGATGAAGGGCCTCTGCAAGCGCTACATTCAGGACCTCGATGATGGGCTGATTCTCGGCAAGGGCGGGCGACCGAAGAAGCAATCGACAATCGATACCGATATCGGTCGGATCAAGAGACACATCATTCCCCTGATCGGAACCCGGCGCGTCAAGGATCTGACCAGAGCGGATATGGTCAAGATCATGCGCGACATCATGGCGGGTCGGTCGCGGATCATCGTCAAAACCAAGAAGCTGCGGGGCAAGTCAATCGTGAGGGGCGGTCCTGGCACTGCTACCCGGACCCTTGGCCTCATCGGAGGAATACTCTCGTACGCCATTGATCTGGGGATCATCGAACACAATCCCGCGCACGGCATTAAGAAGCCGAAATACAAGGTTCGCGAGCGGCGTTTGACCGAAACCGAGTACGGCATTCTCGGCAACATGCTCCGGGATGCGCAGGCGCAAGACAAATTTTGGCCGACAAGGGACATCATCCGCCAGATCGCGCTAACAGGATGCAGGCGCGGCGAGATCATCAATCTCAAATGGTGCGACGTGGACCTGGACGGCAGTTGCCTGCGGCTTTCCGAAAGCAAGGAAGGCAGATCGATCCGGCCCATCGGCCTGCCTGTTGTCGAATTTCTGGAGGCACGGCGTCAGACTGCCACCGGGAGCTACGTGTTCCCGGGGTATGGCGAAGACAATGCTTTCGGCGGATTTCCAAACCATTGGGACGCGTTGTTTAAGGGCTCTCCATTGGACGGGGTCACAGCCCACGTTCTGCGCCACAGCTTTGCGAGCATCGGCAATGATCTTGGATTTACCGAGATCACCATTGCTGCGCTTTTGGGGCACGCTAAAGGATCGATCACAAGCAGGTATATCCACGTCTTGGACGCTACGCTTATCACTGCTGCCGATATGATTGCGGGGTATGTCAGCGCTTTGCTCAATGGCACGAACTTCCAGCGAGGCAGCTTTGCACTGGACCGCACTGCACGAAAGAGCGCCATGAGCGAATTCATCGCCGAGCGCGCAGCCGGATCATGAAGCAGGTTCCGATGCAAACCTTCCAGCAAACTCCTACTGCAAACGCGATTCAAGCCCCCTCCCCAGAAATGGGGATGGCTAACCCTGTGGATAAAGCTGTGGACCCTTCGGACTATCAGGAACCGCTGGACTCGGACGATCAGGAACCGAAGATTCGGACTATCGGGAACCGAAACAGCCCTCAAACCCGCAGAAACGCTGGGATAGCGAGCCCCTTAACTATGCTAACAAACAATCCTATCGGATTGTTGCTAACGCGAACCACCAGCGCGCTGCTCCTCAGCGCTTTAGGGTGCGCCGTCGCCGCGCGCCTCGCCACTTGGCAGGTGCAAGCATCTCAAGCGCTTGCTAGAGATTGAGCGATGAAGACCGACCTCGATCATCTGCCCCCGCAAAAACAACGCGAGCTTGAACGCGTAGTGCAGCTGATCTTTGAAGAGTTCGACGACGCCTTTGCGCTTGCCAAGCACGAATGGAAGAAGGCCGGACGGATATTGAAGGTCATTTTGTATGGCAGCTATGCACGCGGAACCTGGGTCGACGAGCCGCATACGGCGAAAGGCTACCAGTCCGATTACGATCTGTTGGTGATCGTCAATGACAGCAGACTGACCGACCGAGTGAAATACTGGGCCAAACTTGATGAGCGGCTGATGCGCGAATACGGCGTGACCAAGACGCTCAACACGCCAGTGAATTTCATCGTTCACACGCTGCAAGAGGTGAACGACGGCCTGGCGCATGGGCGCTACTTCTTCATGGACGTGAAACAGGATGGGGTCGCGCTTTACCAGTCCGACGATACCGAACTCCACACGCCCAAGCCCAAGACGCCCGAACAGGCTCTTTCCATGGCGCAGGAGTACTTCACCGAGTGGCTGACATCAGCCCAGGGCCGGGTGAAACTTGCAAAGTACGCGGTCGACCAAGGCATGAACAAGCACGCGGCGTTCGAATACCACCAAGCAACCGAAGGTTTGTACCATTGCGTGCTCTTAGTCTGCACTTTCTACACACCCCACGTGCACAACCTTGGCTTCCTTCGTACCCAGGCGGAGCGTATCGATGCACGCCTCACTCACGTCTGGCCACGCGAAACAAGACGCGACCGAGCGCGCTTCGAGAAGCTTAAAGAAGCATACACGAAGGCACGATACTCGAAGCACTATCGCATCACGCTGGAGGAGCTCGAATGGCTTGGTGAGCAGGTCGAGGAGCTAGGCAGCATCGTTCACGGGGTATGTTCGGAGCGGCTAGAGAGGCTCAAGAAAGATGCTGCAAAGAGCGTCTGACTGACCTTTGGGCGCGCTATTTGTGCTTCATCGCTGCGGCTGCGCCGCAATTTGGCTGCAAACCCACTTTGACAAATCGATCGACGGAAGGGCGCATTTCGCGGTGAGTGAAAGCGCTCGGCAATGTCAGGTGAGAAAGCGGCGAATTTTGATGGGAGGTTAGCGTCCGGTGCTTGCACGTCAGGCGTCAGCACGTTGACTAAGCGCCCAGTTCCACGGCAGCAGTTCGTCGATTCGGTTGGCGGGATGGCCGTCGATCATGCGGGTCAGGACGTCACTGAGCCA